>TARA_R100000654_G_scaffold74615_1_pt1 | contig 31938 bp, 49 predicted proteins | sample TARA_R100000654 | Tara Oceans TARA_R100000654 (sample SAMEA2622473) | marine metagenome | biome: marine biome (ENVO:00000447); feature: surface water layer (ENVO:00002042); material: "saline water (ENVO:00002010), including plankton (ENVO:xxxxxxxx)" | depth 5 m
GCAACAACAACAAGTATAACAACAACTTATGCAGGTGAGTTTGCAGGTGAATATATTTCTGCTGCATTATTGAGTGGTTCTACTATTGAAAATGGTGGACTTACTGTAAAGCCTAACATTAAGTTTAAAGAGGTAATAAAAAAAGTAGATACAAATGCAATAGTTAAAGATGCAACTTGTGATTTTGATCCTACTTCAACATTAACTCTTACAGAAAAAGTATTACAACCTGAATATCAGCAAGTAAATTTACAACTTTGTAAGAAAGATTTTCAATCTGATTGGGAAGCAGCTTCAATGGGCTTTAGTGCTTTTGATAGCTTACCTTCTTCTTTTAGTGATTTTTTAATTGCTCACGTAGCAGCTAAAGTAGCACAAAGAACAGAGCAAAGTATTTGGGATGGTAACACATCTAATAATGGACAATTTGATGGACTTACTAAACTTGTATCATTAGATGCAGCATTACCAGCAGCACAAGAAGTTACAGGTACAACAGTAACAGCTTCTAACGTAATTGCACAATTAGGTAGTGTTGTAGATGCAATTCCTTCTACAGTTTATGGAAGTGAAGATTTAAACCTTTACGTTTCATCTAACATTGCACGTGCTTACGTAAGAGCGTTAGGTGGATTTGGAAGTTCTGGATTAGGTGCAGCAGGTACTAACTCAATGGGTACGCAATGGTGGAACAACGGATCACTTACATTTGATGGTGTGAAAATATTTGTAGCACAAGGTCTTGCTGATAACAAGGTTATTGCAGCAGAAAGATCAAACCTTTTCTTTGGTACAGGTCTTTTAGCAGATCACAACGAAGTAAAAGTTATTGATATGGCTGATCTTGATGGTTCACAAAATGTACGAGTTGTAATGAGATTTACAGCAGGTGTACAATATGGAGTTATCGAAGATATTGTAACATACGGTATTACAAATTCAGCTAACTAATAAGTGATTAACCAATAAAAAGGGTGGGTAAGCCAATAGTGCCTACTCACCTTTTTTTATTAAAAATATATAAAGATGGCTTGTGATTTAACAAAAGGTAGAAAAGAACCGTGTAAAGATTCGGTTGGTGGAATTAAAGCTGTATTTTTTGCAGACTTTGGTGATATTACTATTACGTATGATGGTACAGATACAGATGTAATAGATGATTTAGGTGCTGTAACGGTATTTAAATATGAATTAAAGGGGAATAGTAGTTTTGAACAAACTATTACTTCTTCAAGAGAAAATGGTACAACTTTCTTTGAACAGGCGTTAAACCTTACTTTAAAGAAATTAACCGTACAAGACCACAAAGAATTAAAGCTAATGAGTTATGGTAGACCACATATCGTGGTACAAGACTATAACGGTAATGCTTTCTTGATGGGTGCAGAACACGGATGTGATGTAACAGGTGGTACAATTACAACAGGTGGTGCAATGGGTGATTTAAGTGGTTATACACTTACATTTGCTGCACAAGAACAAGTACCTGCTAACTTTTTAGAAGGTGCTACAGAAGCTAATCCTTTTGCTGGTTTAACAGGAACTGTAACTGTAACACAAGGTACAAATTCTTAATAGGGTTTTTATTTGGTAAATTAAGGGTGGCAATATGCTGCCCTTTTTTTGTTTTAATAATAACAAATTTCATACTTTTTTATTGTATATATATGATAGTATTACAAGAAAGCGGATCAGCACAAAATATTGATTTTATACCAAGAGAATTTACTGCAAACGCATCTTACACGGTTAAAATAACAGATGAAACGCAAAACAAAGAAGTGTACAGTCAAGCAACAACAAGCATATCACAAAACCTATATTACAATAGGTATAATGCTGTATTTCCTGTAAAACAAGATATTTATTACACACTTAAAATACTTTCAGGTAGTTCAGTTGTATTTATGGATAAAATATACTGTACAAACCAAACAGATTTACCAGCTTACACAATAAACGAAGGTGAATACACTTCTAATAGCACTACAAACGAATTTATCACAATATAATGGATAACTTACACATAGTAAATTTAGCTTCTTATAACCGCCCTAAAATAGTTGAGGATAAACAGAAAGAATGGGTAAATTACGGTGAGGATAATAATTACTATTCTTATTTAATTGAACTTTATACTAATTCAACAACAAACAACGCTATTATAAACGGTGTATCTAATATGATATACGGTAAAGGGTTAGATGCTTTAGATAGTAACACCAAAACAAACGAGTATGCTGCAATGCGTTCTATTATAAGCAACACTTGTTTAAAAAAGGTTGTATTAGATTTAAAACTATTAGGTGAAGGTTCTTTCCAAGTGCTTTACAAAGATGGTAATGTATTTAAAGCAGAACACTTTCCAAGACAAACACTACGAGCAGAAAAATGTAATGAAGATGGTGAAATAGAAGCATACTACTACGCACCTGATTGGACAAAAGTGAAACCTAAAGATAAACCAGAACGAATAGCAGCATTTGGATTTGGTAACGGTAAAGAACCTGAAATAAAAATTATAAAAAGGTATGTTAGTGGTTACGATTACTATTGCCCTGTAGATTATCAAGGTGGTTTAGCATATGCAGAATTAGAAAGTGAGATAAGTGATTACCTTATTAACGATGTACAGAATGGCTTTAGTGGTACAAAGGTTGTGAACTTTAACAACGGTGTACCAGACCGTGAAAAGCAAATGCAGGTTAAGAATGATGTAATGTCAAAACTTACAGGTGCAAGAGGTGAAAAGGTAGTAATTGCATTTAATAACAATGCAGAAAGCAAAACAACAGTTGATGACATACCATTAAACGATGCACCACAACACTATGAGTATTTATCAAATGAATGTAGTAATAAGTTAATAGTAGCACATAGGGTAACCTCACCTTTATTATTGGGTATACGTACCGAAAACAATGGTTTAGGATCAAATGCAGACGAAATAAAGACCGCTGCGTTACTTTTTGACAATATTACTATAAAACCCTACCAAGACTTGATAACGGACTGTATAGATGATATATTAGCTGTTAACGATATTAGTTTAAAACTATATTTTAAAACACTTCAACCTTTAGCGTTTATAGAAACAGATAACGCAGTAACAGATGAAGCACGTGAAGAAGAAACAGGTGTAAAAAGAGAATTTACTTTAAAAAGCCAAGTAGTAGATAAAGACTTTGCTATTATAGATGATAGGTTAGCATACGCAACAAAAGAAATGGCAATACAAGGTGCTAAAAACATAGGTTGCGAAGGTTACCACGAACACGAATACGAAGGCAAGATATGGTATATGCCTTGCGAAGAACACAAGCAAAGTAATTTAAGTGCTGAAACAGATGATAAAGTGTTTGATTTGCTTGATGAGTTTGGTGAAGATGAAGATTTAGAAAATTGGGATTTAGTAGATGAACGCAAAGTAGACTACGACCAAGAAGAATCGTTAGATAAAATGGTAGGTTTAGCATCTACAGGTAGTGCAAGATCAAATGCAAAAAGCGAACAAGATGGTGAAGCTGATGATATGAAGTTTAAAGTACGTTATCAATATGCACCATTGAAACTTTCAGCTAATAGCAGGGAGTTTTGTAGAAAAATGGTAGCTGCTAAAAAGATATACCGTAAAGAAGATATAATGCAAATGAGTAAACAACCTGTTAACGCTGGTTGGGGTAAAGGTGGTGCTGCAACTTACGATATTTGGCTTTACAAAGGTGGTGGATCGTGCCAACATTTTTGGATGCGTAAAACGTATATGGCTAAAGGTGTAAAACCAGATGCTACTAACCCAAATGCAGAAATAAGTGTAAATGAAGCAAAGAAAGAAGGTTTTAAACCTGAAACTAATGATGCTAAAGTTGCAAAAAGACCAAGAGATATGAAAAATAGAGGGTTTATAAAACCTAAAAACTTTACAACACCACGATAATTATGGCTGAAGCATTATTTGTAACTCGTAAAGATATTGTAAAATACACTAATGTATCAGGTGGGGTAGATACTGATAAGTTTATACAATACGTTAAGATTGCCCAAAACATACATATACAAAATTATATAGGTACAAAGCTATATGATAAAATAAGTACAGATATTATAGCTGGTAATTTAGCAGGACATTACGCAACATTAGTAGAAACACATATTAAGCCAACATTATGCCATTGGGCAATGGTTGAGTATTTACCATTTGCAGCATATACGGTATCAAATAAAGGTGTTTATAAACATAGTAGTGAAAACGCTGAAAATGTATCTAAAACAGAAGTAGATTTTTTAATTGAAAAAGAACGTACAACAGCACAATACTATACTGATAGAATGATAGAACATTTTAGTTTTTTTGCTGCTGAAAGGTATCCAGAATATTACACTAATAATAACGATAACGTATATCCTGATAAGGATGCTAATTTTTCTGGATGGGTACTATAATGAAAGTAAGATACAAACCTAAACAACAAAACATAGTTAAGTTAAGAAACTATTTAGAAAAGATGTATAACAAAAACGTTAAAAAGTAATTATATAAGTATGGCTAATAACATAAATTGGGGAAAAGTATATTGTGAAATGGTAACCAATTCTACTTGGGGTACAGATAGTGCTTTTACAACTGAATTTATACCTGATATTTCAGCACCAAGTTGTTGGGGTACTTTCCCTATAACAGCAGATTTAACACAAATATCTGGTACACCATTTTTAGCTGATACAACATTATATAGAGCAGATGCAACACAAAAATAAAATATTAAAAAATGGCTAAACAAGTTATAAATATAGGTACAACAGCAAACGATGGAACAGGTGATCCTATAAGAGATGCCTTTGATAAGGTAAACGACAACTTTACCGAACTGTATTCAGACGATGCAGGAGATGTAGGTAGTATTGTAGCAGGTACAGGTATTTCAGTAAACCAAGCTACAGGTGATGTAACAGTCACAAACTCAAGTCCAAACGCAACTCATACAGGTGACGTTACAGGTTCAGGTGCTTTGACTATTGCAGCAGATGCAGTAACGCACGACAAATTAGAAAATAGATATACAGCAAGTGCAACAATAACTTCAACAAGTGGAGCAACAAGTGTAGATTGGTCTACAGCTACAGTTTTTAAAATGCAGTCAGCTTGTACAGGAGCAAAAGAATTTGATTTTACAAACTACAAGGTAGGTCAGGTTATTACTATTCATAATTTAACAGGAGCTTATGCAATAACTTTAGATTCGGATGCAGCAACAAGTGAAACCTTTAACAAATTAGGTGCTAAAGATTATGATGGTAGCACAACAAACGCTTTAATGGTAGAATGTATTGATGATTCTGCAAATGCTATTTTTAACTATTCAATATTAACGTACACAGGTGACCCAACCCCATAATAAATAAGATATGAAAGCGATAAGAATAAATGGTTCGATAAAAAAATATACACTAATTCCCAAAGCGTGGGGAAAAGTTATTGGAGGTTTTGACACACTTACTTCAGATGTATGGGAAGCAGCAGGTTTTTATGATGTAGTTACACCTAGCTATGATTCTAATACACAATATTTAGGAGATATAGAATGGGATGCTGACAATAGTGTTTTCACATATTCTGTAATTGACAGGACTTGGAGTCAAACAGTAGCCGAGTTAAAAGCAAATAAAATAGAAAACCTAAAATCTATATACAATAGAAAACTATCAGAAACTGATTGGTACATTATAAGAGCGCAAGAAGGCATTGCTGCACCACAAAATATTTTAGATGCAAGAGCAGCTTTAAGAACAGAATGTGCAACCAAAGAAGATGAAATAAATGCACTTACTACAAAGAAAGCAGTTGTTTCTTATTCTATAAATATTGACTAATGAGTTTAGGAAAACAAAAAATACTTTCTCAAGGTGCATCAGCTGCACCTCCTGCAATCGACCCATTAGCAAACTTTGAAACTGTAACCTATACAGGAAACGGAAGTACACAAAAGATTACAGGGTATATTAGAAAGGGTGCTGCTTTTAATGGAAGCAGTAGTTTTATACAATCAGGTTTGACCTTGCCTGCTGATTCTACTATGTCTTTTTCTTTTTGGTTTTTCAAAAACTCAACACAAAATACGTCAGGTGATGTTTACCTTGTAAGTGATTTAAACTCTTCTGCAACTCATAGAAGAATTGATATTCGTTATAATACAAGCGATGATAAAATTTTTATTGATATAGGTAACGGTTCATCTTCTGACCAAACTAACACAGCATATACTCCCCCAAGTGACACTTGGACACATTTAGTAGTAACATTAGATGGAACAGCAGTTAAGATGTATATTAACGGAAACAGTACACCTGTCGCAAGTTATACCTCATCAGTTGCTTTTGGAACAGCAGGAGCAGACCCATTGCATTTTGGCAGACCGGGTGTTTTTAATTGTTGTTATTTTACAGGTAAATTAGACCAAATTCGGATTTTTAGTAAAACATTATCAACTACGGAAGTAGGCACTTTAGCTGCTGAAACCTATGCAAGTGCTACAAAATCAACTACAGATATATTTGGAGACAGTTCAGGGGTTGCTTTATATGAATTAGATGAAAATGCAAATGATACAGGTGGAAATTACAATGGTACAGCTACAAACGTTAATTATCTTGGGATGGCGTTTCAACCTGATTTGGTTTGGATAAAAGCGAGAACTTCAGCAACACTAAATAGTTTATTTGATTCAATAAGAGGAACAGCAAATTTTCTTTCCTCAAGCACAACTACTAAAGCATTAACCACATCAGATGATGGCACGCTTGCAAATACTTTAACTTCATTTAATTCAAATGGTTTTTCTTTAGGAAGTGATAATGGCTTGTATGGGGTAAATATATCAAGTGTAAATTATGTCGCTTGGTGTTGGTACGCTCCTACTTCAGAAACAAATAACGATGGTACAAATACAGCAACTATTAAAAAAAATGTAGATGCAGGATTTTCAATAGTTAATTTTACATCTACCGGTGCAAGTAATGTAGGACACGGATTGGGTGCGCCTGATTTAATACTTTTGAAAAGTGTCGATGGGGCTTTCAATTGGCAAGTTTATAATTCAATTTCAGGCACAGGTAATTATATGCGATTAAATAGTAGCGATGCAGTAGTAGGAAGGGCGTCAAGTTTTTCGTCTGTCACATCTACAACTTTTACTAATGATTGGACAAGTGCAACTGTTGAATGGATTGCTTATTGTTTTAAAAACGTAGCAGGTTATCAGAAGATAGGGAGTTATACAGGGGATACAACTGAAAAAATAACCACGACAGGATTTGAACCTAGTTTTTTAATGATAAAAAGAACTAATGGTGTAGGAGGTTGGATTATGTTAGACAATAAAAGAGATACATCAAACCCAAGAACTAAATTTTTACAAGCTCATTTATCTGATGCAGAAGGTGATGCTGCTTCTATAGATATAGATTTTCTATCTGATGGGTTTTCTACTAATGGAACAAATAGTGATATAAATAATGGCACATACATTTATTTAGCAATAGCATAATGGAAAATATTAGACTTTGGGCAGTAAATAGTATGGCAGTTGGCTTTAGTCTAGTTAATATAAATATGATTCTATCAACTTTGGTATTAATAGCTTCTTTAGTATGGACTATAATACAAATAAAAGATAAGTTAAAATGACATTACCTAAAAACGGCGCAGCAAAAGAGATAAGAAGCTATTTGGGAAGCCTCCTTATATTCTTTTTTATAGTAGGTATTATTATAACGTTTGTACAGTTTCCAGTTTTAGAATCTAACAAGGAAATTGTGCTAATGTTGATAGGGTCGATTTCTGCCTCAATCCCAATTCTCATAAGTGCTATAAGCGGAACAAAGCCAGACGATATAAACGCATTAAAAGCAACAATAGAAAAAAAAGAACATCATATAAGTATGCTAGTAGATGCTAAAGATAGACTAGAGGAAATGGTTATAAATCTACAAAGAGAAATGTTACAAAATCAGGACAATATGATGGACAAAATCATACTGAAAGCAGCAATGGACTTTGATGACAAAAACAATAGAAATGAAAAATAAACCTAAATGTAAATGTGGATACACAAATAACGCAGAAGGTTATTGTGATAGTTCACACCTAAATAAATAAATATGGATGTTTTAATAATTATAATTTCAATAATAATGTTTGCTACTGCAATAATGATGGGTTTAACTGTTTATGGTCTTTTTACCGACAAAGACAAAGACGGAATACCTGACGCATTAGAACAAAAATTTAGCGAATTAAAAGAAGAAATTAGTAAGTTGAAAAAATGAAATACTTTACGTTAGATGAATTTGATTCACCAGATCACAAAGGTAGTGGTGTTAATATGGATAGTAATTTTCTTGAGTTGCTCAACAATGCACGTGAAATTGCAGGAATACCATTTAAGATCACAAGTGGATATAGAACATCTGAACATAACCAAAAAGTTGGAGGTGTACAAAACTCATCACACCTCAACGGTTTTGCAGCTGACATTGCAGTTGCATCAGGCAATGAAAGATACGTTATTCTTAACGCACTTATTAGAGCAGGATTTAAACGATTGGGAATTGCTAAAACCTTCATACATTGCGATACCGATTCTTCAAAATCAAATTCAGTCTGGACTTACTAACACGGTAGGAAGCACACTATGGAACAATTAATAACAGGTTATATTATGTTTCGTTTGTTAGAATTTTTAATAGTAAAAACTTTTGGCTGAAAAAAAGAAATTTAAGGATACTAAAGTAGGTCAATTCTTACTTAACAAAATACCTGATGTAGTTGGTGCAGTAGCAGGTGATACACTTGCAGGTAATGTTATACAAGCTATTATTGGTGGTTCTGAAATGAGTGATGCTGACAAAGATTTAGCACTTAAAAAACTTGATATAGAACGTGCCGAAATAGATGGTATTACAAGACGTTGGGTAGCAGATGCACGTAGTGGTTCTTGGTTATCTTCTAATGTACGTCCTTTAACCCTTGTGTTTCTAACTATAAGCTATGTTATAGGCTGGTATTTAGGTTATCCATTAGATAGTATTACAGGTTTATTATCTATCGTTATAGGTGGGTATTTTGGTAGTCGTGGAGTAGAAAAAGTATTTGGAAATAACAAGCATCAGTAATGGCAAAGCAAATAGTTATTAACTATAAAAAAGTTAAGGTTAAACGTAAGGGTATACATAGTAAAAACAAACAATCTAAACTTAAATCTTCTAAAAACTACGTTAAAAAATATCGTGGTCAAGGTAGATAATGTGTAAAACTAATTTTAAAAAAAGTTTACATTTTAAAATAAAAGCGTGTAACTTTGGTGGGTAGTGGGAATGTAAATAATATTTGTATAACTATAAATAATGATTACAGAAGATAAAATTAGAAAAATACAAGGTTATAAAACTTGGTCTACTAAAAGAAAAGTAGATGAACTACTAATGGAAGATGCTTATATGTATTGTAATTTAGGTATTGATTCTACAACTACAGATAAGAAAAAAGTAAAAGCTATTAGTAGAAAAATATACAAAGCTATATCTATTATAAGTCCTTTAGATGGTTATATATTAGAAGCACATATGAATGAAAAAGATTTAACAAGTGCCTAAAAAACTTTCAAGAAGTAAACTTGTAAAGAAACTTGATACAGTATTTAGTAAATATATAAGAATAAGTAGTGCTGATAAAAATGGATATTGTACTTGTGTAACTTGTGGTGTAGTAAAACATTGGAAAGAAATACAAGCAGGACATTTTATGAGTAGAAAACATTACAGTACAAGATGGGATGAACGTAATATCAAGACGCAATGTGTAGGTTGTAATATGTTTAGGCAAGGTGAACAATATAAATTTTCACTTTTTTTAGGTAAAGATCAAGCAGAAGTATTATATTTGAAAAGTAAAGAAACAGTTAAGTTTACCAATTACGAACTTGAAGAAATGATAAAGGATTATGAAGCAAAGTTAAATAACGATAGGCTTAAAAGTATTACTTGATTCTTTCTTGTAATTTTGTTCTTTGTTTGAAGGGTGTCAGAAATGATGCCCTTTTTTTGTTAATTATTTTTTACTATCTTTACAATATGAACAATTATACAAAGGCAGAACTCTATGGCAAGGTACAAGAACTGCAATACGATCTGAAACAATTAAAGAATCAATTAATTTTAACTCAACAAAGCAATGAAAGAAACAAACGTTAACATAAAACTATTTAACCTACAACAAGAAATAGGTACAATAAGTAAGGATGCAAAGAATCCTTTTTACAAATCAAAATACTTTGATATTAATTCATTAATTAAACAACTACAACCTCTACTTAAAAAACACAAATTACTTTTATTACAACCGATAGAAGAAGATTGTGTTTATAGTAAGTTAATTTGTATTGATGGTACAGGTGGTGTAATATCAGCACTTAAATTACCAGAAATATCTGATCCACAAAAGTTAGGTAGTTGTATAACTTATTATCGTAGATATACTTTGGCAAGTCTTTTAGGCTTACAAGCTGTTGATGATGATGCAAATGTAGCAAGTGGTGTAACCGTAGATAAGAAATGGTTAAACCAGAACACACCTGAATATTCTAAAGCAATAGAATTTATAAAAGGGGGTGGTAGTGTAGAAGCTATTAAAAGCAAGTATAAAGTTTCAGGTAAAATAGAAAATGAACTTGCAAAACTGTAAAGTAAAAAACGTATATATAAAAGTTAATTACAAAAATTATCAAATAATAATTTATGGAAAAAAAGAACGTAGCAATATTATCAGGCAGTTTAAATCTATCTGCGATTGATAAAAGCAAGATTGTAAAAGGTAAAGATGGTAACCAATATTTAAACATTACTATGATGATACAAGACAAATCACAGTACGGTAATAATATTTGGATTACACAAAGCCAAACACAAGAAGAAAGAGAAGCTAAAGCAAAAGCAACATCTTTAGGTAATGGTGCAGTACGATGGTTAGGTGGTGATATAACGGTAGCTGAAAGAAATGAGGTTACTAATCAACAGCAGCAACCAGCACGTGAAGAAGCTGATTTACCATTTTAAAAATAGTTCAACAATAATAAGGGGGTTTAATTACCCCTTTTTTTTTATACCTTTATAAAATGCTAAAAAAATTAAAAGAAGGTGAAGAATTACCAGATGACTTTTGGAACTATAACGTTAACCCTATATTAGGTTATAAATATAATCCAAACAGAAACGAACAAGGAATTGATACAGAAAGAAAATACGCAAAACCAAGAATATGATAGCACAAGCAAAGAACATACAAGATAGAATACTTGACATAAAATATGGCAGGGTAAAAGAAGGGTTAAAAATAGATGTACCTGAAATAGATGAATACTTGCGTTACAAGCAAGGGAACTTTAATGTACTAATTGGTCACGCTAACGTAGGTAAAACTACTGTTATAATGTATCTGTTTACGATATGGGCAATAAAACACAAATTAAGATTTGTTGTATGGTCAAGTGAAAACACTTCACAAAGTATTGTAAGAAAGATAATAGAATTTAAAATGGGTAAAACTATTAATGAAGCAAGTGATGAATTAATAAACGAAACTATTAATTGGTGTGATACTTATTTTAAAATAATAGAAGTAGATGATCTGATTACATATAAACAACTACTAAAACAAGCAGGAGAAATTAAAGATGCTTGGGATTACAACGCACTACTTATTGATCCGTACAATAGTTTATCAAAAGATATAGGTTTATTAAAAGCAGTTGGTGGTCACGAATATGATTACCAAGTAGCAAGTGAGTTTAGATTGTTTGCTAAAAAAAGAGATGTAAGTGTATTTTTAAATGCACACGGTGTAACAGAAGCATTAAGAAGAACCCACGTTAAAGGTCACGAATACGAAAACCTACCAACACCTTTAGGTATGGCATCAGTAGAAGGTGGGGGTAAATGGGCAAACCGTGCTGATGATGTCATATGTATACACCGTTATACAGGTTCACCAAGTGATTGGATGTATTCACACCTGCACGTATTAAAAGTAAAAGAAAATGAAACAGGTGGTAGGTGTACACCTTTTGAAGAACCAATAAGATTAAGAATGGCAAGAAATAATGTAGGTTTTAAATTTCTTGGTAGAGATTTAATACACAATATAAAACCAATAGAAAAGTTAGAAATTTGATAGTAATAATATTTTTACTAATTATATGTGCAATTTATTTAATTATAGGTCAGGTAAAAAATGCTGATGTAATTATAAGTCCTGTAATTGGTATGATGTTTGGTTTTTTATATAGCAAAGAAGAATTAGAAGAAGGTAACGAGATCACCTTGCAGTGTTTGTTGGGTGTAATTAGTGTTACTGTAATATGGACAAATCTGCACAATGGTTAGCAAAGGTAGCTGAAAGGCATACTGAATGGGTTAATGTTATTAAAGGTTTTGGTGAATATGAATACGCTGAAGATTTGGTGCAGGAAACGTATTTAATTTTATACAAGTATGCAAATAAAGAAAAGGTTATTAAAGATGGTATTGTTAGCAGGGGTTACTTATATTTCACTTTACGTAGCACTTACTTTCAGTTTTATAAGAATAAAAGGAAGATTAAAAAGGTTTCTATCGACAATGAGGAATATACCAAAGAAGTGGAGGACAATACAAACTTGGATGAAGAAGTAGCCTACAATAAAATTTGCACAATGATAGATGACCACATAGAAGATTGGAGATGGTATGAAAAAAAACTATTTACTTTATACAGGGATTCTGGTTTAAGTATAAGGGGAATAGCAAAAGAAACTAATATAAGTTGGGTTAGTATATTTAACACATTAAAAAATGCAAAACACGAATTAAAACAAAAATTCCAAGATGATTGGAGTGATTTAAAAAATAAAGATTATGAACGAATATAAAGGTGATAAGCGAACAAAAGGTTACAAGCAATGGAAAAAGAACCACGAAGCAGCAAGTGATGGTTTAGGTGATACAGTAGAAAAAATAACAAAAGCTACAGGAATAAAAAAAGTAGTTGATACTGTTTTTCAAAAGTTAGAAAAAAGTTGTGGGTGTGATCAAAGAAAAGAAACGCTCAACAAAATGTTCCCAAGTAAAAAAGTTAAGTGTTTAACAGAAGATGAGTATAACTATTTAGATACTTTCTTTAGTTCTAAAAGTTCAAGAGTAACACCTGAACAACAAAACGAACTAATAAAAATATACAACCGTGTATTTAATGGTAATGCTGTTGCTACAAGTTGTGGTAGTTGTTTTTTAAATGGTGTATATGATAAACTAAATAAGATATTTAATCAATACAACGGTTGAAAGAACAAGAACTTTTTGAGTATTTAGTTTCTTGTTGTTATCCTGATTTAGTAAAAGCAAAAAGCCAAATGAGCAGGTGGGATTGTTACAGTCCTAAAACCTATCATCGTATTGAGTTAAAATGTAGATCGATACATTACGATACTTTACTTATAGAAAAGAAAAAGTATGATGCTATGATTGCAAAGTGTGATGATAATTTAGATATACCTATGTATGTAAATTCTACACCTTCTGGTGTATATAGATTTAATTTGTATATTGTGAATCCTGTTTGGGAAATACAATATCATAACACCACAACAGAATTTAAGAACAATAAAAAGATACCTAAAGAAATTGCTTTGTTAGATGTAAGCGAAGCAGAAATAATTTAAACAAAGAAACAATGAACAAAAAAATAAACAACTTTAAAGAAATAGAATACTACACTAACTTTAATTTAGTAGGTGAACATATAGTACAATCAAGAAAACTAAAACCAGAAAACAAAGCATTAAACGATATGTATTTTTCTTGGCAAGAAGTAGGGTTTTATGTAAACAACCTTATACGTAATGAAAGGATGTACGAACAATCATTAAGTGAATACAGAAGTGATAAGATACGTGCAGTAGAACGTGCAAGAACAGCAGAACAAAAAGTAACAGAACTTGAACAAGAATTAGAAAAACTTAAAACTAAAAAAAGTTTAGGTTTGTAATTGTTTAAAAAATGTTTATATTAGCGCAATAAACAAAGAACAATGAACGAAGAAATACGATTTACAAACGCTGGTAAAATTGGTCGTGCTAAAGGCATAACAAGAGGGTTAGTTAGTGATAATTTAGATGATTACACCAACAACAAATTAAACGAAATAATTGAAATATTAGATAGCATAGAATTATGATAACATTACTAAACGGTGAGCATTGGGGTAAAGAAGAAATACTTACACAAATGTATGATGATGAATTTTACTATAATTTTTTAGGTAAAAACGCATTAAGTTCTTCATCACTTAAAACACTTCTTAAAAGTCCAAAAACATATAGAAACATATTAAACTATGGTGATCCTAATTCAGATAGTTTAGCACTTGCAGCAGGTAAGTTAGTGCATTGGATGATACTTGAAAGCCATAAAATAGATAAGTTACACTTTGTAGATGCTACCACAAAAAACACTAAAGTATATAAAGAAGCAAAAGCAAAGTATGGTGAGGTATTTCTTACAAAAGAAAAGAATGCAGCAGAAAGATTAACAGATGCAGTATTAAGAAATGAAGCAGCACTTAAACTATTAAACAATAGTGAATTTGAAGTACCTGCAATAGATATGATAGAAGGGTTAGCATTTCGTGGTAAAGCAGATATTATACAAGGTGATACAATTATTGACTTGAAAACAACACAAGATTTAAATTCTTTTAAGTACTCGTGTGATAAATATTCTTATGAATTACAAGCGTGGCTGTACTTAAAACTATTTGATAAGAAAAAGTTTACGTTTCTGGTAATAGATAAAGCAAGTACCGATATAGGTATATTTGAAACTACAGAAGAATTTTTAGCAAGAGGTGAAAACAAATTTAAACAAGCAGTAGATAACTACAAATACTTCTTTGAACAAGATAATGATTTAGATCAGTATGTAATGAGGGGGATATTATAAAATAGCGGAAGCCGAAAAGCTAATAGAGTAGGCAAACAAAAAACAAGAACAATGAACAAACAAGAATTAAAAATTGGGATATTTGAGGTAATAGATATTTCTAAAATTAAACCAAGTGAGTATAATAGAGATATAGATGATAATCACGTTATAAAACAAGGAGAAAGTTTAAGTGAACTTGGATGGGCAAGTGCTTTGACAGTAGATAATCAGTACAATTTAATGGATGGTCATCACAAGTATAATTGGTGTTTAAAAAACAAACAAAATAAAGTACCTGTTTACCGTATGTGGTGGTTAGATAATTTATCAGGTAAAGAAGTGTTATCCGTTATTTTAAAGTTAAATGCTAAAACTTTAAATTGGAAACCTGAAATGTTGTTATCCAGATATGGTAAATTAGATAATGATTATCTTTTAGCTGATGAAGCACAAAGATATTACGGTGTTAAAAATATGCCTCCATCTACATTAATATATGCATTTTTTAATAAAGCAAGTAGTACTGTTAAATTTAGAGAGGGTAGGTGTAAAATAGTTAATTTTAAATTTGCTCATAAAATTCTTAATGAACTTTCAAGATTAAGAAACGAATACGGTAATAGTATGGTACAAGGTTCACCGATGAGAGAAATAGCAAGACAATCTCATATTTGTTACAAAAAAAATGTATCATTATTTGACTTCTTAATTGATGAGTATGAGGATATGTTAAAATCAAATCACCCATATACAAATAACATTAAAGAGTTAAGAAAATATCTTGACAAAAAAATAAAGAGGAATGCAAAAGAATAAAATATATAATGAGGATTGTATGCATACTATGAAACGTATGCAAGATAATTTTGTAGATATAGTAGTTACTTCTCCTCCTTATAATATAGGTAAAGGGAGAAGAAATGGTAATGATTCCAAATCTTTATCCTATGATACTTATAGTGATAACTTACCAATAGATGACTATTTTAAGCAAACAAGTTTGTGGATAGATGAATTATATAGAACAACAAAGTATCATATATTTTATAATATTCAAGAAGTTTCAGGAAATAAAGGAATAATAAATTATATAATGAGTAATTATAAAGATAAAATAAAACATATTTTTTTTTGGTGCAAACCTAATCCTCCAAGCAAAATACTTGATACAGGAGTTGCTAACGGTATAGAGTATATCTTTTGCATATCAAAGGACAATCCATCTAAACAAAATTTTAACTATTGTAACTTTTCTAATTACAAAGGTGATTATATTAAAAATGTTATAATAAAACCTGTTAATTCTGATAAGGAAACTAATGGGCATAACTTTGCATTTGGTGATTGGTTACCAAAACATTTTATAAATTATTTTTCTAAAAAAGGAGATGTAGTATATGATCCGTTTATGGGAACAGGTACAACTGCAAAAGCATCTCATTTACTAAAGAGAAATTGGATAGGTTCAGAAGTATCAGAAAAATATATAGAATTATCTAATAAAAGATTAAAACCATATTTAGATCAACTAACTTTATTTTAATGATAAAAAAAGGATGAATAACAAAAACCAACCTATGTTCTTTATATTTGTTAGTAAATAGTCATTACTAACTGAATAAGAGTTTTTGGTTGGTTCTCTTATTATATTATGAATAAAAAATTAATAGAAGAATTTTATTTACTTGCTTTAGTAGATATAGTAAATGGTAAAGATATAGCAGAACTTGAAGAAACAATAAAACTATATGAAAAAGAAGAACACTATGAAGCGTGTGCAGGAATACAAAAAGCAATACACGAATCAGGATATTTAACAATTAAAGAAATAATAGAAAGAAACAAATTATAAAAATAAATTATGAGTATACAAATAATAAAAGAAGTAGTAGAACAACACTTTGATATAGACATAACAAAAGATACAAGAAAACGTGAATATGTAGAAGCACGTGCAATGTATTTTAATTTAGCAAGAGATTATACAAGAATGTCATTATCAGTAATAGGCAAAACAGTATATAGGGATCATACAACGGTACTGTACTTTTTAAAACAATTAAGAGATTGGATGTTACACGATTATCGTTTAAAGCAAGATTACGATACAATAAACAAAAGAGTACAAGATGCAATACACGCTAACCCTGAAGAATTTAAAACAGCAGTTACAATAGAAGGTTTCTATGAAACACAATACAAACGTTTAAAGGAGTTAACAGAACAAATTAATAAAGACCAATTAGTAATTGATTAAAGTAAACTCTTTATCTGGTGGTAAAACAAGTTCATACATAGCAGCTAACTATATTTGAAGATGACTTTAATGAATGTGATTCTGGTTATTGTGGTATTTAACAATAAATAAAAAAAAGTATTGTATAATTGAATCATTAATGATTTTTTTTGATTATGGATAAAAGAAGATTTAACGGAGGTAATAAAAATGCTGGTAGAAAACCTAAAAGTGATGAGGTTAATTTAATAGAAAAGTTAACACCATTAGAAGATGCAGCATTCCAAGCATTAAAAGCAGGTGTAGAAAAAGGTGATTTTAAATTTGTACAACTGTACTATAATTATTACGCTGGAAAACCAAGAGAAACAAGAGATATTACTATAAACGAAGATTTACCGATATTTTTAGATTAACGATAACCAAAACGTTATTCTAAATAATTAATGCAAGTACAAACAACACAAGCACTTAATAAACTACGTAAACTTGATAAGAGGGTACGCATTGTAAGAGGTGGTACATCAGCAGGTAAAACCATTTGCATCCTGCTTATACTTATAGATTATGCCATTAAAAATGAAGGTAAAGAAATAAGCGTAGTATCTGAATCAATACCACACTTACGTAGAGGTGCATTTAAGGACTTCTGCCAGCTGTTAAAAGGTTTAAATAGGTATAAGGATATACAGCTTAATAAAAGTATCTTAAAATACACTTTTACAAATGGTAGCTATATAGAGTTTTTTAGTACAGATCAACCAGACAAGTTGCGTGGTGCAAGAAGAACTGATTTATACATTAACGAGTGCAACAATGTACCATTTGATGCTTACAACCAATTAGCAGTTAGAACATCTGGAAACGTTTGGTTAGATTACAACCCATCTAATATCTTTTGGGTAGATAAAGAATTAGTAGGCAAAGAAGATGTTGATTACATAACACTAACTTATAAGGATAACGAAGTGCTACCTGATAGTATTGTAAAAGAAATAGAGAAAGCAAGAGATAAAGGCAAAACCTCAACGTATTGGTCAAATTGGTGGAGGGTGTACGGACTTGGTGAAACAGGTTCTTTAGAAGGTGTATGTATACCTGATTGGAAAGAAATAGACAACATACCACAAGAAGCACGTTTATTAGCACACGGTGTAGATTTTGGTTATACTGATCCTACGGTTATTGTATCATTATATAAATGGAATGATGCTTATATAGCTGATGAGGTATTTTACAAATCAAATACAGTATTAAGAGATTTATCTATGTTCTTACGACAAAACAATATAACAGAAAACTTAATTGCAGATTCAGCAGAACCAAAGAGTATTGAAACTTTGCGTAGAGATGGGCATAATATATATCCGTGTACAAAAGGTAGAGATAGTGTAAACTTTGGTATTAACTTAATAAACCAAAATGAAATATACATTACATCAAGAAGCAGGAACTTAAAAAGAGAATTACAAGGTTACATATGGGCAAAGGATAAAGATGGTAATACCCTAAATAAACCATCAGGTGAACATCCAGATTGCATAGATAGTTTAAGGTACGTTTTAACAGATCAATTAGAAAACCCTAACAAGGGTGAATACTACATATATTAAAATAAATTGTGTATTATTTGTTAATTAAATAAATAGTTGTATATTTACAAAGTAAAACAAAGTTTAATTAAAACAAAGACAAATGAGAAAAGTAGTACAAACAGAAAATTATTCAGGCTTAAAAGGTGAACTTATAAAGCTAACAGGTAAAGATATTATTACTCAACCAACTAATAAGTACCGAGAAATAATAGATTGGAATTATCAAATGTTAATTGATGGAAAAGTACAATGTTTAATGAATGGACATTTAACAGATGTAAAAAAAAGATTCCAAAATAGATATTCAAAAGAATCTTATTTAAGAATTTGGAAATACGAAAAGTAAAACATAAGGGGTAGCAATACCCCTTTTTTATTAACCAATAATTATATTATGGAAAACAAAGTAGAGTATATAATGGTAAAAGAATTAACTAAAAAACAAAATAGAAAGAACATTATAAAGTTTATAAGTGGAGGTATTTTACTTGCCTTATTCAGTTATATAGCAATGTATATGTTTTTATTTTTTATATTGTGGGCTGATGAAATAACAGATAAGATAATTGGATATTTTTAAAATTATGGAAGCGTGTTGGTACGAAAAGATATACATAGTACAAAGACCATCTAAACGTGGTGGTAGGGCTTCTGATGTTTATTTAGATATAAGCGTTAATGGTCAAGTTCTAAAAGGTAAGAAGCTGTACAAACAAAACAGCATACATTTAGAAAAAACAATAGAAGAAGCATACAAATATTCATATAAAAGGTTTATATTGAAGCAATAACTTTTCATTTGGTTTGGGTTGAGAATTAGGTAGCAGAAATGTTACCTTTTTCTTTTTATACAAAACACCAATTAATTTATTGTATTAATATGAAAGTTGAAATAAACGTACCTGATTCACTTAAAGAAATAACTTTAGATCAATACCAAAGATTTGAAAAGTTAAATACAGAAGAAAATAAAGAATCTACATTTTTGCTACAAAAAATGGTAGAAATATTTTGCAACCTTAACTTAAAGGATGTTGCAAACATAAAATACAAATCAGTACAAGAAATAGTTGTACACCTCAACAAGATATTTGATAAGAAGCATAGTTTAACACCTACGTTTACTTTAGGCAATGTAGAGTATGGATTTATACCTGTACTTGATGATATGTCATTAGGTGAGTTTATTGATCTGGATGAGAACTTGGGTAAGTGGGATAATATGCACAAAGCAATGAGTGTGTTATACAGACCAATTAAATTTAAGAAAGATAAAAAGTACAACATAGAAGAATACAAAGGTATGAATGACAACCTAAAGTATATGCCTTTAGATATTGTGTTTGGTGCTATGGTTTTTTTTTATCATTTAAGCAACGAGTTAACACAAACTATCCTGAACTATTTACAGAAGGAGTTACCCAAGAACTTGACTATTCAGCAGAGGGAACGTTTGGGTCAAAGTGGGGTGGTTGGTATCAATCAGTCTATGGTATTGCTAAAGGAGATGCTACCAAGTTTGACGAGGTTACCCAGCTTAACGTCCACCAATGTTTAATGTATTTGTCATTTGAAAAAGATAAAGTAGAATTAGAAAAGAAGTTAATTAAAAAACGATGAAAGGTTTTTACAACGTAACAAAGGAATTAAAAACAGCACTTGCAGCAGAACCATTTGTTAATACAGTTACATTTGGTAGTTTAGATGATGTAGATTTAAACAAGCAAACAATATTCCCATTATCACATATAATTGTAAACAACACTACAGTAGGAACTAAAACATTGACATTTAACATTTCTATTCTTGCAATGGATATTGTAGATATAAGCAAAGCAGAAACAACTGATATATTTGTAGGAAATGATAACGAACAAGATGTGCTAAATACACAATTAGGATTACTAACAAGGATAATAAATATCTTACAACGTGGTGATCTATATACTAACCTCTACCAAGTACAGGGTGATGTAAGCTGTGAACCATTTGTAGATAGGTTTGAAAACAAGTTAGCAGGGTGGTCAGCAACATTTGATGTAGTAGTACAAAATGATATGACAATATGCAGTTAACAAAAACACAAGCAGCGTTAGAAGCATTTAAAAACTTTGTAATACAACAATCACGTACAAGGTTGTCTAAAGGGCGTAAGAACGTTTCTAAAGAACTTTACAACAGTTTAAAAGGTAATGTAAAAGAAATGCCTAATTCTATATCTGTAGAGTTTGAGATGGAAGATTACGGTGTGTTTCAAGATAAAGGTGTAAGTGGTACTGAAAAGAAATACAAAACACCATATAGTTATACAAACAAAATGCCTCCAAGTAAACCATTAGCACAATGGGCAAAAAGTAAGAACATAAGATTAAGAGATAAAGAAGGTAAGTTTAAAAAAGGCAACTATAACACAATAGGGTTTTTAATAGCAAGAAGCATATATAGAAAAGGTATTAAACCAAGTTTGTTTTTTACTAAACCATTTGAACAAGGTTTTAAAAAATTACCTGATGAACTAATTAAAAACTTTGGTTTAGATGTAGAAGATTTTTTAGCATTTACATTAAAAGAAGATAGATTAAGATGAGTACATATACAAAGATAAACGTTAGAAGTCCATTCTATTTACACCTTGTAGAGCCAAGTCCTCCATTACCTAACTTTGATTGTACGGTAGCAGGGTTAGTAGGTTTTGCAGTAGATAATCAAGGTATTATTACTTTGCCAAGTCCTGCTGTTGGTGTAATAGATTCTATATCAAGTGATGATGGTGATTTTGCAAATAACAAATTCCCAGCAGAAGGTACTGATACATCAAGAACAATAAAAGTTAAACTACTTATACCTACAGGGTACGCAAACACAAGTGATATATTTTTTGAATGTCCTGTAACTGCAACACAACCTGGTACAACAAGTTCAGTAGTACAACCTACTGTATGTTCTGGTGGTCCAGCAACAAGTGGTTCTATTGGTGGACAAAGTTTAAGTGTAGGTGGTTCAAGTGTAGATATTGATTTAGCAGGATTCTTTACAAGTGAAACAACTTACGATTTTTCTAACCTAAACCCTACATTAGTAACAGCAGCATTAAGTGGTAGTACATTAACGTTATCACCAAATGTTATAGCAGGATCAACAACTGTTTACGGTATTGGTAGAGATAATAGTTATCCATCAACTTGTGAAGCAACACAAAGCATAGCAGTTACAGTAACAGATAGCACTACTGCATTTAGTTGTACCTCACCTACAAACCCAGCTTTACAAGGTGGTAGTATTAGTCAAGCAGGTGTAATAACAAACCCATCAACTTTAGGTACGATCACAAAAATAATGGCAACATCTGGTGGAGGTGCAATAACAAGTGTAGCAGCAAATAATACAGCAAGTCCAATATCACATACTTTGTTTTTTGATATTACAGTACCATCAGGTTATTCTAATACAGGAGCAACCGTAGAATGTACTGCAACCTTTTCACAAGCAGGAACTGCACCTCCTACATTTACTTGTGCACTAGCTAATTTAACAGGTCAAGCAATAGCAAGAAATGGTGCTATATTTTTAGGTAAAGCAGCATTAGGTACGGTTAAAAGTTTTACAGCACCTACAACACCTTTTACAGATGTAGCAACTGATACTTCAAGAACGGTTGTATATCAAGTAGAAATACCATCAGGATATGCAAATGCAGGATCAACAATAGATTGTAGTGTAACAATGACACAACCAGCAACGGTAAGTATATGTGGTACAAATGAATTTTATTTAAGTTCTGCTAAATCAACACAAGAAGGTCATTGTGATGCAACTTATGGAACACCTAAATTAATAACCTCAACAGCAGCAAGTTTAGGAGCATTACTAAATAGCCAAGTTTGTCAAGGTGATGTAGCTTTTGATGGTAAAGGTTTGTACTACGGTGTATTTACTGCATTTGTTGTTAGTTCGGTTGGTGCAGGGGTTGGTAGTTATTATGTTATAAAAATAGAAAGTACAGGAATAGTAAGTGAATTAGCAATAGTTTCTTGTGATACAACAGGAGGTGGTGTTGGTGTAATAGTATAAAATTATGAGTTTAAAAAGCGTAGTAGTAGATTTATATGTATGGGATGGTACGGTATCAGATCAACCTGTATCACCTGCATATACAATAAATAAAAGTGTTATAAGTGGGCAAACAAACATCACTTTAGAAATAGCAGAACTTGTAAGGGATTATTTTACCATTACATTTAATAATGATTACAATTCTATTGCAAGATATGTTAGAACGGTTGTAAGTTCTTTTGATGATAGTGATGAACCTTTTGAAACAAACCCTATAGTAACAACTTATGTTGCTTTAGATGGTTATGGTTATTTTGAAGAAGGCACTAACCCTGAATTAGATAGACACGCATTAATTAGTGCTACAAATATATATCTACCAGAAGGTACAGCAGGTAAGTTACCAATATTTGCAGAAGGTGTAGGTAAGGTTATAATTGATGGTGTAACAACACAAATAACAGATAACGGTAATACAAACCAAAAAGTACAATACGTTACAATACCAGCAGATAAATCATCAATACAAGTTTTTGATACAGATGATACCACGCTAAAGAAAACAATAACAATATCTAATATTTGCGAACCTAAATACACACCATTTAAAATAACCTTTGTCAATAAGTTTGGTGCATTTCAAGATTTATATTTCTTTAAGAAAACAAGTGAAGTAACAAACGTAACAGATGAGTTATTTAAAAAGAATATAATAACAAACACCTCATCAAACTATAACACCTACGATAACCAAAGGGGTAGAATGAATGTAAACGCACAAACTTCTTTATCAATGAATACAGGTTTTGTTAAAGAGGATATGAATCAAACTATAGAAGAACTATTTTATAGTGAAAACGTTTATATAAGATACGAAAACAAAACACTTGCAGTAATACCTAAATCTAAATCATTACAATACAAAACATCTTTAAATGACAAACTAATTAATTATACAGTAGAGTTTGATTTTGCGTTTGATAGAATTAATAATGTTAGATAATGCTACAACTACAAATATATTTTGATGGTCAACAGGTTGAACTGTTTAAGGATGAAAGCATTGTATTAACACAATCAATACAAGATATAAAAGATATACAAAAAGTGTTTGTACCTTTTACACAAACCTTTAATGTACCTGCTTCTAAAATAAACAACAAAATATTTCAACACTTTTACAATTTTAATATAGAAGGTTTTGATGCACGTAAAAAAACACCATCTGAACTACACTTAAATTATAAGCTATTTAAAAAAGGTAAAATAAAACTTGAAGGTGTACAGCTTAAAAACAACGAACCACACACATACAAGCTAACTTTTTATGGTGATACTATAAACTTAAAAGATGTTGTAGGTGAAGATAAGTTAAGTGCGTTAGATCAGTTAGGTAAATATTCTTTTGATTGGACTGATACAAACATATCTACATATATGTCAAATGGTTTAGATGTTGTTACACCAACTGGTACAATGACCGATGCAGTAATAGTACCTTTAATAACACATACTGCAAGACTTTTATTTGATAGTAATTCAGCAGTAGTTAATACTGATACTATTAAAAACATAAACCCAGCAGCAGGCACGAGTACAGACTACGGTGTGCCTTATAGCCAATTAAAACCTGCAATCAGATTACTTGCAATAATACAAGCAATAGAAATAGAATATAATTTAACATTTAGTACCGACTTTTTTAATAGTACAAATACTGCTTTCTTTAATTTGTATATGTGGATGCACAACAAAGAAGGTGATTTCCAAACAAACCAAGATGCACAATATCAAGGTAAAAACATTACAAATGTAGTTGATGATAAACAATTTTTTACAGGATTTAAAAACGCAAGTTACTCATCTTTTTTAGATGATATAATTGCAAGAGATTATTACAAAGGTAAAAACAATTCTAAAATATTTAGAAAAATGAATGTTACAGTAGTACCATCTGGTGGTGCTGTTTACACTTTGGTAATTAAAAAGGATGGACAAGAATTTCAAAGATTTGAAGGTTTAACAGGTACTACTTCTTTAGGGCAATCAGCAACACTAAAAAACAAAGATTGGTTAGAACACGAAGATGGTGTATTTACATTTTTTATAGAAACAGAAGCTGTATCAAGTTATACAATTACAGTAGAATTAATAGTAGATAAAAAAGGCACATTACTATCAAGACCAAAAGGTTCATTTCAATTAACTGCTGCAAAAACTTCTGATGATCCTGCTAATCCATTACAATTAGTACCAGATATAAAAGTAATAGATTTTCTTACAGGGATATTTAAAATGTTTAACCTAACAGCATTTCAAGATAACAATGGTATTATACAAGTTAAAACATTAGATGATTTTTATTCAAGTAGTACAACCGTACACGACATAACACCATTTGTAGATAAAACAGAAACAATTACAGATGCTGTATTACCATTTAAAGAAATAGATTTTGGTTATGAAGGAACAGAAAGTTTTTTAGCTAACAACCATTACCAAATAGCAAATACAAAATGGGGTGCGTTAGATTACGAAGCACCTAATAAATTTGATGGTAAAGTATATAACATAGAACTACCTTTTGAGCATTTTAAATATGAACACTTATTTATACAAGCAAACAATGTAGTTAGTGTTAATGATAGTGGTGTGCAATATGGATATTCAGTAGATGAAAGCCAAAACCCATATCTTGGTAAACCTCTTATATTTTATGCTACAAAATCTACTGCAACAATACGAACATTGAATTTAGCTAATACAGCAGGTGCATCTGTAGCAAACCCATATATACCTTTAAATTGCGAAGATAAAGGAAGTACGTATTTAGCAGGTAAACAAAGTTTGAATTTTAATGCAGAATTTGATGAGTTTTCAAGACAAGTAAACCAAGTAAGTTTATTTAAAACATATTATGAAACGTATGTAAAAGATATGTTTGATTTACGCAAAAGACTTACAAGCGTAAAAGCATATTTACCAATGAACATTATTTTTAAACTTAATTTAGCAGATAAGTTTATTCTAAATAATAACGAATATAGAATTAACAAAATATCTACAAACTTTGAAACTGAACATAGTAGTTTAGAATTAACAAACATATTTGAAGAACCTGTATTTAAAACATTAAAAGTATTACAAGATAATGGTTTAACTGCTGATACTAATACAATTACTGCTGATACAATAGATGTAAAAGTAGATTCAGGAAACGATAACCAATTTACATTACCAAGTATAAAAACAGGTATACCAAGTGCAACGGTAAACAACCCAGCAAGTGTATTTACAAACACAAGTTTAACAGTTACACCTCCTACAATAGCAGTAGATCAAATACCTGTATCTACAACAACAAAAGTATTCTTCAGTCATCAAATAACTGCAATAGGTAAAGTAGGCAATACACAAAAATTAGATGAATACGGTTATTTATATTCTACATCATTAACTAATTTAAGTTCTACAGATGATATAGATACTTTAAAAGCATTTGGTGATGTTACTACTGTACCGTTTTCACCAACGTTAGCAGTAATTAAAGTTTTATTAGATAATGGTTTATCAGTAAAAAGTACTTACGAGAAAGCAGGTTTAACACATCCTGCTATACTTTATTATAGATTCTATGCAAGAACTAACACCGATGTACAAAACGATAAAGCAGATGCTATTAGTAGTGTTGTAAGTGCATCTACTGTACCATCAGCAGTAACTCAATACAACAATGCAAATGGCGAAAACCTTGTAGGAGTTGCTGGTAGTACAGGATACTTAACAGATACATCACCTTTAGGATTTTTCAAAGCTAACTTTAAAAATTATGGTGGTGAAGATCAAGAAGGTTTTATAATTTATCAAATTACTAATTTAACCGAAACTACTGCTAAAGAGATAATAGAATGGTTAACAAGTACAGCATTACCAGCAGTAGATACATATTATGATATATCACACACTTTTAAAGCGTTAGATAGATTTGGTGCAAACAATTCAAGTATGTTTAATATGACAAATAAAACTAATGCAAAAGTTAAGTATGTAATGTTTTTAAATACATACCCTGTAGTAATGATAAAAGGTGGTACAGTTACTGGTTCACTTGCTACTTCAGGAACTTATTCAATAGGTGATGGAAATGGTGATTTACAAAGTACATCTTAAACAAAAAGATATGATACAAAATATATTAGATTTATTAGAATTTGCAAGAAGCGAAAAATGGAACGGACAATATATAGATATAGCTATGGGTAAAAACAAATACCCTGAATCAATAAGAGAAGCATACAAACAATTTAAGAAATGGCAGTAAAAAAAACAATAGAGTTAGAAGCTAAAGTAGACAAGGCTCAAAAAGATTTAGATGGTGTAGCACAAAGTGTACAACGAATAGATGACAACCTTGAAGAAGTTAAAGATACAACAAGTGGTGTTTCTAAAGGTGTAAAAGGTATTGGTAATGCTTTAAAAGCTGCCGGTATTGGTTTAGCTATTGCAGCATTTTCGAAACTTGCAGAAGTATTTAACCAGAATCAAAAAGTTACAGATGCTTTTAGTACTGCTTTTGAAGCGTTAAGTTTAGCGTTTAATGATTTTTTTAAGTTTCTTGATAGAAATGTAGGTACTGTTATAGATTATTTCAAAGGTTTATTTGAAAACCCTGTACAATCATTAAAAAACTTTGGTCAAGCAATAGTAGATAATGTAATAGAACGAGTAAATAGTGCTTTAGATGCTTTAGGTTTTTTAGGTGATGCAGTTGTAAAGGTTTTTAGTGGTGATTTTGTTGGTGCAGCAGAAAGTGCTAAAAATGCTGGTAAAGAATTGTTTGATGTTGTAACAGGAGTTAACAATACATTTGATAAAGTAGCAGAAGTAATTCCTACAGTAGTTAGTAGCATTACAGACTATGCTAAATCAACAATAGATGCTGCAAGAGCAACAGTTGATCTAAACAAACAAGCAGAAGTAGCTGCTGTTATAAATCAAGGGTTAATAGAAAAGTATGATAGACAAGCAGAGCAACAAAGACAAATAAGAGATGATGAAAGTAAAACTATTGAAGAAAGAATTGCTGCAAATGAAGAACTTGGTAGAATATTAGATGAGCAAAGTGAAAAGATGCTTGAAAATGTTGATATAACAATTAAAGCAGCACAAGCAGAATTTGATAAAAACCAAAACCAAGAAAACTACATAGCATTATTAGAAGCACAAAATGAACGTGAAGCTGTACTTGCACAAATAGAAGGTTTTAGATCGGAACAATTAATAAACAGAATTTCTTTAGAACGTGAAGTAGATGATATAAAAACAGAAGCTGATGAAAAAGAAATAGAAAGAAAAGAAAAATTAATTGAATTAGAAAAGCAAAGACAGCAAGGCATAATGGATTCTATAGATGCTGTTGCCCAAGCAGCAGGTGAAGAAAGTAAAATAGCAAAAGCGTTGTTTCTTTTAAAAACAGGTATGATACTTAAAGAGCAAATACTTACAGCACAAGCTACTATGCAAAGAATTTTAGCATCAGCAGCAGAATCAGGTGTAGATGGAGCAAAAGGATTTATGAAAGCAGCATCAGCAGCACCTCCTCCTGCTAACGTACCTTTAATAGCAATATTTGCAGCACAAGCAGCAGGTATAGCAATGAGTATTAAGAGTGCAGTAAGTACTGCTAAATCTATGGTTGGTAGTCAAGCTGGTGGTAGTGTAAGTGGTAGTGGTAGTGTGTCTACACCACAAGCACCATCATTTAATATAGTAGGAGCAGCACCTGAAAACCAATTAGCACAAGCAATAGGTGAACAAGAAGAAAAACCTATAAAAGCATTCGTAGTAAGTAACGAAGTAACTAACGCACAAGCATTAGAACGTAATATAGTAGAAGGTGCTTCAATTGGATAACAAAATAGATAAATAATTATTGTATTAATATGGACATAGTAGAACTTTTTATAGATGAAAATGATGAGGTTTCAGGAATTGAAGCAATATCAGTAGTAGAAAACCCAGCAATAGAAGAAAACTTTATAGCACTTAAAAATCAAGAGTTTAAACTTGCAGAAGTAGACAAAGAAAAGCGTATACTTATGGGTGCTGCTTTGATACCTAACAAACCTATATACCGTACAAACGGTGAGCAGGAGTATTATATATATTTTAGTCAAGCAACTGTAAGAAAAGCAAGTGAATTATTCTTTATAAAAGGAAACCAAAACAACTCAACATTAGAACACCAATTAGAACTTAAAGGTTTAACTGCTGTAGAAAGCTGGATAGTAGAAAGTGAACAAGATAAAAGTAGAATGTACGATTTAAATGTACCTATTGGTACTTGGATGGTATCTATGAAAGTAAATAACGATGATGTTTGGAAAAAAGTAAAAGCAGGTGAGGTAAAAGGGTTTAGTATAGAAGGTTACTTTGCAGATAAATTAGAAAGACCAAACGAACCTGTAAAAGATGAAATGAAAGAACAAGAATTAGAATCTTATTCAGATTATCCAAGTGGTGTTAAAAACAATGCTAAAAAAGGTATTGAACTAAACGAAAAAGTAAACAACAAGTGTGCAACACAAGTAGGAAAAGTAAGAGCGCAACAATTAGCACAAGGGAAACCAATAACAACAGAAACTATTAAAAGGATGTTTAGTTATTTAAGTAGGGCGCAAGAAGATTATGATGAAAATGATACTAAAGCGTGTGGAACTATATCTTACTTATTGTGGGGTGGTAAAGCAGGTTTACGTTGGGCAGGTGCTAAACTAAAAGAACTTGATCTAATAGAAGAAGATTTAAAAAAACCTTGTCAAGCAGGATATGAAATGATAGGCACTAAAATAAAAAACGGTAAAACAGTACCAAATTGTGTACCAATAAAACAATCTAAAATGAGTAAAGAAGAAATAGCTGAAGCTAAAATAGAAGAACTAAAACAATTGTTTAGTACTGAAAAAGTTGAATTAGCAAATATTAATCAACTTGCTGCTATGGTGAATCAAGCAAGATCAGAAGAAGGTGATATGGTAAATTCTTATTTAGAAGCTAAACAAAATAGTAAAAAAGGTGTAAAATCAGGGGAAAAACACCTTAAAAACCTAAAAGAAATAAATAATGTAGCAATGGATATTAAAAATATTTCAAAAGATTTAGGAGTAGATGTTACAAAAATAAAAGAATGGAAAAAAGCAATGGACTTTTTAAATGGCAATCCACAAAAAGCAACTGAAATAATGATTAATAAAATGAAAGGTTTATTATAAATGAGTAAAATACCAAGTCCACAATCAGGTCGTAGAGGTTGCTTATGTAAAAATGGTAGAAGAGTGCCTAATTGCGTACCAATTAAATAACAATTACTATTATGGAAGATAATAAAGGCAGAAACCCATCACCACAAAACGATAGGCGAGGTTGCTTATGTAAAGATGGTAAAACTTATTCAAGAAAATGTTGTGATGGAAGTTTTCAAGCACAAGGTGTTGGTAATATAACAGGAGATGGTACATAAAAACACAACAAACAGTTAAATATATTATTATATAAATATGGATTCAAAAACAAAAGAGATACTACAAAAGTTTTCTACTCAAAAGGTTAATTTAAATATAACTAACGAATTAAGAAAATATCCAAAAGGTTTGTTAAAATACAAAAGTGAAGGTGATGGTCTTTTAAAATTAAAAGAAAAATTAACACAAGAATTAAAACAATTAAAAAAAGCATTAAATAAATGGTCTGATCTTGGGGGAAGTATTATACAAGAAATTGATGGCGATTTAAATAAGTTTGGCAAAATAGCTAAAGAACTTGGTTTTAATCCTGAAATACAAATTGATTACTCAAACGCAGAAGATTCTTTAACAAAATATGCAGATGCAAGGAAAAAATACGAAGCAGCAGCAAAAGATATAAAATTATAAAACAATAATATGAAACCAGATGTAAAAAGAATACTTACCAAGTTAAGTGAAGAACAACAAAAACAATCTTTACAAAAAATAGAAAAGATTGAACTTGCAAGAAAACCTGCTGTAATTTTAAAAGATGCACAAAAATTAGATGACCAAATAAATAAACAAAAAAACAAAATAGATAAAGTTTGGTCTACATATAAAAGAGCGTGGGGAGAATGGCAACAATTTCTTGAACAAATTAATAAAAAAGCAACTGATTTACGATATAATGACCTAAATCAAACAATGAAACAATTAGAAGATTTAGGTGTAGATTCAAGACAAGTACCTGAATTAGAAAGAGCAGCAAATTTGCTTAATAGAGCATTAAACCAAATAGATGGTTTAAAGGACTTATATGGTAAACCACAATAAAAACACAACAAACACATTTATAATTTATTGTAATATATATGAAAGCAACAGATATGTTAAACAAAGTAAAAGAGGTTCTTGGGGTAGAGTTATCCGAAGCACCTGTAGAAGTAAAGTTGGCACAAGCTGAACTTGAAAACGGTACAATTATAGAAAGCGAAAATTTTGAAGCTGGAAATGAAATATTTATTGTTACCGAAGATGAAAAAGTAGCAATGCCTATAGGTGAGTACAAACTTGTAGATGGTGAATCTATAATTGTAGAAGAAGAAGGTATTATTGCTTCTATTGGTGCAGTTGAAGAAGCACCAGAAGAAGAAGTAGAAGCTGCTGAAGAAAAAGAAGAAATGAACTACGCTACTAAAGAAGAACTTGCAGAGGTTAAAGAAATGGTTGAAGAAATAAAATCAATGCTTGAACCAAAAGAAGAAATGGCAGAAGAAACTGAAGCTGAAAATTCTATAAAATCAGAAGAAACAACAACAAAAACTGTTTATGCTGAAAAAGAAGAATTAACAACAGAAGAACCTGTTGAGAAAATAAAACATAACCCTGAAAAGGAAACAAAGAAAGTAATGAATTTGTATGGACAAAAAAGAACACAAACGACATACGATAGAGTGCTTTCAAAAATAGCTAATCTTAAAAATTAAATAATTAAAAATGGCAACAACAACAAGTATAACAACAACTTATGCAGGTGAGT
>TARA_R100000654_G_scaffold4408_1_pt1 | contig 31887 bp, 45 predicted proteins | sample TARA_R100000654 | Tara Oceans TARA_R100000654 (sample SAMEA2622473) | marine metagenome | biome: marine biome (ENVO:00000447); feature: surface water layer (ENVO:00002042); material: "saline water (ENVO:00002010), including plankton (ENVO:xxxxxxxx)" | depth 5 m
AAATTCAACACCAAAGTTTACTTGTTTTAAAGTAAATTATGAGAATGGATTAATTAAAATTGTGCCAAATAATATAGAAAACACAGATTACCAAGCAATTCAAGAATGGGCCAAGATAGAAGGCAATAACATTATCGATCCAGGAGCGTAACCATGGCTTTTGGACATAGTTCATTTTCAGGCGCAGCCTTTTCATCAACTGGAAGTACACCGGGAACAGTTGTTGTTACAGGTATATCTCTTACAGCTTCTTTAGGTAATACAACAACACAAGCAAATGCTAATGTATTTCCAACATCAAACTTAATTACCTCAGCTATAGGAAGTGTAAGTGTTGCTCTAAACACACCTGTTAATGTATCAGGTTCTCAACTTACAACTAATATTGGTAACTCAATCATATCTGGTAATGCAAATGCTAATGCAACAGGTTCATTATTAAGTCTTTCAATTGGAAGTGTCACAACGATTGCTAATGCAAATATAAGTGTAACCGGACAACAATTAACAACATCTCTAGGAAATACTACTCAGATCGGTAATGCAAACGTAAATGTTACTGGACAACAATTATCGCTAAATATTGGTAATGCAACAGTTGACCTTAATACTCCAGTCAATGTAACTGGTAGTGCTTTAAGCACTAATATTGGTAGTGTAAGTGTACAAGCTAATGCAAATGTAAGTCTGACAGGTATACAACTAACTACAAGCATTAATTCACCATTAATTATAGCTTGGGCTGAAGTAGATCCTGGAGTCACTAATACTTGGACAGCTGTCGATCCAAGTGTAACAAATACTTGGAATGAAGTAGATCCAGACGTTACAAACACTTGGACTGAGGTTGATATAGCAGCTTAGGGGAGTTATAATACGGTATGCCTTCAACATTTTCTACAGATTTGAAACTAGAGCTCATGGCAACCGGTGAAAACGCTGGTACTTGGGGCACTAAAACAAATACAAACCTAAATTTAGTTCAACAATCTATAGCGGGTTTTCAAGAAATAGATGTAGCATCAAATGATGTTACATTAGCAATGACAAATGGAAGTATATCAAATGCAAGAAATATGGTTCTTAAATTTACAGGAACTCTTGCTGCCAATAGAACTGTAAATTTTCCATCAAGTATAGAAAAATATTTTTCTGTGATTGATGGCACAGATCACGCAGGAAATTCACTTACATTTAAAGTAACGAGTCAGACAGGTTTTAAATTATGTGAGGGTCATTCTTATATTTGTCACTCAAACGGAACAGACATTATTAAAAACCATGAAGAAAAAGTTTGGAGAACTATCAATGCGGCAGAGACAGTGCAGGCAGGAGCACAATTATTTGTTGATACTTCTTCTTCTGCTATTACGGTAACGCTACCTGCTTCACCAACAGTTGGTGATGAGGTAACTTTTTTAGATTCGAAATATAATTTTGATACTAACAATTTAACTGTGGCTAGGAATTCTAGTAAATTATTAAATGCAACATCTGATTTAACAGTAGCAGTTGAAGGAGCTGCTTTTACATTAGTTTATGCTGATGCTACTGTTGGTTGGACTTACAAGGATAAATAATGTCAGGATATTCAGAAACAAAATATTCAGCATCTGGTGTAAAAACAGGAACTATTGTACCACACGGAAGCACAACTGTCCCAACTGGATTTTTACATTGTGATGGATCTGCTGTATCACGAACTACTTATGCTAATTTATTTTCTGTAATCTCAACAACTTATGGTACAGGTGACGGAGCTTCAACATTTAATTTACCTGATTTACAAAACAATGTTCCTCTTGGAAGATCTGGTACAAAAGCACTTGGATCAACTGGTGGCTCAGATACACAAACACCAAGCGGGACTGTTGCAAATCATACTTTAACAATTGCACAAATGCCTTCACACAATCATACGCATCCTGGACATCAACAAGAACAGGGAATTAGACATCGAGATGGTGTTGATAGAATTCCACAAAGAGGTGATCAAGGAAGTGCGAGTGGTACCTATTCTTTTAGTAATACTGGAGGTAGTCAACCTCATAACCATGGTTGGACTGGTTCAAGCATGTCAGTCTTACAACCTTATCTTGCTTTAAATTATATTATTAAAACTTAGGAGACTATATGCCTTTAACAAGTGTTTCTATACGAGCAGGCATTAATAAATCCGACACACCTGCAGGTGCAGAGGGTCAATGGATTGATAGTGATTTTGTAAGATTTAGATATGGACAACCTGAAAAGATTGGTGGCTTTGAGGCTATAGGTCAAAAAACAATATCTGGCCCTGCTAGAGCTCAACATACTTGGAATGATTTAGAAGGTAGAAAGTACGCAGCACTTGGAACATCTAAAGCTTTATATATTTATTATGAGGATGCATTTTATGATATTACTCCTCTCGATACAGCTATATCTGGTGCAACATTTACAACAACAAATACATCAACGACTGTTACGGTTAACAAAACCTCACACAATTTAGAATTAGGAGAGTATATAACATTTACATCAGTTACACCTCCAACTGGAGCAGGATATGTAGCCTCTGATTTTGAAAACAATACATTTGAAGTTTTAAACGTAGCTACTAATACTTTTGATATAACAATGCCTTCAGCAGCGTCAGGATCTACTTCTGCAACAGGCAGTGGAGTTATAAATCCCTATGTAGAGGTTGGTCCTACAATTCAAACTTATGGATACGGTTGGGGAACCGGCACATGGGGAGGTGTTGGATGGGGTAACCAAACAACATCAACACAAGTTATTTTAGATCCTGGATCTTGGTCTTTAGATAATTTTGGACAACAATTAATTGCAACTAAGAAAGATGGAAAAACATTTGTATGGGATGCAGGTTTATCAAATCCATTGGATAGAAGAGCTGTAGTAATGTCTGGTGCGCCAACTGCATCAAGACTTACAATTACATCTGATAGAGATAGACATGTTGTGCATTTTGGAACTGAAACTACAATAGGTGATGCAACCACTCAAGATCCTATGTTTATAAGATTTAGCGATCAAGAGGATTTTACAACTTATACACCAACATCAACAAATACCGCTGGAACATTTAGACTGGACACCGGAAACAAAATAGTAGCGGCTGTATCTGGTAAAGATTATAATTTAATTTTGACTGATCAAGCAGCTTATGTAATGCAGTTTGTCGGACCACCTTTTACTTTTTCTATAAGACAAGTTGGATCAAACTGTGGATGTATTGGTCAACATGCTGCGGTTTATGCAGATGGTCAAGTTTTTTGGATGGGTAAAGGTGGGGGATTTTTTAGGTTTGATGGAACAGTAAAACTTCTACCATCACTCATAGAGGATTTTGTATTTACAACAACAGGTAATAATGTTGGTGTAAATTATGCATCTAATGAAATAATTTATGCATCTCATAATTCATTATTTAACGAGATCGTATGGTTTTATCCTGCTGGAACTCCAATCAGTGACCCATCTTTACAAAATAATAGATCAGCTACATACAATTATGTAGAAAATACTTGGACTACTATGACTTTATCAAGAAGTACATATGCAGATGCATCTACTTATCCAGTTCCATACGCCACAGAGTATGATCCAACTGCAGTACCCTCTGCTTCAAATTTGTTTGGAGCTACAAACACTTTTGGAGCCACAACTTATTATGCACATGAGGTTGGTGTTAATAAAGTTGATCTAAATTCTCAAGTAACAGCAATACCCGCTTTTGTTACCTCTGGAGATTTTGATTTACCAACAGAAGGAGACGGGCAATTTTTGTTGCGAGTAAGTAGATTCTTACCAGATTTTAAAAATCTTCAAGGCACCGCCAAAGTTACTTTAAACACAAAAGATTTTCCAATATCAGGCAACACAACCACAGCTCAATTTGATGTTACTACTAGCACAAGTAAAATAGATACAAGAGTACGAGGAAGATTAGCAAATTTAAAAATAGAAAACACCTCTACGAATGAAACATGGAGGTTTGGAACATTTAGAGCAGACGTTAATATTGATGGTAGAAGATAATGGCTAAAATAAATGTAAGTATACCTGAACCTCAACCAGAATATTCTGCTGAAAATTTTAGACAGATTAACCAAGCTATTACAACAGTGGAGAATCAATTGAATACATCTTATCAACAAGACTTGAAAAATGAACAAGATGCATTTAATTATTTTTTATCATGACAATAAGATATAAAAACCAGGGTTTTGTACAAACTAATACAAATAAAACTACAGTGCTTACGTGCCCAACTGATGCAACTTTAATTGTTAAAAGTATTTATTGTTCAAACAATGATGCATCATCGGCTATTCTAGTAAATGTTAATCTTGTAGATGCTTCTGATTCTAATACAGAATATGAATTTTTTAGAGATGATGTTGCTGCCAAGTCACAAGTTAATGCTTCACCACAAGGTATAAACCTAGAGGCAGGAGATGCAGTGACAGTTCAAGCAGCCACAGGTAGTAATAAAATACAAGGTGTAATTAGTTACGCACAAATAGATAGATCACAAGAAAATGGCTAAACGTAAATTTGTAAATTTTACACCAAGACCAAAACCTAAAAAACGTCCACGTAGACATAAAAAAAAGCTTTCAAAGGATGAGAAAAGAAGTTATAAGAAGTACAACAGACAAGGAAGGCCTCAATGAAATTTAATTTTGACGGTAAAGAATATGATTCTGACAAATTATCAGACAATGGTAAAATTTGTTTAGCAAGATTACAAAATATTAAAACAAAAAAAGATAGTCTTACATTAGAATTTAGTGAGCTTAATGTTATAGAAAAACACTACGCTGAAGAGTTAAGAAAAAATTTACCAAAAGAAGATAAGGAAAAACAACAATGAACTACGTTACAGTAGATGGTAAACAAGTTCCAGTAATTCCTGCAAAATCTAAAGAGGAAGTTTCTAACAAAAGAACAGGACAGAAATATGAATCTAAACAGGAATTTGATAATGATGTGGCCAATCCTGAGACAGATACAGTTGCTGAAGATTTAAGAGTTGATCATACAATAACTGTTGCATCATTAGTCGTTGCTGGCGATACCCAATAATGGAAGCTCAAGGCGGTACTGAGTTACAACATGCTTTTTTAGAAAAGTATGTAGACAAAGATTTACTTAGTAATTTTCAAATATGTACATCCATACCTGGTAAAGTGCCTTTAGTAAAAGATAAAATAAATATACTTTGGCAAAAAAATTCTTACGATCAAGCAAACCTACAGGACTTCTTTAAGAATAAAAAAAGACATAACGAGTATGATTGGTATGTTTTTAATTCACATTGGACATACGAAAAGTTTAGATTTTTTTTTGATATACCTACAGAAAAATCTGTTGTCATAAAAAATGGTGTAACAAATTTTCCAAAAATAAAACCTTATAAAAAAGGTGATCCTGTCAGATTGTTATTTCACCCTACGCCATGGCGAGGCTTGAATGTTATTTTAGGTGCCATGCAATATATTAAAGATCCAAATATTACTTTAGATGTTTACTCAAGCTGCGATGTTTATGGCTCTGAGTTTAGAGATGCGCATCATAAAGATTTTGTTGAGTTATTTGATCAAGCAAAAAAATTACCTAATGTAAATTACATAGGATATAAACCAAACCAATATATTTTAGATCACATTACAGATTATCAAATATTTGCCTACCCAAGTATATTTGAAGAAACGTTTTGTATATCTGCGGTTGAAGCAATGTCTGCGGGTCTGTATACAATTGTAACTAATTTTGGTGCATTGTTTGAAACTTGTTCAGAATGGCCAATATATGTAAACTTTGAAAAAGATTACAAAAATTTATCTTATGCCTTTGCTCACGCAATACAAATCGCAGCATCACAACTTCATGAACCTTCAATACAAGAACATTTGCAAGATCAACAAAATTTTTATAAAAAGTTTTACAGTTGGGAAAAGAAATCAAATGAGTGGACTAAATTTTTAAAAGGAGCTCTAGATGCAAGACCAAGACCCTAGTAAACCTATATGGGTTCAAAAAGCTGAAGACATACACTTATTTATTGGAACACCAGTGCACAGTGATTGTTCCATACATTATGCACAAGCATTAATAGAGTTACAAAAAGCTTGTTACCATAAGAAAGTTAAAATAGAATTTAGTTTAGTAAAATCATCTTTAGTAACACAAGGAAGAAATTTATGTGTTGCTGCTTTTCTAGACTCTAAAGCTACCCATTTGTTATTTGTAGATTCTGATATAGATTTTAAATCTCAGTCAATATTTAAAATGATTGCAAAAGATAAAGATGTGATATCCATACCTTACCCTCTTAAAAATTTTGATTGGGAGAAAGGTTTTGATAAATTTAAAAATAAAAAAATAGCATCCGCTAAAGATTTAGCACAAGCATTCAATCAATACCCCATGAAGGTAGCAGAGCCTGATAATATAACAGTCAATAATGGTGTAATTGAAGTCACTCATAGCCCTACAGGATGCATGCTTATTAAGCGTAATGTGCTTGAAAAGATGATAGAAAAATATCCACATTTATTAGTAAAACAAAAGACAATAATTAATGGTGAATTGGTGGATAGAACCAATCTTTATAACTTTTTTGATACATTATTTGACCCTGATACTAACACATATCATGGTGAAGATTTTGCTTTTTGTAAACGATGGAGGGATATAGGTGGTAAATGCCATGCCTATATCAATGATGAAATCAGCCATATTGGCGAGCATCGATATATTGGATGTTTTGGCGATGAGTTGATACTAACTGAGTAAAATGGTAATATTAAACTTTTAGATCTAAGGAGAAAACAATTATATGCCACTACAATTTTTACCCTATGCATTAGCAGCCATTGGTGGTTACAAAGGTTATAAAGATTCAAAAGATCAGGGTATCAGTGGAATAAATAGATTATTAAACACAGCGGCAGGAGCCACCATCGGATATACTGTAGGTTCATATGTTCCTGGTGTAAAAGCAGCTGGGTTTGGTGGAACCGGTGTTGGAGCGGTTCCAACGTTTACACAACTACCAGGTATAAGAGCTATTCCTGGATTTGGTGCAGGAGTTCCGCAGGCTCCTACGACTCAAGCTCTAACGGGTGATGCAGCGATAGCAGAACAAATAGCTGCTGCCGATCGTGCAAAAAAAGCTAAAGCTTTAAATAATGCAAAAACAACAAAAGGCGGAACACTTTTAGACATTTTAAAAGATAAAGAGACAGGTGAATATGATCCAATGAAAGTTGGCGGTTCTCTTGCAGCATTAACATATTTTGGTGGTGCGTTTGATCAAGGACCAACAGATGTTTTTTCACCAGGTTATAATGTTGGTTACGCACAATTTGCAGCACAAAGACCAGGGTTTACTTATATTGATCCTCAAACTGGACAAGAAAGACCTTATGAAAATGTTTACATCCCAGAAGCAGATCCAGCAAATCAAGGAGAATTCAGATCAGGTCCATACAGTATGAATAAAACAAGATTAAAAACGGGTGGTCTTGCAGAGATAAAAAAATTTAATGAAGGTGGTGTGAATTATTTACCATCTAAAATTTCACATGATGAAAATGATTCAAATAATTATGTCAGAGCACATGGTTATGTTGAGGATGGATCAGGAGCAGGTGATAAAGACGAGGATACAATGTTAGCTCAACTAGCAGACGGAGAGTTTGTAACACGAGCAGATGGAGTATTAGGTGCAGGTATCATAGCTGGTGCAAATCCAAATAGCATCAAAGATATGAGAGAAAAGGGTGCCCAATACTTCTACGATCAACAAGCTAGATACAAAAGAGTATTTGATTTATTGAAGGAGAAGAATGGCGACAGTAAGCAAAAAACGAATTAAACCTCTAGTAAGCGTTATAACTATTGAACCAAAAGATGTAGAAAGATTTTGGCCATTAGCAGAGTTTATGGTGTCTGAAGCACTTGCATTCTCAGGAAAATATGCAGATGCAAGTTGGGTTTACGATCAAATGAAAAAAGATTTGATGCAATGTTGGATTATGTTCGGATCTGACGAAGCAGAAGAGAATAAAGTGTTTGGTATTTGTATTGGTAGAGTTGCTGTTATGCCAAATTATAATCAATATGAAATAGTTATTTGCACAGGTAAAAGAAGGGATTTATGGGAAGATGGGTTGATTGCAGAAATTACAGATTTTGCCAAACATAATAAATGCAAACGTCTTAGTATAATGGCAAGACCAGGTTGGGAAAGAATTTCCAAAAAATGGGGATGGAAAAAAAGACATGTGCAATTAGAGAAATGGATATAATATGAGTTTTTTTGGCGGAGGAAAATCACGACCAACACCACCCTCTTCAACAACACAATTTGTAAGAGAGGCGCCTGGTATAGAAGAAAGAAAATTAGAATTAATGGATATTGCGCGTCAGGTAGCGCAACAACCCATTGACCTTCCAGATATACAGGTAGCAGGTTTAAGTCAATTAGAACAACAAGGATTACAAAGAGCGGGTCAAACAGGTATAGGTGGTCAAACTGTTAGATCGGGAATTGGCGCAATTCAACAAGCTGCAGCTCCAATAGGTGCTGCACAAATTCAACAATTTTTAAATCCTTTTCAATCTTATGTTACGGGTGAAATTGGAAGACAAGGTCAAATGATGCAAAACCAAATAGCTCAACAAGCTATAAGATCGGGAGCTTTTGGTGGTGGTAGAGAAGGTGTTCAACAAGCAGAATTACAAGGTAGAACTTTAGAAGCTATGGGTAGAGCACAACAGGCAGGTTTCAACACAGCTCTTGGTGCAGCTCAAAGACAACAACAAGTTGGTTTGTTAGCTGGTCAACAATTAGGAAAACTTGGTGAACTTGAACAACAAATAAGCCAAGCAGACATAAATCAATTATTAGCATCTGGGGGAGTACAAAGACAGTTGGCTCAAGCAACTTTAGATGCACAAAGACAAAGCACATTACAGCAACAATATGAGCCTTTTCAACGTGCAGAATTTTTGGCTAATCTATATGCAGCAGGTCCAAAAACACAATCAGGTGTGACTATGGGCACTGCTCCAACCACAAGTCCATTAGCTCAAGCAGTCGGTACGGGTTTAGCAGCATTTACAGCTTTTCAACCTAATCAAGCTCAAAGGGGGTAAAATGTCTTTAAATAAAGTTCTGAACAGACCTTTGTTCCGTGAAGCTGCTCTTAAAAAAGGTTATTTAAAACCAATCAAAGCTTTTGATGGCAGATTTATTGGACCACCTACAGCTCAACAATCTTTTATTGGACCAAGAAATCCATTTAGTCCTCAACCTGTTGGACCAAATCCAAAAATGTTTTCGTTTGATAGAAGATCCGGAGGTTATCTTACACCCTATGGATTAAATAGAATTAGAAGAATACCTGGGAGTTTTGCGGGACCTGTTGCCATGTACACTGGATTAGAAGCAGCTGGTGTTCCAACTCCCGTTATCGGAGGTATGTTTGCAGGTGAACTAGGAGGACTAGCTCTAGGAATGTCAAAAAAAGCTGCAAATCAAGGAGTGTCAAGAATGCTAACATCTCCAACAAGATTTGCTATGAAAAATCCATTACTAACAACAGTTGGACTAGCAACAACTGCTACGGGCAGAGGTTACTATGATTTAGCAAAACAAAAAGAACTTGTAAAAGAATATGCAAAAGCAAATAATATTAGTGAAGAAAGAGCTATGAACATTTTTGAAAGAGATGTTGCTGGTGATAAAGGAAGAAAATTATCAGATGGAACTTTCTCAGATATTGCAAAAACATTTAATAAATATTTAACGCAAAGCCCATCACGAGCTATGGAGTTAGCTAAACCTTTAAGTGAAAGCACAGCTCCTGGACAAAAATCAGAAAAAGATATTGCAAATGATATTAGATCTTATGCAAATTATGTTGGTCAGGGTGGTTCAAGAGTTTATCAAGACGTTGATACATTAGTAAAAAAATACAAAACTGCAGATGCAATAGTAAACCAAGAGATGAATGAGTTTCGAGGACCAGATGATGATATGATTTATCAAGAGCAAGCATCGAAAGCTGAAATAGATTTATATAAAGCAAACACTGATTTGACTTCGAAAATAATGTTTGAAAATCCTGGTATGTCAGTCGAGAAGGCATCTAACCTTGCACAGGCTGTTGTTAAAGGAGATGTAGATGCAAAAGATATAAAAGATGTTGCAGAAAATGATTCTTTATATGCTAAAGTTGATAATGTATCGGGAGATACAAATCATCCTAACGATCAAAAGAAAAAGAAAACAATTGAAGGTGGATCAGATAACAAACCTGGGGCAACTGATGGATCGTCTGGTGACTCAAATATAGATCAAGGAAAAAATATCGCAAAAGAATATAATTTTAATTTAAAAGATATAGACCCTAGAAGAACTTCTGTTGATCCTAAATTAGTATTTTTATCTAAATTAGCAGCGGGTTTATTATCAGGTAAAAGTATGCAATCTGGCCCAGCTGGCTTTTTTGAAATATTAGGTAACGCTTTAGGTCCGGCAATAGATTCGAGTATTTTAGTAAAAATGAAAAACGATGAGGCTTTCAGAGATTTTGCATCAATGGTTCTAGATTATAACAAAGATTTAATTAAAGAAAGAAATGAACGTTTAGGTTCAGGTAAATACGATGAAGGTTCCTTAGAAATAGATGGAAGATTTTATGAAGCTTTTCAAGATAAAGAAACAAAAGTTGTATATTCAAAAGACGAAGCTGGAAATATACGAGTAATTCCGCAGGAAGTTGGACAGTTCTACGTGCAACAAAATAGCGAAAAATATATGGACAATATCAAACTTGTTGCTGACGGTGCTTTATCTGCAGATATTTTAAGAGATCAAATTGCATTGATGAAGAGTCCTGGAGGTGCAACGGCAACAGGTGCATCTGGACTTGTTCTTACATTAGCAGAAACACTTGGAAACCTACCTGGTGAGATTAAAGATGGTGTAGTAGGAGCTATCTCAGGCGACTTTGATCAAACAGGGGTATCAGAGGAATTTGAGGAAAAAACTAATGAAGTCTTAGATAAGTTTACATCAGCTCTTGAGAAAAAAGGTAACGCTTCGCAAGTATTAGGTAAATTAAAAGTTAATGCAAGAATGTTAACATATACTTTGGCAAATGCATTAAAAGATAAGGACAGATTAACAAACAGAGACTTACAATTAATTGAAGAATTAACAAAAACTTTAGGCACAGAACCTGATGCTAAAATTATACAAAAATATGAAGAATTATTAAAAAGAGTTGAACAGAAAAATCAACTAAGATTAAATAGATTCTACACAATGGGTTATACGGGAAGAGATGTAGAAGGTATACTAAAAAGTTTAGACAGAGCTTCAGTGGTACAACAAACTGCACCAGAGATATTTGATGTTGGAAGTGCGTTTGAAGCATTTGGGATACAATAATGGCGTTAAATGAAAAACAACAACAATTTATTGATATGTTACAAAACAGTATTGACAACAATACGTTTGCACCAGAAGCTTTAAATCCATTACAAAAAAGGGCTGTCGATAAATTTATTAAAGACGGCCTTATTAAGTCTGAACCTTTAGAAAAAATTGTAGAAAAAAGAACAAAAGCAAGGCAAGACATAGCAAAGGCAAGAACTGTAAAAAAAGATCCTATTGCAGCCTCTTTAGGTTTTGATGAATCAAGGTTGCCTGGGGGAGATTTTCTTCTCTCTGGAAGAAGCTCAGCTGTTCTTGCAGGAGATTTAGGCGCATCCTTGATGGCTGTAAATTATTTTCAAGACAACATAGCTAATTCTTACAAAGCAGCTGCAGCTCAAGCAGGACAGGCAGGTTTTGGAGAACAACTTAAACTTACAAGAAACAAAAGATTTTTTTTTGAAAATTTAGCAAACAAATTACCAGCAAGATTTAAATTTACAGGCGCTGCACTCAGATTTGCAGGTAAAGCATTGGACATTCCACAAAGAGTGGCCAACAGTCCTTTAGGTAGAGCAGAACTTGGAGTGGCCGCCGCAGGTACGGTTGGTGCTGGTATTGGTTCAGCGGCTTATGACGTTGCAAACAAAGTGATGGGTCCAAGAATTATTGAAGGAATGCTAGAAGATTTAGGAGATATGCCACCACAAAAACTAGAGGATATGGACGTAATTGATAGAGCGGTTGTAGAGGCAAAGAATGCTGCGCTGTTTAATTTTGGAGCAGCAGCACTTACACCATTACTTATGGCATCAGGAGGTATACTAAATAAATTATTTGGCACTACAGGTATAACACAAAAATCAATGGCACAATTTGCACGGGACAACGGATACGAAATACCTTTACTTGCTGCAATGAAAGATGGCCCATTATCTGGATTAGGTCAAAGTTATTTTAAAACTATCGGGGTATTTCCATACATTTCTAAAGTTATGGATAAAAGAATGCTTTCAGCTGAAAATGTGTTTGCTAAAGGTTATTTAGATTCAAATGTTGCAACTATTGCTCCTGTGTATAGTCATTCTTTTTTATCACAAAAATTATACAATCAAGCAGTAGAAACATTCAAAAAAAATGCGGCTACCATTGAAGAATCATACCAAAATTTTTTCGGGTTGAGCAGAGTTGCTGGTAATCCTGCTATCTTAAAATTAGATAATACCCTAAAGGTAGCTGAAGATTTTTTAAGACAATATTCACAATCATTTCCAGATTTAGCTAAAGCATATCAAAAAGGTATGAGCACATCTGGAGTTGAGGCTTTTAGCTTTAAAGACGTGGCAGATTTAGCAGAATTTGGAGATCCTTTAAAACAATTTTTTGGTTTTGCTTCTGGAGTAGCAAGAACAGGTCCAATTACTTTTGAACAATATAAAGGTTTGACAATGATGTTGAACAGAGCATTAGAACAAACTGGATATCAAACTGCATCAAGATCTGTTGCAGGCATTAGAGCTGCGTTAGAAAGAGATGCACATGGTTTTTTAAAAAATTTAAATACTACAGAACTGTTAAAAAACTCAGATGTTCAACAAAATTTAATAAGACTTGGAGGAGGTGATCCTGTAAAAATTATTGAAAAAGAAATTGCAGAGAGACGAGCACGGGACGCCTTAAATGTAAACGAACAATTAACACCTGCTATGGTAAATGAACAATTAACCAAAATACAAAGAGAAGGTGTTGAAACAGTCACACCTGAAATGTTGCAAGAGGCAGCTGCAAAAATAGCTAAAACACCAGAAGGTAAAGCACAATTAGAATCTGTAATTAATGCTGGATCTAAAATGCATAAGGCACTTAAAGATGGTAATGAAGTTTTTGCCCGAATCATGAAATTCTATACTGGAAAAGAGGGGACAACAGCTATGAAAGCTTTACGACAGTTTGATAAATCTTTGTTTACACAAAAAACATTATTTAACATACCTGGTGCAGCTGTTTTGCCAAAAGATCAATTATTTGAACAAATTCAAAAATCTGTGTTTGCATCAAAAAGTCCGTCAGCTTTAATGGAATTTAGAAAAATGATAGGTGCACAAAAAGGATTTGATGGTTATTCAGAGGCAGGTGCAAAACTTTACAAGGCAGCTTCAGCAAAATTTTTACACAATGCTTTTATGAGATCATTTAAAAGCAAACCTATTAATTCTGGAGTTTTTGGTTCTTCAAGGGTGCCTTTTTCAGCGCCTTTCGAAAATGGTGCTTTCAGACAATTAGAAACAGACGTAAGATTTCAAGAGGGTCTAGACGATGTTTATGATGCATTTGGAAGAGCAAATGTAAAAGATGCCTTATCAAGACAGGGTGGTGAAATAACTTCAAGATTAAGTGATGATACACTTGAGGATGTAACAAACATAAGATTTGGTCCTGAAGATTATAGAGACTTTGATGGTGAAACATTTTCAAGACTTTTAGGTTTTGATAGACCAACGAGAGAAACCAGAGCTTTTCTTGAAGAATTGTATGGCGGAGGGGTAAAAGGAGCTCAAGCAAGAGGACACCTTGAAGATTTTGTTGATTATGCAAAAAGATTGACAGATATACCTATCACAAATTCATCCTCATTTATTCAAAGAAGATTAACACTTGGGGGTGCAAGTTCACTTGCAGGTGTCGCTTTAGGTTTCGGTGGATCTGCTGTGGCAAGTCCATTAGCACCTATACTTTTATTTGCTACTGCATTAAGAGCAGGTAAAATTTTATCCGACCCATTTTTGTTAAGACAAATAAATGATGTACTCACACCAAAAGAAGTAGAAGCCGTTTTAAAAGGAGGGAAAGCATTTGGTGTAAATCAAGCTGGTGTTATAAATTCGAAAGCTTATCTTGCGGGACTAAGAACAAAAAGGGAGGCCTTTGCAAGATTTATGAATAAAGCATTTGGTGAAGATGATGATTTTAAACCTGTAGACCCAAATAATATAGATTTTAAATCTATAACTGAATATTTAAATGCGCAACAAGTACAAATGATTAAGCCAAATTATGGTGAAGACGGAGAGAATTTACCTCAAAGAACAATTGTTGCTATGTATAATGAAGAAGTAATGCCAGAACCAAATGAAGCCCAAGCTGCAGAAGATCAAAATTTTATTAAAGGTGGTATACAAGCAATTAAAGATTTTAATAGCACATTCACGGTAGATGGTGAAAAAGGTAAGTTAGAAATAGGAGATCAACCAAATCAAATTGTTTCTGCAAGTCCAACATTATCTTCGCCTGGAGTTCCAACAAACGTTGGGCAACAAGTAAATGCAAGTCAGTTTCAAGCTCTATTTCCAAATGATCCAACGGGGGCTGCTATAGCTTTGAGAGGTAGACGTGTCTAAGAACGCATTACAAATGATTGAGTCACATGAAAAATTGTGTCGTATAATGCAAAAACAAACTCACGATAAAATAACTGGTCTTGAAAAATCAGTAAGTAGAATAGAAAAAATCATGTTGACTTCAGCAGGTGTATTAATTACAGGTATGGCATCAGTCATAATTGTATTAATTACACGATGAAATTAATAAAAAAATATCCTTACAAACATTACAATAGATTTTCAGATACGACAGGTAGGAAATATTTAGTTGATAATATAAAAGTTCCTTCAGTAACCACAATTTTAAGTGCCACAAAAGACATGAGACAATTGAATAATTGGCGTAAACGTGTTGGAGAAGAAGAGGCTAATAGAATTATGAATCAAGCATCTACTATTGGCACGGAGATGCACCAGGTTCTTGAATACTATCTTACTGGACAAGGATATTATAATGATATGGAGGATGGAGCAAAACCTAGAATGATGGCAAAAACTATACTAGATAACATAAAACTAGATGAAGTTTGGGGTAATGAAATAAGCCTTGAGTATCAAAACAAATTTGCTGGTACCTGTGATTTAACTGCGGTTGCATATGGAAAGCCAAGTATTGTTGACTGGAAACAAGCAAATAGGCCCAAAAAAGAGGAGTGGGTAGAGGATTATAAGTTACAACTAGGTGCTTATTATTTAGCCCATACAGCCAATTACGGGCCCATAGAGCAGGGTGTAATCAGTATTTGTACCCGAGACCTCCAATATCAAGAATTTAAGCTCTCAGAGCCTCATTTAAAAGAATATAGCGAAAAGTTTTTAGAAAGATTAGAAAAATTTGATAAATTACAACAACCAGTCTCTTAAATCCTCTTCACCTAAAGTCTTAGCAGCTATTTGACCTTTATTTACTAATGATTTCATAATAGCCTCATCTAGAGTACCTCTAGCCACAATATCAATATATGTTACAGAATTTTTCTGTCCCATACGGTGAGCTCTATCCTCTGATTGTTTTCTTACTTCTAAGTTGTAATTATTTGAAAAATATATGACGTTAGTACAAGCAGTAAGAGTAAGACCAAAACCACCAGTTGTGGGATTACCCACAAGAAATCTAGTTTTTTTATCTTTTTGTATGCGTTCAACAGCTTTTTTTCTATCTTCAACATTCACATCTCCATAAATACTTACGACAGCATCTTTGCCATATTTTTTTTCTAAGAATCTTATAATCTGTTTGATATTATAAATATAGTTAGCCCATATAATTGATTTTCCGTCTGATTCTTCAAGTATTTCATCAAGTGTAGTTAATTTTTGTTTGTGTAGTTCAACTATCTCACCATCATCATTTTTAGTAAAACCATTACAAACTTGATGCAATTTAATAATTTCTGTAAGTTTATTAGAAAATGATATTGTACTATCTTCAACAATTGCCAACGCCATCGTTCTCAAGCGATTATATATATTTTTGCTTTCACCCTCGAGTTCAATGTATCTTTTCTGACGTACCTTCGGTAGGAGGTCTAAACACTGTTCTTTTCTTATTCTAGTTGAAAACATTTTTAATTTTGTTTCAAGCTCTTCTAATCTTTTATAATATTTAGGCACACTTATGTAACGACCAGAACCAACGGGTATGTCTGTCATTTCCGCATATCTATTTCTAAACGCAAGATAACTAGAAAAACCTAATAATTCTGGACTTAAGAATTGACATTGTGTAAAAAGATCTAATGGCGACTTTGTTATTGGGGATCCTGTTAATATGCGCCTTACCCGCGCTAATTTTCTTAATCCTAAAATGTTCTTTGTACGTTTTGCTGATCTATTTTTTATGGTGGTTGATTCATCCAACGCTACAAAGTTTAGCTTATTTTTAATTAAATAATCTACACAACCGTCAAAACCTCTTTTGGTTGATAAGGCTTCAACATTTATTAGAAATATTCTAAAGTGTTCATAATTATTTAAATGATCATAGTCTTTTTGTTTATCTAAATTCCATTTAAATATTTTATATTTTATTTCTGATGGCATGTGGGTTTCTATTTCGGTTTCCCATACTGTGTAAACTGATTTTGGCGCAATGACTAAAGCAGAATTAATTTCTTTTGTCAAAAAAAGATATGCCATGTTATCAATAGTTACTTTTGTTTTACCTGTGCCCATTTCCATAAAGTATGCCCATTGATGTTTAATTGCTGATTCGTTTAATGCATTGCGTTGATGTTCGTAGGGTTGAGTTTTATAGGGGTATTTCCACATCTCAAGGTTAAATATATTTTCTTGTTGCAAAATTCAAGAGATTATTTTATGAGACCACCAGGAGGAAAATATGGATATAGAAAAAATGTCGTCCATTGACATTGATCAAGATAATGTAAAATCAATATCAGATAAATGTCACCAACTTAGTGAACTCCAAAGTCAACTCAAAGATAAGGAAGAGGCGCTTTCTTTATTAAAACATAAAATAAGAGATATGGAAGAACGAGTAATTCCTGAAATGATGCAGGAGGCAGGTGTATCTTTACTAAAACTCAAGGATGGTTCTACCGTTGAGGTAAAACCTTTTTATGCAGCTAAAATTCCTGAATCAAGAGTTGAAGAGGCCTTTATCTGGTTAAGAGATAGAGGTTTTGAAGACTTGATTAAAAATACTGTGACCGCTTCTTTTGGTCGTGGACAAGACAATCAAGTATCTGAACTTATAAGTGTATGTGAAAAATTTGGTTTCAACTATAATAAAAAAGAAAAAGTTGAGCCAATGACTTTGAAAGCATTTGTAAGAGAACAAGTCGAAGGCGGAAAAGAATTACCATTCGATTTGTTTGGGGTTTACATAGCTAACAAAACAAAAATAACAAATAACAAATAACGGAGGAAACGTGAAGACAAAAGACGGACAATCGAACGAAGTGTCGATTAAAAAAGATGCAGGTGCAATTGCTTCAATAAATATTGAACAGTTTGCAGACGCAGGTTTTGATAATGTTGATTCAAAAAGTTTAGCATTACCATTTCTTAAGGTGTTAGGACAACTGTCACCACAAGTTACACAAGGTGATAGTAGTTTTATGTCTGAGGCCAGAGCGGGTATGATTTACAATACAGTAACAGATGAGCTCTATGATGGCCAAAAGGGCATCACTGTAGTTCCATGTTTTTATAAACTGGAATACATAGAATGGAAAGACAGAGATAAAGGAGCAGTTGCACCTGTAAATGTCTATCCAGCAGACTCAGACATCATGAGTAAAACCACTAGAGGGGATGACGGTAAAGATAGATTATCAAATGGTAACTACATTGAAGAGACTGCATCTCATTATGTAATGGTTGTTGAACCAGAGAAAACTTCAACAGCTTTAGTTACTATGAAATCTACTCAAAGAAAGAAATCTAAAAAGTGGAATTCAATGATGATGTCACTAAGACAGAAAAGAAAAAATGGACAAGGATTTTTTAAACCTGCACCATTCACTCAACAATATACAATGAAGACAGTATTGGAAAAAAACAATTTGGGTTCATGGTTTGGTTGGGAGATAGAACATCAAGGTCCTGTCCAAAGTGAAGAAACAATGAAAGCGGCTTTTGACTTTTATGAAAGCTGTAAAAAAGGTTCTGTGAGAGTGAATCATAACAAAGAAGAACAAGTAGAAAAAACTCCATTCTAATATGGATTTACTTGATAAGCACCTGGAGGAGTTTATAGAACTCTTCCAGGGCTCTTCTACATATTTTGGCGTATCCAAACCCACAGGTAAAAAAAATTTTAAAGGAAAAGCAGAATTTAAACATTGGGTTGAGCCACAATCAATGACTAAAGATCATTGGAGCAGTCACCTTAGAGGAGAATCATATTACGGAAGTGTACCAATAAGAGACGATAATACATGCAGCTGGGGTGTCATAGATGTTGACCGTTATAATATACGGCATCAAGATGTCATTTCTATAATAAGACAAAGAAAATATCCATTAGTTCCATTTAGATCAAAGTCAAACGGATTACATTTAATTTTATTTATTGAAGGTGTGGTTGCTGCATCATCTATGAGAAAAAAATTAATTGAACTCGCATCGGATTTAGGAATAAACGATACAACAACAGATATTTTTCCTGCTCAAGATGAAGTAGATTTAACACCTGAAAATTGGGACGATAAAAGAAAAGGTAATTTTGTAAATTTACCATATCAAAAATTTAACATGACCACTAGGGTTGCTATGGATGATGAGTGTAACTCTATAAAACTTGAGGATTTATATAATTTTGTTAAAAAATTTAGATTGACACCAGCACAGTTCAAAAAATTAAAAATATTTCAAGATGATGAAACTAAGGACTATCCACCTTGTGTAGTAAATTTTATGAAAAACAAAGTTCAAAAGGGAGAAGGACGAAACGATGCAATGTTTAATGTTGCAGTTCTTGCAAAAAAAATAAATCCAGATCCTGTAATGTATGAGGAATGGACAAGAGAGATGATGACAAAAGTTTGTAGTGAAAAATTACATCCAAAAGAATTACAAAATATATTTAAAGGTGTTGAAAATAAAGAATATGCTTATAAATGCAAAACATCTATAGCGAGAATGCATTGTGTTTCTAGTGAATGTGTAAAAAGAAAACTTGGTATTGGAGTAAATGAAGCTCTACCTGAAGTTGGCAAACTCATAAAAGTAAATTCCTACCCTGAGCCCTATTGGATATTACCAATACAAGGAAAATCAGTGAGGTTGTCCACAAAACAGTTATACCAACAGCTTTTGTTGGGGGAGCAATTATTAAATTATGATATTGTGTGGAGACCTTTAAAAGCTACAAAAAGAGACCCAGACCCTTACAGAGATTGGTTAGAAGAACTTGTTTCAAATAAACAGGATATGGAGGGCTTTGATGCGGTGGAGGAGAGGGATGATGTATTTAACAACAGAATGGCCAGATTTCTTGAAGATGTAGAAGATACTACAGAATTTGACCAAATAGACTCCGATAATATCTGGAGAGACGATACTGAGATGAGATTTAAATTAGAAACTTTTAGATCTTTCATCAAAAAATTAGGATATAATTGGAATGAAAAGGAGTGTACAAGGTTTTTAGAACAAGGTGGAGCAAAACCAAAAAAGAAGTTTCAAGGTATAGACAGCAGACACTGGGTTGTTGCCTTACCAAAACAAACAGAGCATAAGAATAAAGATGTCAAATTTGTTAAGTCAAAAGCTGCGTGGGAAGACAATTAAAATATTTGGTCCACCAGGTACCGGTAAGACAGAAAATCTGTTAAAACGTGTACAACGATATTTAAAAAAAGGATATTCACCAGATGAAATATGTTATATATCATTTACCAATAAAGCTGTGGACGAATGTGTCGATAGGGTACGTAAAAGGTTTACAGAATACAAGGAAGATGATTTCAAATATTTTAGAACCCTCCACTCTTTGGCCCGACAGCAATTCGCTGAAATTCCCGTTTTAGATCCAAAAGCAGATTTGCTTATGTTTCATACACAATATGGAACAGTAAAAGTTAATTACAAAGAAAATTACGATGACGCAAAAGTTTACAACAATTGGTCATTACAAATTTATGATAGATCAAGGAACATGAAAGTAGATCCTGTATGGCTGTATAAACAACAATCTAGAAAGCCTGTACGTTTGCAGCAGTTTAAATCAATCATAAATGGTTACGAGCAATTTAAAACAATGGAACTGGAGGACGGACAACGGACACCAGATAGATTAGATTTTACAGATATGGTTGAAAGATATATTACAAACGGTTTAGTCATTCCATTTAAAGTTCTCATGGTTGATGAAGCACAAGATTTAACACCTTTACAATGGGATATGGTAGTTAAAATAGCAAAACAAGTTAATCGAGTTTACATTGCAGGCGATGACGATCAAGCAATTTATGAATGGAATGGGGCAGATGTAACTTTATTTCAAAGATTCCCAGGCAGAGCATTAGTTTTGAAAAGATCTGTTAGATTAAATAAAAATATACATTTTTTTTCTAAATGTTTACTGAACAGTATGGGTGATAATCGGGTGCCAAAAGAATTCTACTCTAATCAAAAGGCTGGCAGTATATTTAAATGGAATTCTTTAAAAAAGGTGCCATGGGACATGGACGGGAGTTGGATGGTATTAGCCCGAATCAATGATGTAAAAAAGGAGTTGCAACAGGAGGCAAGAAATTTGTCTTTGTATTATCAAGATGTCAAAGGCAACAAATCTTTTGACCCCTCACAGTTTTTAGCTATAGAATATTGGAACAAAATTTGTGAAGGTGGTTCTATATCTAGAGAAGAGGCGTGTACAATGTATGAGTATTTATTAAACATAGACCACGGATACCGGTCACAGGACAGTAAAAAATGGAGTTTCGCTCACCCAAATCAAGTGTTTAATTTTGATGAATTACATCTCAGATGTGGTATGAGAGATGAAAAAGGTCCATGGAATCAAGTGTTTAAAAGAAAATTTAAAGATAAAGATAAACAATACTTTTCTAAATTAATGAAAGGTGGTGTAGATCTTACACAACCACCAAAAATAACTATTGATACAATACATCAGGTTAAAGGCGGTGAGGCAGATAACGTTGTTCTTGCCAGTAAATGCAATTTTCCATCCCATTTTGAAAAGAAAAACCTACAAGAAAAAGTAAAAGAGTTGAGAGTGTGGTACACAGGTGCAACAAGATCAAAAGGAAGTTTGCATTTGCTAGGTACTTATCATCAATACAATTTTCCGTTAGGAAAATATTTTAAACTATACGAGGCGAACTATGTTTAGACAAATAATAATTGATGCCTTGACTGATAGATACAATGCACAGATATCTGAAGCAGAGGCTACTATAAAAATTTATTTAGAAAAATCTGTTGGAATAGGCGAACACCCTCAGCACTTAGATGAGGTAGATAAATTAATTGAAAAAATTGCCAATGCAGAAGAAAAATTAAAAATACTACAGGAATTTAAAATATGACAAATAAAGATATTTTTAATGACGCTTTTCCTCAAGAGAGACAGGTAGGCGGAAGTCACTATAAATTTTTTGCGATACAACCATATGAATTTATATCAAAAAATAATTTATCTTTTTTTCAAGGAAACGTTATTAAATATGTGTGCAGATATTTATTTAAAAATAAAATTGAAGATTTAGAAAAGATAATTCATTATTGTGAGTTGGAAATAAAAAAATTAAAAGACACGAAAAAAAAATGACATTAATTCAAGGGTTTGGAATGTTAGCCATGGGTATAGTTGCTATATTCATCGCAAGTTTAATAATTTATTTTGTCATAAATAATTTTGTAAATTAAATATGACTCATCAATTAAATTTTATTTATAATGATAGCGATTGGATAGCGCCAAGTGAATATCCAGACTTATCGCAAGCAAAAGAAATTGCAATAGATCTAGAAACAAAAGACCCAAATATTAAAACTAAAGGCTCAGGTTGGGCAACTTTTGACGGAGCCATAGTAGGTTTTGCTGTAGCTGCTCTCGATCAACAATGGTATTTTCCTATTCAACATGATGCTGGTGGTAATATGGATTTAGGAATTACAACTGCGTGGATGCAAGATGTTTTAAAAACTCCTGCAACAAAAATATTTCATAATGCAAGTTACGATGTTGGTTGGTTGAAAATAAATGGATTCGAAATTAATGGGCCAATAGTAGATACAATGATAGCAGCTGCACTGATAAATGAAAACAGATATAGTTTTAGTCTTAATGCGTGTGCAAAAGATTATTTAGGTGAAATAAAAAATGAGACATTTTTAAACGAGAAAGCAAAAGAATGGGGTATAGATGCTAAAGCTGATTTGTGGAGGCTGCCTGCAGGATATGTTGGATTTTATGCTGAACAAGATGCAGGTCTAACTTTACGTTTATGGCAGCATTTTAAAACTGAAATATCTAAGCAAAGTTTACATGATGTGTGGGATATGGAAATGGAACTATTACCTATTTTAATAGAAACAAGAATGAGAGGGATAAGAGTTGACGAAGAAAAAGCTGCATCTTTAAAAAAAGAATTTAAAAATAAAGAACAACAAGTATTAAATGAAATAAAAAAACAGACAACTATGAATGTTGATATTTGGGCAGCAAGATCTGTTGCGCAAGTATTTGATAGAATAGGTGTAGATTATCCACGAACAACGAAAACCGAAGAACCAAGTTTTACCCAAAACTGGTTAGTAAACTGTGATAACCCGATAGCGCAACTAATAAGACAAGCAAGAGAAATAAATAAATTCCATTCAACATTTATAGATTCAATTCAACGTTATGTTTATAAAGGTAGAATACATTCTGAAATAAATCAACTGCGATCTGATCAGGGTGGCACCGTTTCAGGGCGTTTATCTTATTCAAACCCTAATCTTCAACAAATACCAGCAAGAAATAAAGAATATGGTGATAAGATAAGAAGTTTATTTTTACCTGAAGAAGGTAGACAATGGGGTAGCTTTGATTACAGCCAACAAGAGCCAAGGCTTGTTGCCCATTATGCAGCAAGTGTAGATCAGCAATTTACGGGAGCTGATGATTTTATTGAAGCCTATAAAAATGAAGCAGCAGATTTTCATCAAATAGTTGCTGATATGGCAGGTATCTCCAGGACTCATGCGAAGACTATAAATCTAGGTTTATTTTATGGGATGGGTAAAGCAAAATTAGCAAAAGAACTTGGTATTTCTAAAGATAGAGCGGAGAGCCTCCTGAACCAATATCATTCAAAAGTACCATTTGTTAAAAAATTAGCAGAAGCTGTAACCACCTCTGCTTCAAAATATGGGTTTATTCGAACAATAAGGGGCCGTAAATGCCGATTTGACATGTGGGAGCCTGCTACCTTTGGAATGAACAAAGCTATGCATTACGAGGAGGCTAAAGCCATATATGGTAATAATATTAGGAGAGCTTTTACTTATAAGGCCTTAAATAGGCTTATTCAAGGATCTGCAGCCGATCAAACAAAACAAGCAATGATAAATTGTTATAAAAAAGGATATAAGCCCCTGTTACAAATACATGATGAATTGTGCTTTTCTATTGATAAAGAAAGTGATATTGTTGGAGTAAGGGAGGTAATGGAAAATGCAATCGAAAATCTCAAAGTCCCATTCAAAGTCGACATTGCATTGGGTAGAAGCTGGGGTCAAGCCAAAGAATAACTGCCCAAGGTGCCAAGGCACAGGTTTAATAAAGACCTGGTATGACACTTCTGAAAGTCACAAGGTTACTTCTGAGTGTCCTCTTTGTCGAGATACTCCTGATCTTCAGGCTCTTCGCTCTGCTGGTCTTTAGATTCTTCTCTAAGTTTCTTCATTTCTTTGTAATAGTTTGGATGTTTCCATTCAAACGACATATACCCTCCTTATTTTTTTTATAATCTATTATACCACATGAAATATTTTGAAATTTTATTTTACTTACTTTTAGAGCATTGACTGTATTAGGGGTTTTATTTTAGATGCGACAATGAATGCTTTTTGAAAATTTAGAGCGTATTAGCCTTGGGAATAAAAATGATTTTTTTTACTAGCTTAACTAGCTATGTCTAAAAGACCAATTCTTGCGTCTTTAACACTTTGTTCGTTGATCTTAATTTTAAGATCTTTAATTTTAATATCGATCCACTTCATATCAGGCGTTACTCTGCCCTGTTCCAACGCTTTGCCTGCCCATTTGGACTCCAATTGAAGTTTCTCCGTTATTAACTTTTGTAGTTGCATTTCGGTCAACCTCCTCGAAAGTTATGAAAAGTTTGTTGGGATCTAAAAAACCACCAGCATCCTTCTCTGTTACACCTCCTGACTCAACTTTCTTACTAAACGTGTCAAGAGCAGCCCTATCATTTTCTGCCTCAAGCATCTCATCAATTAATATGTTTTTATATTTTGCTTGGACGCGATATAGCTTCATGTATTATTATATATCAAAATGTGGTGATAATGCAACTATACGCCTGTTTTTGGTTTTTTCTTCGGAATTATTAGGTCCTCATAAACATTTACTTCTCTGCACTCAAATTTTATAGCAATTTTTTCAATATTTACCCTTTTATCTTCCATTTCATACACTCCCATATAAGCTAATTTATAGCCCATTAAAGAACAATCTTTATGGGATTGAAATTCTAAACTTGGTATTGATCCATTTTCACATGATTGCGTAAGAATAGAACAAACGTACATAACTAATACATATTTCATATAAATTCCTATATTATCCTATAACATTTTTTCCTTGCATATCCCATTAAAATATTTATATAGATGGGATGTTTTTTTTTAAATACTAACAAAGAGGTTATCATGAAAAACGAAAAAGATATAGGTGCGTCAGCTGAGTTGAATATGCCAGATGACAAGCCTTTGGTTTTAAAACCTGAATGGGAGTCAAAACCAAAAAAAGTGGAGAAGGTACACATATTCTCCGTCACTTACGATGAGAAAGATAATAAACTTTCACTCGTAGTAAATGGTGACACTTATAGACAACTTACAGTTAAAGATCGATTATCAGGAACTGTTAAGTTTCATGAGGGTGTGGATCAAATGGTAAAGCTGTTTAGAGATTGGGGGTTTTATGAAAATTACAATTAAATCTAAATCACCAATTTTTAAAAAGTTTATTGAGGACATAGATAATGTTTTATCTAAGACTCAACTTTTTACAGCTGATGGTAATGAGATGGATGTAGAGAATTATCATTTTCAAGATCAAAGAAATAGACTTTCAAAAATTTCACTAAATTTTGAAACTGGTGCACATCCAGCGCACATCATAAATGAATTTGTTGCTACTGATCTTGTTTACGATGAGTTAGCAGCACTTCAAGAAGAAGCAGATATAGAGGCGTCCAATGTATAACAAAAACGTTGTGATGTTTTTTATTTGTTTATTAATCATGGTCATGACTCCAAAAGTATTTTTACTTTTGGTTGGTGGCCTATTTTACTCAATCTTATTTTAAGGAGGAAAAGATGGTTAGTAAGAAAATAAAAGTTCCTAGTAAACTTAAAAAACTAGGATTTAAAAAAATTCATCAAGATAAAGATGGGTTTTTTATGTTTGGCTTGACACCAAATAAATTAAACAAAGGAGGAAAAGATCATGTCAAGAGCAGTAAATAATAAATTTTTTGAAACTAGGGATTACTCTATGTTCAAAAAGGTTCGAGGTAACAGACCTGTAGACCAGGCGCATGTTAAACAACTCAAAAAGTTAATTGCTGATAAGGATCTTATGGATCCAATACGTGTGAATGCCAACATTGAAGTTGTGGATGGCCAACATACATTACAAGCCAGAAAGGAATTAGGATTACCTGTTCCTTACATCATTATAAATTCTGATGATCCACTTGATGTTGCAAGACTAAACCAAGGTAGAAAGAATTGGTCATTGGATCATTTCTTAGGCCACCATTGTGCAAGAGGTAAAATGGATTATAAAATTTGTAAATCTAAAATGCAACAGTGGGGACTACCAGTATCTGAGACGATGATTCTTTTGTTAAAAGTTTCATCAAGATACAGCACAATCGGTACAAATTTTAAAGAGGGTACTTTTAAAATACCCGCTGGTGGTATTGAACATTGTGATAGAATTGGTGGTCAATTAAATGCCTTAAAAAGATTTTTGATTGGTGTTGATAACACTGATAGAAGAATCAAAAGGCAAATAATTACGGCATATATAATTGCTGACAGACATCCAAAATGGCAGTATGAAAGATTTAAAACAGCTTTAAAGACTAAATCTGCATGGTTACTGCATGGAACAACGTCAAAAGATTATATACATATCTTCCAAAAAATTTATAATGCTGGAAGAACAGCAAAACAAAGAATAAATCTTGTTGAATTCTTTGAGTCTAAAGAGTACAGAGATAAGTAAGGAGTAAACATGGACATCACTAAATGGAAATCTTGTGCGGTTGATATCGAATCATACACACTGATAAGAGCGATGGGAAAGGCAGGTTTTAGAAGACCTGGTAGCATGATCGCTAAATTAGTTGATGAAGAAGTAAGGAAGATAGCCAAAAAAGAAGGTAAACCTTACGATAAGATGAAAGAGAATTTACTTTCACAGGGTAAAAAACTGTTGAACGGTAATTAACACGCGTGTGTTTGGTGGCGTACGGGAGACTAACGCCACCAATTTATCGCTTGCACAAATTCAAAAAATAAATATAAAATAAATATACGTATTCCTAAGCCTAGAATGAAAAGGTGAGGCTTTCAAAACACCTTATTTCCAATTAACAACGAGCACTTAAATTAACTTTTTTAAGGAGATTTAGTGGGTAAAGCTGTGAAAAAAGGCAGTCCAGAAGCATTAGAACAAGCATTACAGAAGCTTGTAATGGTATGTCCAAATAAAAAAACTTATAATGAGCTTACCAGTTTGATGTTTCAGTTGTATTGTGGAAACGACTTTGGTTTAGGAAATTTCAGTTTAGCATTTCTTGATAAGATTGAGGAATGTTGGCAATCAGGTAGGAAAAAAGCTGCTGAAGCTAAAGGCCTAAAACTGGTTGTCAAAAATACATGACCACGGTGTTTATTCCACATCCATATCTTTTCCCGCATCGTGGTTATGTACATGACGATAGAAGCTGAAAAATTTATTAATGCTACTTTAAAATTTGTAAGTGGGCTCAATGGCCTGGAGAAAAGTGAATTTATAGAAGACGTATTAGATGATTTTGAATGGATCTGCACCACAGATTATTCCATGATTGAAAAGAGGAAGTACCGTGAGTTATTCACCGCACTTGTTAAAAATTTTGGGCATTGATTTAGCTGTAAAGGTAATTAATCAAAAACAATCACCTGAACAAAGGTTGTTTCAAGCTATAGTATTACAAGCGTTTGAAGATGCTATGACCACTCATGGATCCAAACAAGAATCTTATTTAAAAAAAGATGCTCATGATTGGTTTTTGGATAATAACAAAATATTTCAAAGTATTTGTTGGTATGCAGGTTTTGATCCAGAAATTATTCATGACCGTTATAAAAGAATGTTAAAAGATGAAAAAATAATTTTTACAGAATTACAAAAGTCTTGGGTTAAATATAGAAGTTTATATAGAGATTATCGAGCTGCAGGTACGCCAAGCGAGAGAAGAGAAATTATGTATAAAATTGTAAGAGTTAAAACAAAATAGTCATGGTGGTCTAAAAAATTTAACCCCTGGGGGAAATTTGATGTGAGAGCAAAAAATGAGTAAAACCCCCAGAGGTATTCCTAAAAAGTGTTTGAAATTAGTAAACACGTGTTAACTATATCAGAATACGGGCCAACGGACAAAGGAAAAAATTTTACTATATAGATAATCTAGACACCTGATTAAAAAAAAGTACCCCATGGGGTAAAACAGGTGTCCCTGGTGTCCCTAATAGGCTATTAGTCAATATTACCAACACTTTTAATCAATTTTAATGGTGTCCCTGTGGTGTCCCTGTGGTGTCCCTAGGGACACCAGTCTTGCGGGAACGTTATCAAAAGTTTTTAAGGGTATTACTTTATGGTGAAATAATCTATATAGTAGAAATTAGAGAGGAGTAATATCCAAATATGTATAAAAAATATTTTGAATTAGGAAAACTTGGTTTCGAGTTTTTTAAAAAAACAAAAGAATATTATAGACAAGGTGGCAAAAAAACTAAAGATATTATGGATGAATCTGGTGTAACTAAAGAAATTGCAAAAAGCGATATTAAATCAGACATCAAGAGGAGAGTTTTTAGAGGTGGAAAAAAACCATCAGATTTTTATGATAAACCTAAAAATAGATAATGGGACTTAAAAAAAAAGAACTTAGAACAATAGATGATCTTACTCCAAAACAAAAAATGTTTGTAGAAATTATGGTTCAGGATCATGGGCAGATAACCCAAGGTGAAGCATTAAAACGTGCGGGATATGTTTGCAAGAATGAAAATGATTATGGTGTGATTGCCTCCAGGTTGTTGTCTAGAAAACATAATCCACATGTCGCAAAATACTTTGATCAAAGGTTTGAAAAAGAATTAAAGAAATATGAGAGTGACAATCTCAGACGTTATAAAAGATTCGAGAGAATAGCTAACAAAGCAGAAACTGATAAACAGTATGCAGCAGCCATTAATGCAGAATTTAGATCTGGTCAATTGGCAGGAGCATATGTTGATAGAAAAGAAGTTAGAGTTACTGGTCTGGAGGGTATGTCACGTGAGGAACTTGAAAAAAAACTTTCTGAACTCTCAGCAAAAATCGATGGCTACAACGCCAAAACGATTGAAGCTGAGTCAAGTCACGTTGAAGAAATTGAAAACAGCTAGTTGGTCTGAATGGCTAAACGTTTTCAACCAAGTACACAATTCAACAATCACCACATCAGTTGGAACTGTAAAGGTTAAAATTAATGAGAAAAAAAATATCAATACCAAAAAGAGTAAAATCAGAAATAGATAAATACCCAATGGTATCTGTCGAATGGTTTGATATTGTATCTGATAGCAGTTGGACTTCTTTTGAGTCTCTTAAAAAAGCTAAACTTGCCACCTGTATTACAAAGGGCCACCTACTTTCACAGTCAAAGGGCGTGACTAGATTGTTTGGTGATTACTCTTTTGCAGATGATGGTAAGACAATTGATACAATTGGTAATACAACTGTAATTCCTAATTCGGTAATTAAAGAAACAAAAAAACTGACCTAATGGTTCGTAATATAAATCAAGAAAGTTTACTTTGGCAAAGAACGAAAAAAGGACTGACTGAATGCTTTTTAACCCGCATAGAAACTAGCACAATTAACGGTGTGCCAGATGTTCATGGTGTACATAAAAGAGGTATATTTTGGATAGAATTAAAATCAGATAAACTCAGTTTTCCTAAACTAAATAAATGGCAGATAGTTTGGATTAATCGATATCTAAAAGCTGGTGGTAATGTATTTATCTTGAAAGAGACCCTCGCGAAGAAGTCCCTAAAACTGTACAAGCCAGTGTCCGTGTTCACTGATCCTCGGTCACTGGTTCCTCGTTGCTCGTTCTCGTACCCTTTAAAATGGCCAACGGTCCAGCAGCACCTGCTGGATCTCCTTCAGGAGTCAGAGTGAAGCTCGGAAGTTTTCTCGTTGTCGTTCCCTGCCCCATGTTTCTTCCCCTCTTTGTTAGTTTGCATGGGGCTGGGCACGGCAGCGTACTTCAGCTTCTCGTCAGGTTTGTCAAGCACCAATCCTCGTTTCTCGTTGAAACAGGAGCTGGAGTCCTGCAGCGTAAACTGCAGGACTCCTGACGGAGCACTGCTGGTGCTACCGCTTCGTGCGAAAATTTTTTTGATAGAAAGCTCTTGACATTTATCCCATCAGGTCTTATGTAAGACCAACAAACCAAAGGAGAGCAATGAGCAAAATCAAAAAATGGCTTCGCGCTGGCGAAGCTGAAGAACGTTTTTTAATTGAAGATATTTCCAAGCACGGGTGCCAGGGAGGCGTGGGTGGTCTCATCTATTATTGGGAGACTACAGCCTTCTATGAAGAACACAAGGATGAGATTTGGGATCTATTATACGATTACGCAAACAATGAAGGATACAAGACCGGAGAGTACATAGGAATGGTTGCCAAAGAACCCGGATCACATGCGCAGCTCGTCAACGATCTCGTTTGGTGGGCGGTAGAGGTCCGTGCTCATGAGCTACGGGATCAGGAGGCACCTGCTGCAGAAGCTGGTGCTGAGGTTTGAGTGTCGTCATAGCGTGGCTCGTCTTTTTCGTTCTCTGGCCAACGGGGACGTTGGCCATCACTGGACTCTTCCTTCTCTCGCTGGCAGCTGGTCTTTAGATTTCTCTCGCTCGGCAGAAAGCGTGTGCATGCACCAGCAGCGCAAACTTCCTTCAGGAGCTGAAGCGCAGCGTGTGATTTCTCTCGCTCGGTAAGGAAAAGGTTGCTAATGTAATACCATTCAAGAAAGGAAGCACCCGTGCTGGCACTTCAGATGGAAAGCCAAATGGTCTGCATTTCTAGTTTAGAATGGTTCTAAAAGATAATTGTTGCATTGATGTATGGGATTTGATAAGATAGGCGATAAACTAACAAAGGAGAAAGATATGGGTTTAGACCAACACGCACACCTGAGAGGCAAAAAAGTCGATTGGGAAAAATACTACAACGAAAATAATTACGGAGAAGAAAATAATATTTTCGTGTGGAGAAAACACGCAAGACTGCAACAGTTCATGTCAGCAAAATGGGACGAACAAAACCAACACCATAAACACGCGGGTCATCTTGCTCACTTAGGTTTCAATGGAGATCAAGACACGCCTGTCTATATAACTGAAAAAGTCGCCAAAGAATTAGCAGAACAAATTCAAGAGGGTTTTAAGGATTATGTAGCAGAAGATGGATTTTTCTGGGGGCAACAGTTCCAAGAAGAATCTGTGAAAGAATACAAAGAGCAAGACATAAAATTTTTAAAATTTTGTGAACAAGCGATCAACGACAAGAAGGTCGTTGAATATTGGTGTAGTTGGTAAATGAGTTCGCAAGATAAAAAGCGAGGCGACAATGTCGCCTCGCCTCGCTCTCGTAAAAAAGGGCAAATGGAACAAGATAAGATGACAGCACAGGTCACTGAGCTGATGGGGAGATTGTCAGAAATACTGGGTAAAGATTTTGTTCAATTAGAAGTTGAACCAGTAATTAAAAAAATAAATAAAAAAAAGTTAAATTAACTATTGCAATCAATATCCCACTTTGATAAGAGATGGTGTCAAACTAACAAAGGAGTAAAATGACAAACGCAATAAAAAAGCTAAAGCAAGACGAAAAAAAAGTAGTCTTAGCGTATGCTCAATTAAAGCTAAAGTCTAATAGACTTAATAAAGAGATAGACACAATGAAACAAAACCTTGTTGATGTGTTTAGCAGAACTAATCAAAACTTAATCATTGTTCAAGACGAACATGGAAATAGTTTTGG
>TARA_R100000654_G_scaffold15520_1_pt1 | contig 31848 bp, 45 predicted proteins | sample TARA_R100000654 | Tara Oceans TARA_R100000654 (sample SAMEA2622473) | marine metagenome | biome: marine biome (ENVO:00000447); feature: surface water layer (ENVO:00002042); material: "saline water (ENVO:00002010), including plankton (ENVO:xxxxxxxx)" | depth 5 m
ATATTTGGCCAAGACTCTTCTGGTATTAAAGGGTTTTTCTCTACAGTGGTACTAAAATTAAACAATGTGAATTACAAAACAATAAAAAAAGAATTATTTGCGGTGTCTAGTGATGTCGTAGAATCATCGTATTAATAAATTAATTATGGGATTATTTAGTGGAATAACAGGTATATTTGCTGGATTTGCACAAAAAGCAGCTGCAAAACGAGCTCAAAGAAGAGCTGCCGAAGACAAAAAGAAAGCTACAGCTGAATTAAAATCTTTAGAAAGTAGTCGTCAGGCAATAATAAACCCTTATGAAAATACTGCTGATTTAAGCGCTTTAGCGCAAGATTTATCAGGTAAACTTAGTAATCCTTTTGCAAGTTTAGGTGTTTCTACTGCTTCTGCCGATATACAAGCAGAGCAAACCGATATAGCTTTAGCAAATACTTTAGACACGTTAAGAGCTACTGGTGCTAGCGCAGGAGGTGCTACCGCTTTAGCTCAAGCTGCTTTACAAAGTAAAAAAGGTATATCTGCTAGTATAGAACAGCAAGAAGCAAGAAATGAACAGTTAAGAGCTCAAGGACAACAGCAATTAGAAAGGATGGAACTAGCTGAAGGTCAAAGAATACAAGGTATACAAATAGCTGAAGGTAGAAGAATTCAAACAGCAGATGCTGCAGGTAGAGCTTTTGAGTTTAACGCTTTAGAAAGAAGAGAAACAGATAAAATAGATTATGTAAGAGAGCAAAAAGAGTCAGCAAAAAGAAGAGAACTAGGCGCAGCACAACGAAAATCTAACGCTATAGCCGCTACTTGGAGTGCTGTTGGTGAGGGTCTTGATGGAGCCGCGGCTTTAGGTGCTTTTGGTGATGACTTAAACCCAAACTCTGACAGTTAATAAAATTTAAAACATGGGATTAAAAGAAAAACTATTAGAAAACAAACGCCTTAACGAAGAAAATCAATTTAAAGTAGCGCAACAATATTCACAAGCTAGTTATGAACTTGGGTATAATGATAGCAAAGATATAGAAGTTGATTATTCTAAGTTATATGATCCTTTTATAAAAATATATTCTGATATTCAAATAAAGCTACAAAACAACACTAGCAAAAATCCTGTTGTTGATAGAAAATATGCAGAAGATATTGTAAAAAGCGTAGAAGTTATAAAAAACGCTTTAGAAAATATATTGTCAAATGTTCAAGTTTGGACACCAGCTGTTCAGAAAGCAGGTATGATGGGCGGTGTAGATTTAATGGGAACACCTCATAGTAGATATAAAGCTATGAATATATTTGCAGATGATTTAAAAGGTATTATAAATATAGTAGCAGATCAAGGAAACATAAACATGCTTGCTTATGATTTATATGATAGTGAAGGATTTGTAGAAAGAATATACTTAAACAAGTTAAACAAGCTTTCAGAGTCTCAAGAAATGTTTGTTTCTATACCTGACACTACAAAAGAAAATAATGATTTTAAATTATTAAGTACTGAAATTTTTGAACAACAAAAAATTGGTAATAACCCTGTTTTAACAGGCGGAGTAACAGAACCTTATAGAAAAAAAGATTCTAAGGGAGAAGTTGAAATAAAACAAGAATCAATAAACCAAAATACAGTTCAAGATTTTTATATTGTAGATAAAGAAGCTATAAAAAGAAGTTTACAGTTTAATACTGAAATGAACAAGATAACAGCAGGTTTATTAGAACAACAAGAAGGTTACGATCAAGCAATAGCTTTTAATAATAATATATTATCTACAGTTACAGATAATTATTTACAACCAGCAAAAGCTTTAACAAAAGAACAAGAAAAAAAATTTACTGAAGATTATAAGGTATGGTTTTTAGAAAAAGAAGTTGGTAATAAATTTCCAATAGGAGAGCCAAGAGCTAAAGAACAGCCACAAGAAGAAGTTACAGAACAAGTTACAGAAGAAGTTACAGAAGAAGTAATATCATAATATGAGTTGCGAAGAACTAAAACAGATATACGGTGAAAATTCTACACAATACAGACAGTGTATTAATAACACCGAGGCTTTAAAAAATGCTGAGTTTACAGAAGAAGAACAAGGAATTTTAGACAACTATAATGCTATATCTTTATCTGATGAAGATCAACAGGATATAATAGATGATTTAAAAAAATCAAAAGAAAAAATATTTAAAGAAGCTAGATATTATAAGCCTTTTGGCATTCCTTCAAGAGGTTATCAACCTTCTCTTAAGTCAAGAAGTGAATCACAATTAAAAAAGTTTTTTGAAAGCTCTGACTTAACTTATGAAGATTATTTAAAGTATCAAGACGACGGAACAATACCTAATCCTACAGAAGAAGATATATTAAAAGAGCAAAATATAAGAATAGAAAACAAACAAAGAGATTTTCTTGAAAATGTAGATAATAGTTCTAGAGAGATTATTTCACAAAAACAAAAAGCCCAACAAAAAATATTTGAAGAACAACAGTTAAAATTAGAAAAAGAAAAAAATAATATAGCTGATGTAGATGAAAAAGGAAAATTAGTAGGTGGTGAAGTTTTTGAAATAGACAAAAAACTAAAAAACATGCAAGGCTTTATTGGTAATCAGTTTGATTCAAATAAAGTAGAGCCTACTGCTGTTTTTTATGAAAATTTTAATTCGTTAGTTAAACAAAGAAATGTTTTAGTTAATGAATATGAAAAAATAAGTAATAAACAAATACTAGATTTAGACGAAAACGCTTCAGCTAAACAAGCTATAGACGTTTGGCAAAGAAGCTACTCAAATGCTGACCAACTTATTCAAGCTGGGAAAGAAGCATTAAACAATATAAAGTTAGCCGGTATTGAGCTTGGAGAACTAATAACTCAAGCGTATAGAGGTGTGCCTGGCATAGTTGAATATTCTACTAGATCAATAAACCCTGACGCTAAAAGTAGTAGTGGTGCTGTTAACTGGCTTAGAAGTCAACGAAACCAAACATTAGATACAGCAGAATATCTAAACAATATAAGAGAAACAAAGCTGCCTAAAACTATAAAACTTGAAAATATAAATAATACAGATGATTTTATAAACTATAGTTTAGACGCTGTAATGAATAATATTCCAAATAGTGCTATGGCTTTTGCTGGGCCTGGTGTTGCTACAGCTTGGTTTACTTTATCAGGATTAGGAGATAAATCTAGTGATTTTGGTTTAGAAGAAAGAAAAATACAAACATTAAAAGAAAAAATACAAAAAGAATCTGATCCTTTTGAAAAAATGTATTTAGAAAAAGAATTAGAAGCTTATAATGATGCTATTAACACTAATCAAATAACAAAGTTTTTAGCAGCGGTTGTTCATGGCGCGGCAGAGTCTATACCTGCTAGGATGTTTGGTACTATTAAAATAGCACAAGGAATTAAAGATGTATATAGGTATATTCCAAAACAACAGTTTAAAAAAGCTGGATTTGCGGTTGCTAATGCTTTTGGCAAAACACCTGTTTTAGAATCTGTAGAAGAAGGTTTTACTAACACGCTTCAAAATCTTAACGACATATATGTATTGAACAAAGATATAAGTATATTTGACAATTTAGATGAGTCTATGGTTCAAGGTCTTATAATAGGTAACGGTTTTTCTTTAATGCAGTCAGCTCCTAATGTTTACGGAGCTTTATTAAACGTAGCACAAACAAGACAAAACAAAAAAGAAATAAGAGCTAAAGTAAATGAATTAAATACTATTTTAGAAGATTACCAAACTGTTACAAGTCCTGATGGAAGAAAAGAATTAAGACTACAAGGTAATAGATTAGTTAAAGAAATAGTTTCCGATACAAATATAACATTGGAAAAGTTAACTAAACTAGATTATAACCAGTTAATTACTTTAGGAAATCTTGATAGACAATTAAGAGCTATAAACAAACAATATATAAAAGCTGTAAACTCTGGAATAAGTGATTCTTCTTTAAAAATAATAAAAAATAATTTAAAGACTGAGTTTGATAATATACAAAATCAAAAAGCTGAAATACTAGGTAAACAAACTAGAACAGATCAAAAACTTGAAAACTTAGACTATGCTTCTTCTCTAGTAAAAGGTAAACAAATATTAGGAGAAAATTTAGTTATAATAGATGATAATACTGATATAGATAAATTAGGTATAACTAAAGAACAAGCCGACTCACCAGGTTTTGTAAACGAAATAGATGGTAAAGTATATATTAATGAAAAAATAGCTTTAGACGAAGGAGGTAATATAAATGTTATTGCTCATGAAATATTACACAAGGTTTTAACAGACTATGTGTCAACTGATCAAGGTGAGCAAGCAATAATAGATTTTTACAACAATTTAGATGAAGAAACTAAAGCTGCAATAGACAATGAATTAAAGTCTAGAGACTATATTGATGAAAACACTCAAGACGTAATACAAGGATTAAAAAGTAAAAACGTTAGAATTGATGAAATACTAACTCAATATTTAGATTTAGTAGAAAATACAGACAACAATATAGATATTAATGAAGGAACTTTAAGTAAAATTAAAGATTTTATAGCAAAATTTTTACAAGATTTAGGTTTCAAAGGTAAATTTTCTACTGCCGGTGACGTAAAAAGATTTTTAGTTGATTATAGAAAAAAATTTAAAAGTGGCGATTTACAAGTAAAAGGTAACAAAAGCGGTGAAGCTTTTTCAAGATCTGTTAAAAAAGGTGATATAAACACCCTAGCAACAGACATGGCAAGTAAAGGTTATGATAATTTAACTCAAGCTGAACAAACAAGTTTAAAAAATCAATACACAAGTGTTGCGTTAGCAGCTATTAAATTTGATGCGGGTAAAGGTACTGTAAACACACAAGATGCACAATCATTTGTAGATTCACAATTTGCTACAATAGCAAGAAACTACAGGCCTAGAGATCCTAGAACAAATAAAAAGCAAGATTTTACAACATACATATATAACACCGTAGGTAGAAGAGGTGCAGATTTATATGGTAAACAAGAAGCTTTAGCTGAAGCAGGCCAAACTACAAGCTTAGATGATGAAAGAGCTAGACAAATTGCTGATCCTGGTTTAGATACAGAAACAACAAGTAAACAAGATGTTACGCCAACAATCGAAGTATTTGATTTTATAAAAAAATCAGATCCAAGTTTTGATAGTAAAAAGTTTGAAAAAGATTTTACGGATGGTGTGAACGCTTTAGCTGCAGAAAAAAATATTGATTTATCTAATCCAGATTTAACACCTAAACAACGGATGGATGTTGTACCTTATAAAGTTTTAGCAGACGCAATAGGTATACCTGTAAATAAAATTACTAATCCTAAAGCTAATTTAAGCACTGCTGAAGCTAGGAAAGCTCAAAAAATATTATCAGCTGCAAAACCTTTTATTAAAAATGTGGTTTTAACAAAAGCTAATACAGACGTAACAAGTGTAGAATCAAAAACAAAAAGAGGTAAATCTGTAAAAATAGGTGGAGAAACATTAGGTTTAGGAACAAAAATATTAAATACATTTTTTAATCCACCTAAAAGATTAGGTAGTGGTAAAAAAGTTAGAACGCCTAAGCAGTTCGACAACAAATTGTTTAATGAAGCAATTGGTATAAAAAATGGCAAAGTAAGTCCTGATTTTAACGTTAGAAACTCTCAAATAATAAAAGGTTTATTAAAAGCTGTTGCTGAACAAATGAGCGGTAGAGCAACTAGTAGAACATTAGACGCTGGTCCTCAAGCTCAAGAAGTAAAACTTACTCAAGCACAATTAGACTCTATGAAAAGTCCATTAGTGTTTAGTAAAGCTCGATCAAATATAAAAACTAAAATACCTAAGTTTAAAAAAGATGCTGAAGGTAAAAAACAATATAAAGATTTTTTACAACAAAAGTTGTTTCCATTATTTCCAAAAAGCTTTTTCTTACAAGGAGGAGATAGTGCGTTGCAATTTTTAGAAAGTAAAGGACAATATTTTAGCAAAACAGAAATTGATAATATTATAAAAGAACAAGGTAATAATTTTGGTAAACCTTTTCCTAAAGGCGTAAATCTTAAATATATTAATAAAAGATATAATCAAGTATTTCCACAAGGTTGGGATTCAATGGTAGAAATGCATAATTCAGGTGAATTAGCAAAAATGAATGATAGTAATGCTTTGTTAGGTAAGGCAATGTGGGATAGAATTTACAAATCAATTAGAAACGCGGTTAATTCTGGTGATCAAAATTTTTTACAAGGATTACAAACTTATATGGCTGGTGTTGGAAGTATAGACAACCACCCATTAAAAATGATAGCTCCAGTAGTAGGTGGAACATTTGGTTATCAAAAAGGAAAAGAAAACGTAACGTACGAACACGCTAGACCAGCGAGTGATACATATAATTTATTAATAAACGCAGCAATAGGTTATAAAAGTAAACAAAGTTTTGATAAAGTCTATGCTGAAGCAATTAAAAATTATAAAGTTATAGCTTTAGCGGAAGTTGATGGAGCTAAAGTTGATAAATTTTATAAAACAAAAATGCCTGATGGAGTTACTGAGTGGTTTAGAAGATATGCTAATCCAAAAGTAGCTACTGAAAATGGAGGTATAGATGTAAATAATTTATATTTATTTAGTCAAGGTAAAGTTTTTTCTGATGCTTTTGGAATTGATTCTGCTGGTAAACCCTTAACTAATGAGGGTAAAGTAATAGCTAAAGCTGCAACAAAAAAATATCAAACATTAGATAACGGAATAGTATTTTCTAAAAGTGTAAAAGGTAAAAAGGCTATAGAAAAAAGAAAACAAAATGAACCTAAAGATTTAAGCAAAGACTTTAATAGTATAATACAAGAAAATAAAGGTATAAAAGCTGAAGCGGTATATTCTGAAATAGTAGCAAGAAGACAAGGTAGAGACAAAGGCAGATTTAAGTTTTTCTTACCACCAGGTGCTGAAGATTTTAAAGGATTAATATATACATTTTTAGGTAAAGGTAAAAAAGGTGAAAAACAATTTGAGTTTTTTGATAATAATTTAATTAAACCTTATTTACAAGGAGTTTCTCAAATAGAAACATTTAGAAGAACTTTAAAAGCTGATTATACAGCTTTGCTTAAACTAAGCCCAGAAGCTGCAGGAAAATTAAACACTAAAATAGCTAATACAGAATATAGCTTTGACCAAGCTGTTAGAGCTTATTTAATGAATGAGTCAGGTTATAATTTAAAAGAGGCAGGTTTATCAGCAAGAGATGCTAAACTGTTGATAGATGCTATTAAAAACGATCCTACAATGGTTTCTTTTGCTCAAGGGCTGCAGCTAATAACAAAACAAGACACTTGGTTGTCGCCTAACGGAGGTTTTGACGTACAAACTATACAATCAGATCTACATCGTTTAACACAAGGTGCAGGTAGAAAAAAGTTTTTTGAAAACTCAGGCTTTATACCTAACTCTGAACAGATATTTAATAGAGATAATTTAAATAAAGTAGAAGCAGCTTACGGTTATAATGTAAAAGAAGCTATACAAGATATATTGTATCGTATGAAAAATGGTACAAACAGACCTTCTGGTTCTAGCAGGTTAACAAACTCTTTTAACAACTGGGTAAATAGATCTATTGGAGCAATAATGTTTTTTAACAGAAAATCTGCATTATTACAAACAATATCAAGTATAAACTTTATAAACTGGAGTGACAACAACCCTTTAAAAGCTGCTATAGCTTTTGGTAATCAGCCTCAATATTGGAAAGACTTTGCTACAATTTTTAATTCTGATAAATTAAAAGAAAGAAGAGCTGGTTTAAAAGGTGATATAAATGAAGCTGAGCTTGCTAGTGCTGTTAAAAATGCTACAAACAAAGCAGAAGCAGCACTATCTTGGTTGCTTAAAAAAGGTTTTTTACCAACACAAATGGCTGACAGTTTTGCTATAGCATCAGGTGGAGCTACTTTTTATAGAAACAGAATAAACACTTATAAAAAACAAGGGTTATCAGATGTTGAAGCAGAGAAAAAAGCTTTTGAAGATTTTTCAAGAATATCAGAAGAATCTCAGCAATCAGCAGATCCTTCAATGATTTCACCTCAACAAGCAAGTCCACTTGGTAGATTAATATTAGCTTTTCAAAACACTCCAATGCAGTATACTAGACTTATGAAGCGTGCTGCGCAAGATTTAATAGCTGGAAGAGGTGATGCAAAAACCCATATAAGTAAAATAATTTATTATGGAGCTGTACAAAACTTTATGTTCTCTGCTTTACAAAATGCTTTATTTGCTTTAATACCAGGTTTTTCAGAAGAAAATCCAGAAGAAGAAGAAACAGATAAAGAAAAAGCAGCTCAAATAAAAAACGTAAGAATAATAAATAATATGGTTGACACTATATTAAGAGGTTCTGGGGTTTATGGAGCAATAGCGGCTACAGCAAAAAATACTATAGTTAAATATTATCAAAACGAACAAAAAGATCCTTTTGCAAAAGACAATGCTGATATAATAATTGAAGCTATAAACTTGTCTCCTCCTATAGGTTCTAAAGTTAGAAAATTAAACAACGCTTTAAGAGCTAAAGAATTTGAAAAAGATGTAATAGAAGAAAGGGGATGGGAAATAACTAGAGATGGTAGAGTTAATTTAAGTCCTTCATATAGAGTTATAGGTTCTGCAGCAGAGGCTTTGCTTAACATACCTTTAGAAAGAACTATAGCAGAAATAGATGCTTTGACAGAAGTTACAGATTCAAGAAATAGTAATATGCAAAGAATAGCTTTAGCTTTAGGTTGGAGAACTTGGGATCTTGGTGTAAGAAACGAAGAGTCAGATCAAATAAAACTTGAAGCAAAAGAAAGAAGAAAAACTGAAAGAGCAGAAGAAACAAAAAGAAAAAGAGAAGAAAAGAAAAGATTAGAAGAAGAAAAAAAGTTTGAAGGTTTATCTGATGCTCAAATAAATGCTTTAAAAAGAAGAGATCAAATAGAAAAGCTAACTAAAGCTCAGCAAGTTGATAGTTTAATAAAACTAGGTTTAAGCAAAAAAGATATTAGAGCTTTGCGTTTAGAAGAAGATAGAATAAATAAAATAATCGAACTTAACAAATAATGAAAACATGGAAAATTGTCCTTTTTGTACTCACTGCGGTTGCCACTAGTTGTGGAACATATCAACAGCAACCAAAAATTAAAATAACTCATGTATTGGCGGTTACAGAACAAAACGATACTCTAAGGCTGCCGATAGATATGATAAAACCTAATGTTTATTATAATATAATATCTTATCCGCATAGATACTACAACAATTGGTCTTATGGAAGTTATTATCCAGGCTATTACAATTATAAACCTATATATGTACCTAGTAATAAAGGTACTAGAGGTAGTAGTGGTAGTAAATCTTTTAATAAGCCAAAATCTGTACCATCTTCTAATGCAAACAGGCCATCAGGCAAAACACTTTTAAAAACTAAAAACTAGTATGCAAGAAAAAATTGGAATTGATATTGATAGCGACGGGAAGCCAGATTTAAATTTAGATTTAAAAACTATTATTGTAGTTATTAGTGGAATAATATCATTAACTATGACTTACTCTGCTTTAACTTCTCAAATTGAAGAAAATAAAATTCAAATTGAAGAAGCTAAAAAATTACCACCACAAGAATCTCACGAGATAATGGATCAAAAACTTATATATCTGGAAAAAATGATAAAAGACGTACACGAAAATCACGATAAAAGATTAGATAAAATAGAAGATAAAATATATAAAAGATAATAAATGGCAACACAAATAGGAGAAGATACTCAAGTACAACTTGACCTTAAAACGATAGGTATGATCGTTGGAGGAGCTATTGCTTTGGCAAGTATGTGGTTTACTTTACAAAACGATATTGATAGTCTTAAAAATCAAGTAGCGCCTGAAGAGTTTGTTAAAAGGATGGAGTTTCAACTTAAAGACGAGTTGATACGTTCGACTATTATACAAATAGAAGATGCTACAAAAGATTTAAAGGAAGATATAGAAGAAAACAAAGAACAAATAGAAAAGAACACTGATAAATTATATGAAATAACAAGATGAAAAATTTAATTAAAATTATATTGATAATGTTTGCTTTTACAGCAAATGCACAAAACTTAACATTGCTACATATTAACGCTAAATGGAATCAGTCAAATGATTTTGAGTTAAGAGGTTTAAAAAATGTTAAAGTTCAAAAAGCTTTTTTAGAAGATCAAAAACAAGCTATTAAAGATGGTATAAAATCTGTACCAACTATTATATTATTAGACCAGTACGGAAAACCAAGAGGTCAATGGACTGGAGGTTTAAACTTTAAAATATCTGCAACTAAAGAAGAGATACAAAGTAGAATAAATACTGTGTTATTTCAGACAAAATAGGAATAAAAAAAAATGGGCACCATACCCAAAATTCCTGTAACCAAGGGGATCGTAATGATCCCCTTTTTTATTATAACTAACTCCCACCAACCACTCATTTCCTCCGCTGGTGATCAACCCAGCGAACGTTAGTTATCCGTCACAGCTTAAACACGACTCATCCATTGCTTGTTCAGCAATATCTCCACGTAATACAGATTCAGTTCTAGTGTAGTATAAGGTTTTAATACCTTTTTTCCAAGCTTCAAAATGAACTTTATTAATCCATTTAGGTGTAGCAACACTAGGAAAAGCTAAATTTAAACTTACGCTTTGATCTATATATTGTTGTCTTATACCTGCTTGATTAACTAATTCTAATTGATTAATTTCTTTGAAAGTTTTGAAGATTTCTTTGACGGGTATGTCGTGAGGCCCGTATGTAATTTTGTCTAATGCTTTTATGCCCTGTATTGAGCCTCCGTCTTTTAGTATTTGATTCCATATAATTTCATTATCTATTTTATTTTTACGTAATATTTTTTTAAGCGTAGGGTTTTTTCTTATGAAAGTACCTTTAGCACTTTGCTCAGTAAAGACGTTCGCAGCCCACGGTTCAATACCGGCAGAAACATTTCCACTAAGCTTACTGTTACTAACGGTAGGAGCAATAGCGCGTAAATGGGTATTACGTAAACCAGTACCAACACACCAAAGAGGTTCTCCAAAAGTTTCAGCAAGAGCCATTGAAGCTCTTTCAGACTCAATTTTAATTTGACTAAATATTTTTCTTGTTTCATATTGTGATAATAATCCTTCAAAAGGTAAACCTTTTTCTTGCAGATAAGTATGCCAACCTAAAACACCTAGGCCTAAAGCTCTACCTTTTTCTGCTGATCTAACTGAATTATGAAATCCAACTTTACCTTTTGATTTTTGTATAAATTCTTCTAGTACGCCATCTAAAAACCATATAGCGTCATATATTAAATTAGTTCCTTTCCACTCATCGTATTTAGCTAGGTTTAACGATGACAAGCAGCAAACAAAACTATGAGACTCATCTGTATGTAATGTTATTTCACTACATATGTTTGTCATATGTACCTTAAGTCCGTTTTTTTTGTAAGCTCTTGGGTTACTTTTGTTTGTATTTCCCTTAAATAAGATATAAGGTTCTCCAGTTGCTTTACGCTTTTGTAATAACTTTCCCCATAACCTTCTAGATGTTTTATCTCCTCCTTCAACTCTTCGCATGAACTTATCACCGACCACAGCGCACTGGTGGAGGTTGAGCGATTGACGATTAACGTCTCCTTTAGGTTCTCGTATTTCGAGCCATTCTTCAAAATCGGGGTGTTCAATGTTAATGTTAACGCTAGCAGCTCCTCTTCTGACAGATCCTTGATTAGTGGCAAGTATTGTTGAATCATATATCTTACAAAAAGGCACAGTTCCATCAGATGTTCCATTTCCTTTTATTTTAGCTCCGGCGGGTCTTATTTGATTAATACCGATACCAACTCCACCGCCGTGTTTAGCGAGTAGCATCATTTCTAAATTTTTCTGGCCAATGTCCCATATACTATCTGCAACATCAATACCAAAACAAGATATAGGTAAACCTCTGTCTGTACCTGTATTAGAAAGCACTGGTGAAGCTAAGCATAACCAACCTTTCCATATATAATCAAAAAATACATCAGCTAATTCAGGACGTTCTAAACGTCTTGCTACATTATAACAAACTCTTTCATAAGCTTGTTTAGGTGTTTCTCCATTATATAAATAACCACCACCAATAGTTTTTTTATATACATCAGTGTCTCCCCAACTTGGGTAATCAACACCTTTTTTCCAGTCTTTATTCCACATCTGTTTCAAACTTTTTTTCTGGTTGAGCTCTTTTTTCTACATCTTGTAGTTCTTCAACTAATTTTTTCCACGTGTCTTCACCTATATGTAATTGAAAAGCAGTTAAAGTACCTTTACACATTACATCTACTTGTTGAAGTTTTTTTATCAGGCCATTAGCAACATTTGTTAATTGATCTATTTTTTTTTGCATTAAAATTAATTTATTTTCTTTCATGATATTAAATGTTTTGTCCAGGCAAACAAGCCGTTAATATTTAAAGCAACTAAGTTCCATTGTTTTCTAGCTGCAGTTTGTATCATAACACATATAAAACCTAGTATATACAACTTAGGTTCTATAGTCCATTGAGCTGCAACTAAAAAACCAGCACCCATATAACCTATTCTGCTTGACATTTTCTGTAAAGGTGTAAGCCTTTTAGTTGTTGCTATTATTCTTAGTATTTTTCTTTTTGTTACCATATGTCTTCAAAATCTTCTCCTTCATTTGCTTTGCTATAGTCAGTCGGCCTAATAGCAAAAAAATCAGTATGGGTATGGCCCCCGGTAAGATGGTCAAACCAAGCCATTTTATTAATTGATTTTTCATCATAAAAAGTAAAGTCCCATTGTTTGTATTTTTTATCTGTATAACCAAGTTCAGCAAGTTTATCACCAACTCTTTTCTTAATAAAATGTTTAAGATCGTATTGTGTTATACCTTCTATATCACCCATTTCAAATATCTTACTTATGTAATCCATTTCAGCATTATGCATTGTTAACGCTGCTTCAAATATATGTGGCTTACATTGTTCTTTTAATTTTGGTATTTGTGAACACATATGTCTAAACAACTTACAACCCATTTTGCTATGTAACGATTCATCTCTTACAGACCATTTCATTTGTTGACCTATACCTTTTAATAAGTTTCTCATTTGAAAACTATATAATACAGCAAAGGCAGAATATAAGCTAACCCCTTCAGCAAAAGCAGAAAAAGTAGCAATAGACTTACCAATACCGACAGGATCGGACCCGTCATAACTAACCAAGTTATCAAACCTTGCAGCGGTCGCAGGCTCGTGTAAAAAAGCTTCGTAATCTTCGAGGCCAAGTGTTTCATTTAAATAACTATAAGCTACAGCGTGTATTGTTTCTTGTGAGCCGAACATCATAGCCATTTGCTGTATCTCATGTTTAGGAAACCATGATACGACTTTTTGTGTCCAGTAATCAGATACTGCACACTCTGTTTGAGCAAAACCTAATAGTATATTACCTACTAAGTTTTTTTCTTCTTTAGTTAGTTTTTCGTTCCAGTCTTTAACATCACCAGACATAGGTATTTCTGTATGTAACCAAAACGCCTGAGCTTGTTTTAACCAACCTTCTGTATAATACTCAGGATATTCAAAAGGTTTATAAGGTATTCTTTTTGTAAATATTGGTGCTGCCATTATCTTCCTTGGCCTCTGTATTGTTTTTTATAACCTGACTGTCCTTTAGAGGCATTTTTTGAATGAACGCCAGGTCTTCTTTTCTTGTGTTTAGTTATATAAGTTGATATTGCTATTCTTTTTGCCATTATTCTTCGTAAAAAAAAGTTAAACAAATATCTATAAAGCATAGATATAAAACGTGATCTACTCTAAAATCACCATCTTCATATGTTCTTATGCCAAATAAAATACCTGGAAATATTCCAGCAGACATTTCCCAACCTGTATATTTTTTAGCCATAACATTTAATATTATATTTATTGTGTATATTAACAAGGTCTTTCCATTTTAAAAAACCTCTTTTAGTTATAGACCATTTTATATAATGATCTATTTTTCTCTCTTTATATTTAATTCTAGCTATATTTTTAGAGACTTGTTTGTTTTTTCTTAGCATTATTTCTTTTGTTTTTTCTCATACTTTTAATGTGTCTAATAGTAAGATCACATTCAGAGTTATTTTGAGGTTTAAATAAAATTATTTTTGGTGCATTTAATGAAAGCCAAGATTTAAATAACTTCCAACGTAAAGGAAAAGACTCGTTAGCTCTTCCTTTACATTCAATTACAAAATCTCTACCTACAAAATCTGGTTTATAGGTTATTGGTAGTATTTTTTTACAACCTCTATTTTTAAAATCACCTTTACCATTACCACATCTTTCAAAAGAATTTGCTTCAAAATCAAAACCTTCCATTAAAGTATAACTTACAGGTTCATATTCAGCAACTATATTAGCTTCTTTCAAAGCTTTATACATATAAACTTCTAGACCTGAAGCAAACTTAATACCGTCATGTTTAATTTTTTTGCTTCTAACAGGACCTCGTTTTTTAGAGTATTTCTTCTTCATAAACATTAATATTTGAAACATCATTAGCTTGTTTCAACATACACTCTTCTACTTCATTTTGTAGACAAGCTCTTGCTGATTCTAAATATAACAATGAATCCATTAGTTCTTCTTGAACATCAATAAGAAATCTATTGAGATCTTTTTTCTGGCCTTTAATTTCTTCCATCATTGTAGCTCCATATTTCTTTTGGCCTATTAAACTGCGCTCATCCATCTTTCTTAAGACAGTTTGAACTATTTTATCTTTAGTTTTAATTTTCATCTTTTACAAATGTACCGTTAATCATTTTACCTTTTCTTTGACATATTTCAACATAAGCAGTTTCAATACAGTCTTCTATTTGGAATCCTTCTAAATAAGCTAAGTTTGTTAATACTACTATTATATCTCCTATAGCATCTTTTATTTCTGGTTTATCATTAGATAATAATGCTTTAGCAAGTTCTCCAGCTTCTTCTTGCAATTTAACATATTGAGTTTTACTATCGCCACTTTCATATATACCTCTAACAGCAGCCCAATTACGTATTAAATCATATATTTCATTGCTTGATGTTTTTACATCAGGATTATGAACAGGATTAAAATAAGCTTCGTAAAAAGCTTTATTATAAATATAACATCTGTTAGGATTATACATTGATGTTTTAACATTAGCTAATATCCAAGGTATATTTTCATCTGTTATTTCAAATTTACCAAACTCTTCATGAGTCCAGCTTAAACCTACGTTTTTAAATAAATAATTTTCTAAATCATCTACATTATAAGGAAACGTAGTTGTTTGTTGTGTTACGTTTATTTTCATTTTTTTAAATAAATTTTTATATAATTTTCTATCAACTTTATAGCCATAAGACTTTTGAAGTTCTATCTCTTTGTTTGATATATAATTTATATCATCACTGCGATCAAGAACTTCATATTCACTAGGGCTGTAGCCCTGAATTAATGTAACACGTTTATTAAGATCACGCGTAACACCAATCTTTTTACCCGGTATGTGGTATAAATAATACATATTATTTTATTTTATCGTTATACAAATGTAAGTTGTGTGCAAAATGATAATATGTACCTATTTCATATCCTGTTCTCTCTGCAACTAATTCTTGTAACTTTGAAAAACAGTATTGATCGTTACAGAAACCGTACCAGAGATCATTAGAACGCATTACAACTGACATATTAAGCTTATTGTTTAATACTGTAAACTGAACCGCATAAGTACAAGGTGTATCTTTACGGTATATTTTAAATTCTTTACAGTCATATATACTTATAGCCGCGTGTCTAGTGTTAGAATTATCTTTTAATTTAGCAACAACATAATCTAGTTGATGATTACGTTGCCATTGATAACCATAGTTACTATTAACGTTGCCATCACTGTCAGCCATACGTTCCCATATTAAAGGTATTTTACCGTATATTTCACCTAGCTTTTTAATATTAGGGTTGCCAGATAAATACCATTGCCACTCTGCTTCTGCATAATCATAATTCCATTTTCTATGTTTAGCTAAAATTTTATTGTCCATAGGCTTTTCAATATAAAAACCTATATTAAATAAAGCTTTTGTGTTATCAAAATCTACACCATTAAACATTATCAATGGAAAGAAATAATTAAAAGCATCGCTTGCTGTTTTAAACTTTGTTTTTGTCATAATAAAATCTATATAATTCAAATATTTTATCCATAACTTGTTTTCCGTTATATTTATAAGGTGATCTTACTTTTTTACCATTTACATTTACATCAATCCACCAGTAATAATTATCTCTATCACTTGAACAAGCCCATGGCCCTATTTTTATACCATTGTTTATACACCAATTATAAGCTATCTTATCTTCCTTAGTCCATTTAGGAGCAGCCATTAATGTTTTACGTTTTCTAGCTGGTGCCATTATTCCCAAGGCATAGCCTCTTCTTCTAGTTTAGCCATTTCATGAGGTATAAAACAACCAGATCTTCTTTCCCATTTAAAATGAGCTTCAGCTCCGTTTTCACCTAAGTTTTGAAACTTAACTTTAAGTACTTTAGCTTTTACTGTTTTAGCTTCATAATCTCTATGTACTAATAAACCATGGTAACTAGCATCATACCATTCACCACCGCCTTTTATATTATACATTGTAGGCTCTTCTATTTTACCTTCTTTATCTTTATACATTTTAGTTGGATGAGCTACTATAAAAACTAAAACATCAAACTTTTTTGCAAACGTTTCTATTTTAGTTAAGTACTCCATTGTATATCTGTTTACATCTTCAGTTTTACAATCAACATCTCTAATCTTATTAAAAGGGTCTATAACTAAACACTTTATACCTTTACGTTTTACAAGCTCAGCACCTTTTCGCAGTACAGATTCAAGAGTATATCTTTCCATATCAATGAAAAAGAAATTATCATTAACGTGTTCTGCGACTTGTTTCCATTTGTTTGTTCCAATATCCTGTTGTGTAGGCATATCTTCCCAAACTTTCCTCATTAATTTATGAGCATGTAAATACGTTGGCGCATTTTCTGGTGATGCAAAAGCCGTCTTCCAATTATAGTTACGGTTATATCCGACAACCATTTGGTCAACGAAGTCGGATTTGCCCGAACTAGGTATGCCAGTAACAGTAATAAATTGACCGGTATAAGTAGAAAAAATGTTATCAAAATTCTGTAAGCCAACCTGAAATCCTTTCTTAAAGCCATTACGAACAAAGTCAGTAACTTCATCTTCAATATCTTTGAACGTTGTAACATTTTCAAGTGGTACAGGTCTTGCTTGGTTGATTCTTTGTATAAGTTCTTCTTTTCCATATTTTATTAAATATTCGTTAGCATCTTTACAGTCATCAAAGCTAGATAAAAAACAAACTTCAGCACCTAGTCTTCTTATTAGCTCTTGTTGTAAAGCTAAACCTGGCTCATCATCATCAACAGCTAGTATTATTCTTTCTTTGTCTTCAAAATAATCTATACAATTATCTAAATAATCTAAGTTGTTGCTATTTAATGTAGCGCCGTTAGGAACTGATATAGCGTTTGTAATACCAGCTTCATGTAAAGCTAATACATCCATTTCACCTTCGGTTATAACACAATTGTCATAACCAACTATACTGTTTATATTATAAAATATTTTTTCAGCTCCTTTATAAAGTTTAAAGTTTTTTCTACCGTCTCTATATTTTATATTAATAAGTTCATCACCCATTATATAGTTAAACTGTATAGTGTTTTCAGACTTACCTGTCTGTGGCATAAACTCTTTACCTTCTGTTATATTTAATTCATTTAAGGTTTTATTAGATATGCCTCGTGACACAAACCAATTATATACTTTTTTGCTGAGCTGTTTAGGGTCAACACAATTCAACGCATCAGGCCTAGAATAATTTTTATTCGCTGACCCTTTGCGTTGATATGTATGTAATTGAAATGATGAATCACAGTGATGACAAGTACCAAGTCCTCTTTCCCAATCATAACTAGCACATTTTGCTTTTTGATTTTTAGGTTTCCTACCAGACGAACACAGGGGACAAATCCCCTGCGTTGCACCAACCTTTAGGTTGTGTTGGTTAAACTGGTCGATCAAAAATCCGTTAATCTCCGTGTTGTTTACTTGCATCTATATAATTTAAAATGGTAAATCATCTACCGGTTCTTTCACCGGATTTATTGTAGGTTGTGTTTTAGGAGCTGTACCAACGTTTTGGTCATTTGTCCATACAACCTTTACATTACCTAAATAAACTTTTTCAGTTTTAGCATCTCTTTCGTCTTTTGTTTGTTGTACACAAACAGGACCGTTGTTACCAAACTGGTCAAGCTCATCGTTTAATGTAATTGTTATTGGTAAGTATTTACCTTTTTTACCTTCAACAATTTTGTCTTTAGGTATTTTTGTAAGGTCAATACTTGTAGCTATTATACTTGCCATTATACAGTTGTTTGAAATAAGTTATTAAACATAGTTCTAAGATCTGACGCATTCATGCCAGTTCTTCTTCTGAAGTTATCTGCTTTTTTAGAGTAAGGATGTAAGCCATCATTAGTACTATTATTAACATAAAATTCAGTTACAGGAAAATTCATTCCAGTCATTGCACATTGCTTTGTTGTTATTTTTCTTTTTCTACCCATAATAAAATATAATTAAAGTGTTTTAGCGATAAAATATTGCTTCGGGTCAAATGATTCTGTTTTATAAAATAAATCATATGCTTCAGCAGCTCTTTTTACTTTATCCTGACCTGATTCATAAAAATCAGTAGAACAATCAAATAATCCTATTTGGTGGCTTGTTTTGTCTATCGCTATAAATAAAAATTCATAACCAAATAGTTTACTATAAATATAGGCTTGACTATCGTAATTATAACGATAAGCCGAGCTTTTAAATTTAGAAAGATCAGCTGTAGTTTTAAGATCGATAATAAGCTTTTCATCGTGATTAACTATGTCAGCTTTACCTTTCCACATTTGTCCTTCTATTTCTGCAATGTTAGGTTGTTCGTAGTCTATATTACCTACACGTATTAAGCTTTTACAAACTTTATTGTTTAACACGCTTTCTGTTAGTTTCTCTATAAGATCTACTTCGTGTTGTAATAAGCATAATTCGCCACCTGACATCTCTTTATAAACTTTAGTATTTCTAGTTGACGAAGGTATTACCTTAAATTTCTTAAGCTTGTCTGGCTCAAGAATAGAGGTATGAAAATATCCGCCGACTAGAAACGCAGGTCGTTGTTCTGACGCTGCTCCTAAAGCTAAAGGGTTATGTAATAAAGCTCTAATGTCACTATTACTTAGATATTGTTTACCAAAATCACCGTAATAATGCTCATCAATTTTAAGCTTTTCAATAACCTCTTGTTTTGTCATATGTTTAGACTGTTTCAGCTTTTAATGCTGCCTCTTGTTGAGGTGTTAATTGATACTTCTTTTTTATTTGATCTATTTTACCACCAGACTTTACATATCTTTTAGCTTCTGATATATCTTTTAAGTTTTCTTTGTGGTTATTGGTAGCATCACTGTCTTGAGTATCATCAATTAGGAATAAATTTCCTAGTGCATACTTCTTACCATAGCTCGAGGCTGTACCGAACTGTTGTGGTGTTTGCATACCTTTTTGGTTAAGATCAACACCAACTAAAGCTGTAGCAGGTATTTTATCTTTACCATCAGATATAACAGCACAACTCTCTATAATAGGCATAGGTTCAGGTGAAATTAATTTTTCACTTATTGTTACTGATACTCCTAATTCTAATAAATAGGGTTTTGTTGCTTCGAGAATGTCTTCGGCTGATCTGAAGTAATATTTGCCGAATGAATTAAATCTACTCTTCTTCGATTTAAATTTTGTTTGAATTGTGGCTAACTTTTGGTTTATGGTCATAATAATATAATTACATGTTTAAATTAAGTTTTACAAAGGTAAACTACAGATAGTCAAGCACTTGCGAGTGATCAACACTATCAATTAGTTTATCTACAGCTTGTTTTTTAAGCTCTGAAACACGTACATAAGCACTGCTTCCCTCTATGTTTAAGATTTCTGCTATTCTGTTTGCTGAATGTTTTTCACAGTCTAAACCATAGCTTAATCTTAAAACTTGATATTCTCGTTCATTAAGATGTTTCTTTAATAAACCAGTTAAATAAATATTTAATAACGCAATATTATATGGCTCAGATTTATCTGCTATTTGATATATCATATTCTCTTCATCATCATTGTTTTTAGGTTTATCATCAATAGATAAAAACATACTATTAAAAAACATTGCAACCATCTTTTGATCTTTACCATTGTTCTTACGTATTTCGTTTAGCTTATGCTCTGGTATTCTCATATCACCTCTATTAATATCAATACCTCTTCTAATACCTCCTTTAATTCGTTTTGATAAGAAAGATTTTAATGTTTTTTCTTTGTCGTCTGAGTTGTTTAATTTAATCCAATCAATTCGATCTATAGCTTTAACAAGACTTAAATTACCTTCTTGCATTAAATCCATTATAGACATAACGCCTGAAGCCTGTTGACTTGTTGAAAATTTTCTAGCTATATTTTCTACTAAAGGCAAAAACTTATAAGTAAGCTCTTTGTTACTATACTCTGCTAAAGGTTTTTCCTTAGGTTGATTAGCTATTACGTCATTTTTATAACGTACATAGTTTTTAATATTATATTTCTTCATTTAATATTTGTTTTTCTTGTTTTAAAGCGTCGCACATATGTCTATGTATAGTTCTTGTAGAGCAATTAAGCAAGCTAGCAATTGATTTAATTGTTATTTTTTTGTTATAATAATTTAAGTCAATCATAGCATTATATATGTCTGATTTACCCATGCTAGATCTTCCTATTAGCTTACCTACAATACTTAGTTTTTCATTTAAGCTTAATCCACAATATGGTTTAAATACTACTTTACGTAGCTTGTTTGCAGGTGGGTCACCACCTTGATTAAACACATCTTCTATCATATCATTTAATGTTTTTTGTTGTATAAAGAAAGTTACAAAACCATTTTCTTTATTTGCTATAAACTTAAAAACACTTCTCATGTCATCTTTTATTGAAACATAATCATACTCAACACCATCCCTGTTTAAATAATATAAAACAAGCATGTGCCACTTTAAAGATTTATATGTAGTTATCTTAGCTTTGCTATTAAACAAATGATAACATTGATACGTACCTTTTTCGTAGTATTTGTATTGTTCTGTTTCAACAGTAGGTTTGTCAGTGTCTGGGTCTTGCCTGTACACAACTCGCCTGTCGTTTAACCATTTTATATTTCTTTCATATGACATTAGCTAGTTACTTATTTATTCTTAAAAGCTTTTGTCCTAGTTTTTCTAGGTTTTCTAAAATTTTTAATTTTATCTTGTAAACCGAATAAGTTTACTTTGTATTGATGCAATATATGTTTTCTCATTTTGCTCATAATTACTTAAATATTTTTGGCCCGGAGGACCTTCGATTAATAATTCAATATTTTCTTTTGTATAACATTCTTTTTCAGGCCAATTTAACCACCTGTTTTCTAAAGAAGTATATCTATCAGGAGGTAAATCTACCGCCCAAATCATAGTAGCAAGGCAACTAACCTGTGCCACAAATACCGTTATAATAACGATCAAGAACATCGATTGGAACCGTGTTGAATTCGTAGGGTGTTTCATTTTTATTACAAATTTTTCGTTTATCAATAATATAATATCGCCAGTAACCGTGTATAGCATTTTGGCGTTTATGTTCTTCCGGCATACACTGCGGAGGTTGTTTAAATTTTTTGGTCGGCATACCAGATGGTGGTCTGAGTAATGGTTCAGCACATTTAGTTATAGATAAATGATGCTTTCCATAACGTTTAGTATACTCATCGCCTAAAGCTAGCATATGTAAGTATAACCAGTAGTAATGATGAGTATTCTCACGCACCCATATTGTAGACGGATGGTTTAAATGCGCCTGTTTATAAGGTACATTATGACCGTTGTCATACGCATGGTGTGCTGTACACAACATCTGGGCCGACTCTAATATCATTTTTACCTTGTGCTTGTCATATACATAACTTGCAGCAAGATAAGGGTCTTCATGTAAATAAAATATATTCATTATTCGTAATTTCTAATACATTTAAACAATGGGTGTCTGTAACTACCTGCATTTGTTCTTTGAAAATAAGTAAACGTAGCTCGTTGACCCATATATTTATTAATGTTTTTAAGCATATTAGCTAGATCTTTGTAGTTGTAACCTTTACCAGGTGGACAACCAAACTTGTTACCGTCGTCGTCTTGCATTAAGAACTTACCGAGAGTACCTAGACGTTTACCTTTACCTAGTTCATAACCAACTATTGTAGCTTCAGAATCAGAAAAGTCTTTAAACTTCATAAGATCATAAGATCTACCGTGTTTGTATAAACCATCTAGCCTTATAATAGAACCTTCATAACCTTTTTTTAAGTTTATATTATGTAATGCTCTAGCTTCGTCGTAAAATCTAACTTTATTTGTTTTAACATATTTTATATAAGTACCATATATATCAGAACAAGCTAGTTGATCTTGTCTTGTACCATAAGAGTCATACATTACTCCATCGAAGTAATCATAACAATGAAATTGTACAAGATGTTGAGCATCTATTCTATCAGTATCAGTAGGCTTTTGCTTACGAACTAATGATATAATTTTTTCAAAGTCATTTTTAAGTTTGTGATTATATAATTCACCATCTAATATAACGTCAGGTTGTTGATCGAAAAATGGTTTAAGAGCCATTTCAATATGTCTTAAGTTCATAAATTGTTTACCGGAACGAGAATACGCGCCATTTTTAGTAAACAGACAGCGAACGCCATCTAATTTAGGTTGTATGTATACAGGTTGAGACCAGTCTACACGGCTATCGTCATACTTGTGAGCTAACATTGGTTTATTCATTTTCTAATCTTTTTTCTATTCGTTTAATTTTTTTTAATATTATAGCAGCTTTACGATACTCTTCTTGATCTTCGAGCATTAGTAATACTGTATTTAATCTTGCTAGTTCAGATATTAATATTTCTTCTTGATTAGCAAGAAAGTTTAAAGGACTAATGTCACCGTATTTTTCTATTATTCTAGCTATTACTAAATCTACTAGCTTGTCTATACGCGGGTCTTTTTCTCTCATAAATATTCATTTAGTTTTTTAGGATTTTGTAAGAAGTATTTAATTTCCCATTGTTTATCTTCTAGCTCTTCAATCCTAACTAATAATTCTTTAAGTGTATAAGACTCACCATCTCTGTGAGATTTAACTTTTATTTCATTTATATTATCCATTTGTTATCGTATTTAGTCTGTATAACTTTGTGTACTTCTTAAACCGCTATATTCACATCTAGTTTCACCTTTAGCAAAATCAGTATAATCCATATCATCTTTATATCTTTGAATTACTTTATAAGGTTCTAATACAAATACATTTCTATTTCTGTAATTATCCCAACAGCTAATCCATATATCAGGTTTACCTGTCCATATAATATAAGCATAATCATGTTCAATATTTTTTATATTTGAATATAAGTAGCAACTGTCATAGTACATATCACGCACTAACTTTGCTGCCAATGCACTACCATCTTGTCTAGCATTAACTTTACACCAGTTTGCTAACTGTACACCTTGCCACTGTGGATAACCATCATGATGTAAATACATATTTACATAGCTTTTGTCACTTACACATCTGGGTTCTGCAGCAAAACCTAACTGGTTTTTTTCTGCATATTTTCGGTCTACGACCATTGTTATGTTTCTTGTTGCCATTTTAAAAATATTTAGTAAATCCGTTATCTGTCTCTATCAGTTTAGCTATGTAATTCCATATCTTTAATTCTTTTTTAGCTCTATCAAGAACACCTTGATGTTGTTCTATTGTTATGAAAGGCGACAGTGTGCCTGTTTTTAATTCTTGCTTTAATCTGCTAATGTCATTATTGCACGACATTATATTAGCAAAAGCTTTATCGTGTGCGCTGTTTTTTATTTCTGTTTCCATATTAATCTATTAAATAAGCATTACCGTATAGTACTTCACTAGCTGACATATTGTTTATATGATGCGCACCGCCTGGCCATGTGCTTATATTACAATAAATGTTAACTTTTTGAACATCATCTACTTTAAGATCAGACCATGAAGTTTTAGACATAAGAGTATATTTAAGTCTTTTAGCACTTGAATAATCTTTAGCAGATTTGTTTAATATTTTTTTAAGTTCTGGCTTTAGCCTTTCGTAAACTGTTTTTATTTTCATATTATTATTATCTTATAATTATTGTATTAAGTCTGTAATTAGTGGACGTGGCAGGAATCGAACCTGCGTCCAAGTTAGTGTGACGCAATATGTAATACACTTCCGTACGCTCGCTTATATCCGTCGATAGTCGGCACCACATACATATATTGTCTCCTATTTCTTGTCTACCCTATTTCACGCCCTTATGAGAGGTAGAAGTTGTGGACTGGTAGTTAACTAGTATTGTCATTTATCCACACTTTCTGTTTTGTAAGCACTAGCTCAATCGCCCGACATCTTACTAACGTGACCAGTATGCCGCCACCTCTCTGTCAGCTATTCACTTATGTAGTGGACTTACGCAATTTAAATGCCACCCTAATTAAGCTACTCGTCTGACTCTGTTACTTTCTACGCCAAGATTTGTGAACTGCTTCACTTAGTTCTTGACTTACTATTTGTACTTCTAAAACCTGTTTATTTGCTATGATAGGTATATAACTGTATTGTTTAGTTGTGCTACATTTTACACAGGTTCTATAACCTAGTTTTATTCTACCATCAGGTATTATATTGTTACATTTACATCTCATATATATATTATCGATTCTTATTTGTATTTTGTCTGTAAAGTATTTCAATTGCTTTATCCATTACGTGACTGTGTAATGCGTTGTAGTTATCGCCTTCAACTGGTTGATCTGCTATCTGCCACTCTACTGAGTCATACATTATTTCTTTTACGTGATCTGCTACACCTTGTGCTATTAGATCTATTTCCTTCATTTTACTCATAACTTTTATCTATTTCTAATCCTAATTCGTTTGCTACATAGTTTATATGTGTTTGAGTTGTTACACTCCACCAACCATGCTGTATTAGCTTGTCTTGGTGTATCGTTGCGACTTTAGTACTATATGAGTATATATCATCGCCAATTTGTCTTAAATTTACTTTATATTTATCAAATGTTCTCATTATCTTTATATTTTTCGTATTCTTTTTGTGTTACCCACTTATCTATGTCTGATATAAATACCATTCCATCTCTAAATATTAATCCGTTAAAATTGCCTTCTTGTAAAAATCTCATAGTTTCATTGTTTTTAAGTCATATTTCTCGTCATATCCTCGCCACATTTTATTGTATGTGAACTTTTTAAACTTAGCAAATGTTGCTTTTTGAGATACTTTGTACCTTGTGTTACCCATACCTTTACACTCACCGTATATTTTTGCTACCTCATAATGCTGGTGAGCTTGTTTTTTCCTTTTATTTGCTACATACTCTAGCAATTCTTTCATATTATTTACTTTCATAAGTCAAATAGTCTTAATATTGATTCACCTAACTTTAAATCTTCATACTTTAGGTCATCACCGTATTCACATAAGAAATCATCTAGTGATACAATACTTAAACCTCCGTATTTTATATTCATTGAGATTACATAGTTTTTAGCAATTTCTTGGTATATATCTTCAGTGTTTACTAAAGAATCTTCAAATCTTTTTAATTGTTCTTTATTCATATTACTACATTTCATATATTATTATTATCTTACTTTTGTTGTATTTTGTCTGTATTAATCTGCATGTAAAGTACCATACTTTTCCATAAATTCTTGCTCTGCTTTATCATACATCGCTTGATCTTTAAGTTTCTGTGTTTTATTATCTATATAGTCATCTATTTTATAACACATTTCAGTAATATTTTGTGCACCAAATGACACTGTGTTTAAACCTTTTAGTAATGTAGTATCATTACACTGATAACCGTTTGCTTGTTTACCATCGTAAGTAATCCACTCTTTGTAGTAGAATTTTATACCTCTGTAGTCGATAGTGTTCTCGTCGATTGGATTTATTTTGTTTTTCATATTATTATTATCTTTACTTATTTGTATTTAGTTTGTAAATTATGTACATTAGCGCAAGAGTGTTTACAATTCCGAGTGCTAATGGTAGAATATCTTGTGCTATATTATGCCAGTAAAGTTCATGGTGATGTACTGCATCGATTGCTTCTTGTATTTTTAATTTAAGTTGTATTTCTTCCATAGTAAATGTTTCCATATTGTAGGTGTATATTAGTTTATGTGTTTTAAAGTGTTTAAAGGTACTGCGCGAATGAGCGCAATATGAAATAAAAAGTTAGTTATTACACCAACTCTTTATCTCGTAATATTACTGGTATGTTATTAGTAGCAGTATATGACTTGTATTTTAAGAAACACGCCATGTTTTCTAGTGTATTCTTCATAATGTTATACGCTTTATCATGATTGTACACATGTTTGATACCTTTTTTATTTGTAAATTCTATTGTTATATTTTTTCCGATTAGTGATTTTCTTATTACAAATCTTTTTGAAATTAAATTACTCATATTATTATTATTTTATTATTAGTTATACTTACATTTATATTATCTACATGTAATTGTATTATGTCTGTAAAAAAGTCAAAAGTTTTATATAAAATTTATAAAAAAAGGGCCCCGTAGTGTAAAAATAATTGATTTTTTGTAACTGGCTGATAGTCAAATAGTTATGTACAGTACTTTAATTCCCTATAATCAACAGTAAAACTGTGACATTAGCTATTAATAGTATATAAGTAAGGGGCTTTTGTCACACTATTGTAAATATACTTATTTTTACGTAAGTAAACCTTAGCAAAAACGTGTAATATTAACTAGCATAGCGCGCTTCACAAGAGTCCGCAAAAGAATAATGCAAAAATAAAAAGAAAAAATGGCAATAATCTATTCCTACACTACATTAACACCTCAGTTCGGTGATAAGGTACTAGGTTCAAACTTAGTAGACGCTTCAGGAAACAAAGTATCTGGCAACCCAACAGTCCAATACACTTTCACTGACATAAAAACCTTAGTAGATCAACAATACACTGAACAATTATCATCTTCATCATCATTAGCATCACAAGCATCGGCACTAAATAGCTCATATAGCGTGCGTTTTGGAGCTCCAGCGGGCACAAATAGCAGCAATGTACAGTTATTGCAGGGTACAGGCACAATTAGTGAGGGTGATTTGTTTAAATTTAACACAACTGGGACATATCAGATAACACTTACATATTCTGTCGGTGTAACTCAGTCTTCAAGCAACATTCCACTGTTAGTTTTTAGAACTTTAAAGGATTCAACCACTCAACTTGGCCCAACTGTAGTATTTAACGAGCAATTACCTGCTGTAAACAAGCCTGTGCCACTTATTATACCAATTACAGTGCAAATAACGCAAGGCGGAACTCAATTAAGCTTCCAAATGGCAAGAAGTGGTGTAAATGACGGTGGTTTAATAGATCTTTCTACGCAAGGAGGTATAAACGCAGGTATAACACCTTTAGTTACTCCAGTGAAAACTGCTCATATACAAATTTTAAAACTAATATAACATGGCAATAATATACTCATACCCTACGGTTACGCCTACAGCTAATGATTTAGTGTTAGGTACCGATGTTGACCAGGCCGACAAACCCACAAAGAACTTTACAGTACAGAGTATTATTGATCTTGTTACTGTATCTGGAAATGATCTTCAAGCTGTACTTGATAATGGTAATGTAGCTACTGGAAAAGACGTTAATATAACAAACAACGCATTTAGAGGCGGTTCCTTCGTAACATCATTAAACGCTTTGATAAGTGGAACTCAAGCTGCTGGCTTTTCTTTGGTTACATCAACAGATTTTGCAGGTAACTTAACAGGTGTAATAAAAAACGGATCTAGCATACAAAGTCTTGTAACTGGTGTAACTCAAAACCAAGGTGATAACAGTACTAAATTAGCAACTACCGCATATGTTGATAATAAGGTTGATCCATCAGTGCTTCAATACCTAGGTGATTCAACTGGGCCTTTTAGTTTAAACTTAATAAACGATGATTTTAAAATAGCAGGTACTAATAACCAAATAGAAACTACAGCAACAACAGTAGCTGGTAACGTAGGTACTATAACTTTAAAATTTCCTACAGCTGGTGTAGTTCTACCAAACGGTTCAACTGCTACAACACAAGCTGCTTCTGATAATACAACAAAAGTAGCTACAACTCAATTCGTGCATAACCACGGTGCAAATCAAGATTTAGATTTTGAAGGAGATACTGGTAGTGGTTCAGTATTACTAGACAGTCAAACACTCGACCTGGAAGGAACAGCTAATCAAATAACAACCCAGGCGAGCGGGCAAAAAGTTACTTTTAGTTTACCAAGCAGCGTTACTATAGCTGGAACTTATACAGGTGCTACATTTGCAGGTGATTTATTAGGTACGGTTAATACAGCTACAACAGGTGTAACTCAAAACGCCGGCGATAATTCAACTAAAATTGCTACAACAGCTTATGTAGACACAGCGGCCGGTGCTAAAACGTTAGATTATGCTGGAGATGCAACAGGACCTTTTCCTTTAAATTTATCAACTGATGATTTAGAGTTAAACGGAGATTCAAATATAACAGTTACCGCTGCTGCAGTAGCTGCTAACAAAGGTATTATAACTATTGATTTAAATAATAATGTAGATATATCAGGCACAATGACAGCTGGTACATTTACAGATGGTACGTTTACAGGATCAAGCGGTACGTATACAGGTTATACAAGTATTACTTCTACTGCTTTTGTGGGAGCTTTAACCGGTAACGCAAGTACAGCAACAGCTTTACAAACATCAGGAGCTATAGCACTTACAGGTGATACCGTATCTACAGGTGGTCCATATACATATACTTCAGGTGGTGCTCTTAGCATAGCTACGACTATTGCTGATACCACAGTAACTGGTAAAGTATTAACAAACTTACCAACACCAACTTCTTCGGCTATTGCTGCTTCTGATACTATACTAGCTGCAATGGCTAAATTACAAGGACAAATAACATCGACAACAGGTTTAGCTTATGAAGGAACTTGGGATGCTAGTGGAACTGGTGGTGGTAATCCTGATTTAACACAAGCTTCAAGAAAAGTAAATGGACATTTTTATATAGTATCTGTTGCTGGTAATGCAGAGCCAAACGGAGGGAGTGGTACTCAATTATCTCCTTGGGCTGTTGGTGACTGGTGTATATACGTTGCTAATGGTTCTGCTACAGATGAGTGGCAAAAATTAGATCAATCAAACGAAGTATTAGGTTCTGGTACGGCTAATAAGCTTGCTAAATGGACAGCTACAAATACTTTAGGTACAGGACTTATAGAAGATAATGGTACTACTGTAACTGTTGGTAACTCAGGTAATTTAGTTGTACAGGGAAATACAACGCTTGGTGATGCCGATACAGATACTACAACAGTAAAAGGTCCAGCTGAGTTTGAAGAAACATTAAGAGCTAACGTAGGTATAAGTTTAGGTAATAACAATTACGGTAATGCTGGCCAGGTATTAACATCAGGTGGTGGTGCTGCTTCAGTTAACACGTGGACTACACCAACAGTAGGTACAGTTACAAGTGTAACAGGTCTTTATGGTATAACCGTAGGAGGTACAAGTGCTGTTCCAACTGTAGCTATTACAGAAGACGCTAATAACTTAATAAACCAAGCAACGGCAAAAGCTACTCCGGTAGGTAACGACTCTATATTAATAAATGATAGCGCAGCTACTAATGTTCTTAAAAAATCAACTATATCAAGTTTGCCTTTTGATGAATATACAAGTTGGACTTTAGCTGGTGATTCAGGATCTAGTCAAACTATAAGTTCTGGAAATACAGCAACAATAGCTGGTGGAACAGGTATTAATACTGCTGCTAGCGCAACAGATACAGTAACAGTAAGTATAGATTACGCAGGTAACGATAATGCTATTGAAGCTGCTGCTGATGGTACAAGTATAACAATAGCTGGTACAGATAAACTATGGGTTAGCGATGCAACTGATAATACTATTAAACAAATAAATGCTAGTCAAATAAAAACTTTTTCAGATCAAGATTTATCTAGTGTTTTAGCAGTTGGAAATACAACTGGTTCAACTAATATAGTTGTACAAAAAAGTATACAATTACCAAAAACAACTACAAATACTGGTACACCTACAGATCAAGGTGTTTTGTCTTTTGGTGGTAATTTTCAAAACGGTAATAGAATTTTTAATGATGCTTCTGGTGGAACTCTTAGAATTCAAGCTAGTAGTAATCTTAATATAGATGCACAAAACTTTTTATTCCAAAATACTAATGGAAGTTTATTAGCTGGGGGTGATACTGGTGTAAGATTATATTATCAAAATTCAGAAAAACTTACAACAACAACTTCAGGCGTTACTGTTACAGGAAATACGCTAACAAATTCAGCTGCAAGTTCTGACACTTATCAAGGTTTGTCAACAGGAACAAGCAGTTTTATTATATTAGCTAACTCAGGTGGTAATGCTTTTGCAGGATCAACAAACGGAAGTTATTTAATTTATTCAGGTGGTAATGCAAGTTCAACTACAGGTGCAGGCTCTACTGTAGCTTTAACAATAGACGCAAATCAAAATATTAAATTTGATGATTACGGATCTGGAAGTAATACTGGAACTCCAACTTTTAACTTAGAAGTTGATTCATCAGGTAATATTATAGAAACACCATCTTTAAATCCAGGTGGTAAAGGAGGAGTATATACTGGTAACAAAAGTTTTACTGGTGGTGCTACAGCTGCAACATTATTTAGATTAACAAGAGGAACAACTGGAGCTTTAGTTTTTGATGTTTATTTAACATCCGGAACATCTCAATATTCTGTAAAAAAATTCACAGTAGCTCACATATTAAATACAGACCCTACGTTTAATAAAATAATAGATAGTGGGTTTACAACTAATGGTGATTATACAGTAGCTTTTGTAAATGATGGTCAAGGCGTAAGTGGTGATACAGTTAAATGTACAATAGCGGCAACTACAACTCAAGATATATACTATACTATAGTGGTTGGTCATGGAGCTACAGCAGTTACTAGACATACTTCATAAAAAATAATATATGGCTAATTTATCTAATATAAATAATAAATTCCTAGTAACCACTGGAGGTAGGGTTGGTATTAATATCACCTCACCTACAACTAAACTTCATGTAGGAGGGGTAATTAAAGCTGAAAATACAGCAACTAACGCTGAGTTATTACAGTTAAAATACGGTAGTTCAGGAGATGCAATTTTTATAAATAAATTAAGTAGTGGTAATGGAATTGTATTTGATGGTTTCAATGGAACTTCTTGGACTGAGGATATTTTATCAATAGAAGATACTGGAAATGTAGGAATTAATACAAATTCGCCTGGTCAAAAATTAGATGTAAGAGGTGGTAATATAATGGTTGGCGGATTTGGCGGAGGTACTGATTATGGATTAATATTAACACCAGATGA
>TARA_R100000654_G_scaffold4641_1_pt1 | contig 31081 bp, 12 predicted proteins | sample TARA_R100000654 | Tara Oceans TARA_R100000654 (sample SAMEA2622473) | marine metagenome | biome: marine biome (ENVO:00000447); feature: surface water layer (ENVO:00002042); material: "saline water (ENVO:00002010), including plankton (ENVO:xxxxxxxx)" | depth 5 m
GCTAGTGATAGTAGATTTGGTATATTATCTAAAACTGGTGCTGATGCGAAGAAAATGTTTACGGACAAAGTAGTACCTATTAGTTTAAATTATCCATTCTTCTTCAAACCAATACAGGACGGTATGGACCGACCAAAGTCCGAGCTCGCTTACAGGGTGCCAGCTAAAAAGTTTACTCGTAGAAAAATGAGGGAGCGTGAAGAACAAGATGATATGGAAGGTCTTGATACTACTATTGACTGGAAAAATACAGGTGATAATAGTTATGACGGTGAAAAATTATCTTTATTAGTTCATGATGAAAGTGGTAAATGGGAAAGACCTGACAACATAAAAAATAACTGGAGAGTTACAAAAACTTGTTTACGGTTGGGTAGTAGAATTATAGGTAAATGCATGATGGGGTCAACTTCCAATGCTTTAGATAAAGGAGGTGACAATTTTAAAAATTTATATAATAACTCTGATGTAACAAAAAGAAATAGAAATGGACAAACAAAGTCTGGATTATATTCTTTATTTATACCAATGGAGTGGAATTACGAGGGATTTATTGATGAGTATGGCCAACCAGTTTTTAATACACCAGAAAAAACTAAAGTTGATCCACAAGGTTTAGATATAGATTATGGAGTTATAGACCATTGGGATAATGAAGCCGAAGGATTAAAAGATGATCAAGACGCGCTAAATGAATTTTACCGTCAATTTCCTAGAACTGAAGAGCATGCGTTTAGAGACGAAACTAAAAATAGTATATTTAACCTTATTAAAATATACGAACAAATAGATTACAACGAAGGTAATAAAAACTCTTCAGTAATAACAACTGGTAGTTTTCAATGGACTAATGGCGTGAAGGACACACAAGTTGTATTTACTCCAAACCCAAATGGTAGATTTAAAATAAGTTGGGTGCCAGAGCAAAGATTGCAAAATAATGTTATATTAAAAAATGGAGTAAAGCACCCAGGTAACGAACACATGGGAGCGTTCGGTTGTGATTCATATGACATATCAGGAACAGTAGATGGTGTTGGATCTAAAGGTGCGTTACATGGATTAACTAAATTTTCAATGGAAAATGCTCCAGCTAATACTTTCTTTTTAGAATATATAGCAAGACCACAAACGGCTGATATATTTTTTGAAGACATACTAATGGCACTAGTGTTTTATGGGATGCCAATACTTGCGGAAAATAATAAACCAAGATTATTATATTATTTAAGAAGAAGAGGATATAGAGCGTTTAGCATGAATAGGCCAGATAAGATTTGGAACAAACTATCAACAGCAGAAAAAGAAGTAGGTGGTATACCAAACTCTAGTGAAGATATAAAGCAAGCCCACGCGGCTGCTATTGAAACTTATATTAACGATCACGTTGGGTTGTTACAAGATGGTACTTATGGAAATATGTATTTTAACGAAACATTAAACGACTGGTCTAGATTTGATATAACTAAAAGAACAAAGCACGATGCTTCAATAAGTACTGGATTAGCTATAATGGCTTGTAATAGACATTTATATAGACCAAATCCAGTTAAACAAAAAACCTCTTTAAACCTTAATATTTCAAAGTATAATAACAAAGGATTTCAATCAACAATAATAAAAAATAAAGTATGACAGAGTCTGTTATAAATTTTCCATCACAAGCGGTTAGCGATTTAGAAAAGCTTAGCTTGGACTACGGTTTAAAAGTAGCTAGAGCCATAAAATGGGAGTGGTTCAATGGCAATGAAAGTAAATATTATAGTAACGTAAATAATTTTCATAAATTAAGATTATACGCTAGAGGAGAGCAGCCGGTGCAAAAATATAAAAATGAATTATCTATAAACGGTGATTTATCTTATCTTAATCTTGATTGGAAACCAGTGCCAATTATATCTAAATTCGTAGATATAGTAGTAAACGGCATGGCTCAAAGAACATTTGAAATAAATGCTTTTTCACAAGATCCTTTTGGCGTTAGTAAAAGAACTGAGTATATGGAATCTATACTTAGAGACATGAGATCTAAAGAATATAACGATATAGTTCAGCAAAAATTTGGAATTGATCTTTACGAAAATGATAAAGAAAATTTACCAGAAACAGAAGAAGAACTAGCGTTGCATATGCAATTGAGTTACAAGCAATCTATAGAATTAGCTGAAGAACAAGCTTTAAATGTTTTATTTGAAAACAGCGATTACGAACTTGTAAGACGTAGAACTTTATACGACTTAACTACTATAGGTATTGGCGCAACTAAAACAACTTTTGATTGGTCTGAAGGCGCTAAAGTTAAATATGTTGATCCAGCTAATTTAGTTTATTCGTATACTGAATCCCCTTATTTTGATGATATATATTATGTTGGTGAGTTAAAAGAGTTACCAATAAACGAACTTGTTAAAGAGTTTCCAGAGTTGACAGAAGAAGATATTAAAATGATAACTCAAACTAAAGATCAAAGTAGGTATTTATATAGTAAGAGCGATGATAAAAATAAAGTACAGGTATTATACTTTAACTACAAAACTCATATGAATGATGTTTATAAGTTAAAGAAAACTGGAAGTGGAGGTGAAAAAGTTATAGAAAAAGATGACACGTTTAATCCACCTGTTAAAAGTATGGATGGTGATTTTAGTAGATTAGAAAGAGTTGTTGAGGTATTATATGAAGGTGTTTATATTCCAGGATGCGATAAACTATTAACTTGGGGAATGGCTGATAATATGATGAGATCTGATTCTGATTTCAATGTAGTTAAAATGAATTACCAAATAGTAGCGCCTAGAATGTATCAAGGTAGAATAGAATCGTTAGTTAGTAGAATAACTGGTTTTGCGGATATGATACAACTTACGCATTTAAAGCTGCAGCAAGTTATGGCTCGTATGGTACCTGATGGTGTATATTTAGACGCTGATGGTTTAGCTGAAATAGATTTAGGTAACGGAACAAATTACAATCCACAAGAAGCATTAAACATGTTCTTTCAAACTGGTTCTGTTATCGGTAGAAGTTTTACATCAGAGGGAGACATGAACCCAGGTAAAGTTCCAATACAGCAAATAAACAACGGTGTATCTGGTGGTAAACTACAAGCTTTAATACAGACGTATAATTATTATTTGCAAATGATAAGAGATGTGACCGGATTAAACGAGGCTAGAGATGGTAGTATGCCTGATGCTAATGCTTTAGTTGGAGTACAAAAATTAGCAGCCGCTAACTCAAATACGGCTACTAGACACGTACTTCAATCGATGTTATACTTAACAGCTGAAGTTGCTGAATGCCTGTCATTAAGAATATCTGATATTGTAGAATATTCTCCAACTAAAAATGCTTTTATACAAGCGGTAGGAGCTCACAATGTTGCTACATTAGAAGAGTTAAAAAACTTACATCTTCACGATTTTGGTATATACATTGAAATGTTGCCAGATGAAGAAGAGAAAGCAATATTAGAAAACAATATACAAGTTGCTTTATCAAAAGATTCAATAGACTTAGACGACGCTATTGACTTAAGGGAAGTTAGAAATTTAAAGTTAGCAAACCAATTGCTAAAATTAAAAAGAAAAAAGAAAATGCAAAGAGATCAAATGATGCAACAGCAAAATATACAAGCCCAAGCTCAAGCTAACGCTCAACAACAACAAGCTGCTGCTCAAATGGAAATGGAAAAAAATAATTCAAAAATGCAAGCTGATATGCAACTAGAACAAACTAAAGGGCAATTGCAATCTCAGTTTTTACAACAAGAAATACAAGGTAAAAAAGAATTAATGCAGTTTGAGTTTGAATTAAACTCTAAGTTAAAACAAATGGAAAGAGATACTAGCGCTGCTAATGAATCAATGAGAGAAGATAGAAAAGATCAAAGAGTTGATAGGCAAGCTGGCCACCAAATGAACATGATTGACAAAAGAAAAGAGGGTGATACTCTTAATAAGTTTGAATCGTCAGGTAATGATATACTTAGTGGGGACGCTAATATAGACATGATTGGCATGTAATTAATATTTAATATTTTATAAAATTTTATTATGGAAGAACTAAACGAAGAAGTTGTTGAAAAAACAACAGACCAACCTATTGAAGAGGTTACAGAAAACAAAGTGGAACAACCACGAGATGAAACAGGTAAATTTAAATCTAAATTTGAAAGCGCTAAAGATGATAGTGTTTATAAAGTAGATTTAAATAAACCAGTTTCAACAGAAGAACCTGTAGAAGAAGAGGTTCAAAAAGAAAATGTAGTTGAAGAAGTTGCAGAAGAAAAACCTGTAGAAGAGAAAGAAGAAGCAATAGAACAAGAGCAAGAAGAAGCTCCAGTGCTTGAGGAAATAACAACTGAAGATTTAATTGAAAATAAAGATATTGTTGAAGAAGCTATAGAAGAAACGCAAGCTACTGGAAAACCTTTACCAGAATCTATACAAAAGTTAGTTGACTTTATGGAAGAAACTGGAGGTGATATAAACGACTACGTAAATTTAAATCGTGATATAAGTAAAATGGACGATGCAGAGATATTAGATGAGTACTACAAGGAAACAAAATCTCATTTAACACCTGAGGAAAGATCATACTTATTAGAAGATTCATTTGGCATAGACGAAGAACTTGATGATGAAAAATCTGCACGAATGAAAAAAATAGCCCTTAAAGAGCAAGTTGCCGAGGCTAAAGCCTATTTAGACGGGCAAAAGTCTAAATACTATGAAGAAATTAAAGCTGGGTCAAAGTTGACTCAAGAACAACAAAAGGCTATTGATTTCTTTAATAGATACAATAAGGAATCTGAAAGTCAAAAGAAGATAAATGAAGCAAGTAAAAGAACATTTTTAAATAAAACTAATAATCTTTTTAACGAAGAGTTCAAAGGTTTTGAATACAAAGTTGGAGATAAAAAATATAGGTTTAATGTTAAAGATGTTGATAAAGTAAAGACAACTCAAAGTGATATCAATAACTTTGTTAACAAATTTGTTGGTGAAGATAAAACAACTATTGAAGATGCTAAAGGTTATCATAAATCTTTATTTACAGCTATGAATGCGGACGCTATTGCTAATCATTTTTATGAACAAGGCAAAGCTGACGCAACAAAAGCTAGAATTGCTAAAGATAAAAATATAAACACTGAGCCTCGTAAATCTCACGGCGAAATTAATGCTGGCGGTTTAAAAGTTAGAATACTTGGTGATTCTTCTTCTGATTTAAAAAACAGATCCTTCAAATTTAAAAAGAAGTAAAACAATTTAAAATAAATTAATTATGGCAATTACCCCAGGAGCTCAGACTAGAGCTGCTTCAGTACAAGCAACTTTATCTGAAAATTATTTGGACATCCAAAATAGTGGATGGGCACAGCAATATCTTCCTGACTTAATGGAAAAAGAAGCTGAGGTATTCGGAAAAAGAACTATCTCAGGATTTCTTGCTCAAGTAGGTGCAGAAGAAGCTATGTCAGCTGATCAAGTTATTTGGTCAGAACAAGGTAGATTACATCTATCTTATAAATGTGAAATTCAAACAGCCGCTACCGGTATAGTAAAAATTACTAACGATATCGATGCTAGTGGTTCTGCGTTTACATTAGGAACTAGTCACGGTATAAGAGTTGGTGATATGGTATTATTAGCTGGTGGCGGACAAACTATAACTTGTAACGTCGCTGCTGTCGACTTAGATTCATCAGGCGCTGCAGCAACATCCGCTAACAACTATATAAAAGTTTTACCATACGCTGAAGAAAATATTGATGATTTAGGATTTGGTGATAGTGATGATACTTGTACTATACTAGTGTTTGGATCTGAGTTTAAAAAAGGAACAGACGGTAGAAGTACAGCTAATGAACCATCTTTCACAACTTTTACTAACAAACCAATTATATTAAAAGATCTATACGAAGTATCAGGATCTGATGCTGCGCAAATCGGTTGGGTTGAAGTAAGCGGTGAAGACGGACAAAATGGTTATTACTGGTACTTAAAAGCAGAGGGTGACACAAGAGCTAGATTCTCTGATTACCTAGAAATGGTATGTATTGAATCTGAAAAAGCTGACACTAAATCATTAATTAATGATGGTGTTGTTGGTACTAACGAGCTACAAGGTACAGAAGGTTTGTTTTCGGCTGTTAAAACTAGAGGACATCAAACGTCTGGTGTAACAGGTGTTAACGCTGCTACTGATTTAGCAGAGTTTGATGCTATCTTAGCTGAGTTTGATAAAAACGGTGCTATTGAAGAAAATATGATGTTTGTTAATAGAGCTACTGCTCTAGCTATGGACGACATGCTTGCTTCAATGAATTCTTACGGAGCTGGAGGTACTTCTTACGGAGTATTCGACAACGACGAAGATATGGCATTAAACTTAGGATTCTCAGGATTCCGAAGAGGTTCTTACGACTTCTATAAGTCTGACTGGAAATACTTAAACGATCTAGCTACAAGAGGTGGTATTAACGCTGCTGCTACGGCTGGTGAGGACATTAGAGGTATTATGGTACCTGCTGGTGTTTCTTCTGTTTATGATGAAGGTTTAGGAAAGAACATGAAAAGACCTTTCTTACATGTTCGTTATAGAGCTTCTCAAATGGAAAGCAGAAGAATGAAGACTTGGATTACTGGATCTGTTGGTGCGGTTACATCTAAGTTAGATGCTATGCAAGTTAATTTCTTATCAGAAAGATGCATGGTAGTACAAGGAGCTAACAACTTTATGTTAATGAACTAGTACTTATTTAAGATAGGGCGGTTCGCCGCCCTATTTTTTTATTAATTTTTATTATATTATATTATGGCAAAGAAAAAAATAACTGAGGTCGAAGAGCCTATAGTTAAAGAAACAGTGGTTGTTAAAGAGCAACCGGTTGTAAAAGAGCAACCTAAGGTTGAGGCTCCTAAAGAAAAAGCTAAACCAAAAAATACTTGGGAAATAAAAGATAGAACTTACGTTTTAAAAAATGGAAGAAAACCATTAAGTAAATCTGTAAAAGCTACAGGTATATACTGGTTTGATGAAGAAAAAGGTTATGAAAGAGAGTTGAAATATTGCGAAAATCAAAGAACAGTTTTTGTTGACGAAATGAAAGGTGATCAAAGATTAGCTCATATTATTTTTAGAGCTGGCGTATTACACGTAAAGAAAAACAAAGTGCCTCTTCAAAAACTTTTATCTATATATCACCCTCAAGCAGGAAAAACTTGGGTTGAATTAAAACCAAAATTACAAGCTGCTAACCAAGTTCAAAATATTGAATTAGAATTAAAGGCTATGAATATGGCTATGGATATGGAAATAAACATGGCTGAATCTATAATGAGAGTAGAAACAGGATCTAAGGTCTCAAAAATGAGTTCTAAAGAACTTAAAAGAGATTTATTAATATTTGCTAAGAAAAATCCTAAATTATTTTTAGATCTTGCAAATGATGAAAATATACAACTTAGAAACACTGGTATCAAAGCTAGAGAAATGGGATTAATTAAATTATCACCAGATCAACGACATTTTAGTTGGGGCTCTAATGATAAAAAGTTAATGACGGTTCCATTTGAGGAGCATCCATATTCAGCTTTAGCTCAGTGGTTTAAAACTGACGAAGGTATGGAAGTGTATTCTATTATAGAAAAAAGAATGAAATAATAGTTTTTTAATAACTAAAGATAGCCACCCGTTAAGGTGGCTATTTTTATTTAGGGGCTAACCTTCCGCTTTATTATGTAACTATATAATAGTAAAATATATTATTATGAAATCAAAAGGACTCGGAGATTCAATAGAAAAATTCACAACATTTACGGGTATAAAATCATTTGCTCAAATGACAGCTAGGGCCATGGGTAAAAAAGATTGTGGATGTAACAAAAGAAAAGAAACATTAAATAAAATGTTTCCATATAAAAAATAAAAATAATGATAAGTGTAGATACAGTATATCAAAAAGTTTTAGCATTAGCTAATAAAGAACAAAGGGGTTATATAACGCCTCAGGAGTTTAATTTATTAGCAGATAAGGCTCAGCTTGAAATAATAAACGATTATTTTCATAAAATAAAAACATCTCATTTAAAACCTAAAAACTATTCAGAAAACTCTGATGAGTTAGAAATGGTTAGAGAGAAGATGAGCTATATAAGAACTAAAGCAGAATCTGTACCAATAACCATAAGTGACAGTTTAGATAAAGCGACGCTACAATTACCTAACGTATATATGTTAGCTACAATACACACAGCACACGAATACGACTTAAACGGCCAAGCAACTTATCAAGGTGGAAATGAAATTGTAGGTGTAGACAAGCCTCAACTTTTAAACATGTTAAGAAATCCACTGCTTAGACCTACGCAATCTAGACCCGTGTATATAAGACAAGAAAATTCTCTTTCAAATAATACAAATACTCACACGATAACTTTAGAAATATATCCTGGTGATATTGGAGCTTCATCTGTAGATATAGAATATTGGGCAAAACCAGCTAATCCTAATTGGGGATATGTTATTGTTAATGGAAAAACACTTCATAACTTTAATACTAGTATAAACTTTTCACTACACCCTATAGAAGAAGAACCTTTAGTTATGAGAATATTGCAACTAGCAGGAATAACAATAGACAAACCACAATTACAACAATCAGTTATGGTTGACCAGCAAACTACTAAACAAAATCAAAATAGTTAATTATGGGATTACTAGACAATCAAACGCAAAATGCTTATTACACAGGTGGAGACGCTGGTTCTTATCAATTTACTACAATGGACAATATTATATCAGCCTTTATGGTTGCTTATGTTGGTGAAGATAAAATAATATCTAAGATTAGTAGAACAGACGTTCAGTTTCACGCAATGCGTGCTATACAAGAATTATCATATGATGTTTTTCGTTCTGTAAAATCTCAAGAAATAGAAGTGCCTGCTACATTAACAATGATGCTACCTCAAGATTATGTTAACTACGTGAAATTAGCTAGAGTAAGTAGCACGGGTATAGAAAAAATATTATATCCAGCTAGAAACACGTGCAACCCTTTTGCTATAACTCAAAACTCTGATGGCGTATATCAATTTACAGGTGATAACTTAACTGAGCAAACTCCTAGTAACACTTGGTCTAACTATCAAAGTTTACCAGAAGTAGATCATTATTCTGATGACTCAACAGATATTGAAATAGAAAATAGAGGTAGAAGATATGGATTAGATCCTCAATATGCTCAAGCTAATGGAACTTTTTATATAGATAATCTTAGAGGGCATATTCATTTTAGCTCTAGCCTTAGTGGCGAAACTATTATATTAAAATATATAAGTGATGGATTAGGTACGGATAACGAAATGGTTGTACATAAGTTCTGTGAAGAGGCTTGTTACAAGTGGATAGCTTATGGTATATTATCTACAAGATCAAATATACCACCATTTATAGTACAAAGATTTAAAAAAGAAAAGTTTGCTGAAACTAGAAAAGCAAAAATTAGATTATCAAATATTAAGATAGAAGAATTTACTCAGGTATTAAAAGGAATGAGTAAACCAATAAAATAAAATTATGCCAGAAATTAAAAACACATTTACCGGAGGTAAAATGAACAAAGATCTTGATGAAAGATTGGTTCAAAACGGTGAATACAGACATGCTTTAAACGTTCAGGTTAGAACCACTGATTCAGCTAACGATGAAGGAATTGGTAATGCTGGTACTGTCCAAAATATGTTAGGTAATTCTTTATTAAATCAACTACCTAACGTTTTTCCTGAAGACAATAAGCATATTTGTGTTGGCTCTGTTGGTGATGAAAAAAATGATAAAGCTTATTTTCTTTTTGGCTCTTCATTTAACCAAAGTTTTAGCATTGCTGATATTAATAACATTGTCGATAACGATGAGGTTAGAATTTATTTTGATACTATTATTGAAACAAATTTTGCAAATAATTTATCTGAACCAGTTGTTGTTGACGTTTGGAAAGTTATTTACTCAGGAAGTTCTTTAATAGCTCAACTTGGAAATTCTACAGCTGAAGATTGGTTTGGTCAAAATGAAACTGCTACAGCTTGGACTGAATTAAATGTAACAGATGTAGACAATATTAGACCAGGTATGTTTATAAGATTTTGGGATCTTAATGGAAACGTAACTTTAGAAGACATTGAAATAAAAGCTATTGATGAAAATACTATATTATTAAAAGAGCAACAAACAATAGAATTAACAACAGCTAATTCTATGGTTATAGAATTTTACGCTCCTAAAGTTTTAAATTTTAGATCAGAGTTAGATGACAATTTTGTAACTGGTATAAATGTTATCGATGATTTTTTAATATGGACTGATAATAAAAGTGAACCAAAAAAAATACATATACCAAGATCAAAAGCTGGTACAACCTCAAGCATTTCTCACACTAAATTATTTTTAACTAATCCTGAAGACACAAGTCAATACGTCGATGCTAACACTTTAGTTAACCAATTAGACAATGGTAGTTTAGAAAATGGTTCTGGTGTAAATAGTTATTTAAAAGAAGAACATATAACTGTTATTAAAAAATCACCTAAAGCACCTCCTACTTTAGAAATGAGTAGTACTCATAATAGAAACGGGGTAGTTAATTCTTCTTGTACGTTTTCTTTTTTTAGCGATTACGATGAATCAACAAACATTTCTGATTTAATAAATTACAATGACTCAAGAGTAATAACAATAGATTCTAGTAATACTAATTTTATAACAAACGATATATTAATTTTTGAATTAGAAACTAATTCAGATTCTCAAGTAACAGCTACATTTATATCTTACTTAAATGAAAATGACGAAGAGGTTTTAGAATCAACTAATCGTATTAAAATTAATCTGATAACAGCATACCAAGGTATAACAGAAACTGACGTGTCTTGGGATTTAAAGTTACAACAAAGAGAGCCTTTATTTGAATTAAAACTTGTAAGGTTTGGTTATAGATATAAATATGAAGATGGTGAGTATTCTTCATTTTCTCCATGGTCTGAATTAGCATTTTTACCAGGTGAATTTGACTATAAAATAAATAAAGGTTTTAATTTAGGTATGGTAAATAACGTTCGCGAACTTATCATAAAAGATTTTATTCCTTATACAATGCCTTTAGATGTTGTTAGTGTGGATATACTATATAAAACAACAGATGCTCCTAGCGTTTATATAGCTGAAACAATAGACATAGGCTCTAACCAATGGGAGTTATTTACACCAAATGGAGAGGATTCCACACAAATAAAAACAGGTAGACTATCCATAACCTCTGAAATGATTCATAGAGTTTTACCTGAAAACCAAGCGTTAAGATCATGGGATAATGTTCCTCGTTACGCTTTGGCTCAAGAAATAATTGGTAATAGATTAGTGTTAGGTAATTACACACAAGGATATGATATAGGTGGTCCAATAAATTTAACACAAAACATTGTAAGTGCAAGTATACCGTCTAATTTAGTTAGTCAACCTCCTTTTAAATCTGTAAAATCTTTAAGAGATTATAAAGTGGGAATGGTATTTGGCGATAAGTATGGTAGAGAAACCCCCGTTATATCACCTGGTCACACTTTATCAGTTGACGAGACGGTTGATTCTTATGATTCTATAGTAGATGGTATAACAGTTGACAAAACTCTTTGTGGTAAACAAAATAGTATTACTGTTTCACAAAATTGGGAAAACGGTTCTAGTCCTGATGATTGGATTGATTACGTAAAATATTATGTAAAAGAAACATCTAGTGAATATTACAATTTAGTAATGGATAGATGGTACGATTCTGGAGATGGTACTGTTTGGCTTTCTTTTAATTCTGCTGATAGAAATAAAGTTGATGAAGAAACTTATTTAATATTAAAAAATGGTTTTGGTAACCAAACACCAGTTGTACAAAAAACTAAATATAAGATATTATCTATAGAAAACGAAGCCCCAGACTTTGTTAAAAAAGTTTATATACCAATAGGGCATCTTGGGGCACCAGATATTTCAGGCTCACAAGGAACTGGTGGTATTGATCAAAATAATACTGTAACAGATTCTATTTGGGCTAATGGACAAGATGCTAATACTGGGCCACCAAATGGGCTTATAGAGGGTACAACTTTAGCTGTTTCTAATGCTTTGTGGCAGTCTATATTTCCTGATCCAGAAGCAGATGATTTTGACGGTAATTATTTTGGGCAAGAAATAAAAGGCCTTCCTCAATTTAGAATAATTGGTACTTCTTTAGATGGTACTTCTTCTAATTTTTTATATAGTCAAGCAACTGATTGGGTTAGTCTTACTAATTATAAAAAGATATCTGTAGGTGATAGTCCTTTTATTGAGTTACAATGGTCACAGCCATTAGGTAGTCAAGTTGATTTTTATACAACATGGGTTAACTCAAACGGAATTACTGATATAAATAATAACGCTTTAGACGTTATGGACTTAGTTTATTCTATAGAATTTAGAGATAGTATAACCGAAAATAAACCTTGGTTTGATGGTAAGTTTTTTGTAAAAATACAACAGGATGCTTTAGTGCAACAGGAAGTAATGACATATTCTTTAGGGTTTCAGTGGCAAGCCTTAGGCAGCTATGACATGGCTTACATTTCTAGTACTGTTGAAAATGAAAGTTTACAACTAGGAGCGCCTTACACAGGGCAGTCTGCTGTATTTTCTTGGCAGAGTGTTTTAGACAGTTTAACAGGCGATAGTTTATCAACAAGTTGGTGGTATAGTAATTTTAATCAAATTTTAGATTCAGGCCCTGATAACAGTGGTGATTGGACCAACTTAACAAATAATGTTACAGACGACTTTTTTGAAACAGGAGTAAGAGATTTTTGTGCAAACGGTCCTTTTACAGATTTTTTTAATGAAGATGATACTTTTGGCGCTGGCGTTAATTGGTTTGGTCAATTAGGACCTCAAGTTTTTAATGGTTTACCTAACGGTCAAGATAATGAATATGAAGGTCAAATTTATAGTTGTGACTCTTGCACTAGTATAGCTTCAACGGCTAATGGTTCTGATTTTGAAGATTCATTTCATAGTAGCTCAAATACTTATTTTGCAAACCCAGACAACAGTAATGAATTTAATATACTAGCAAACTCTGGTGTATTTGCTTCTTGCACTTGGCAAGATAACTTTGAGACTAGAAACTTTTGGAGAGCGTGGACCGATAGCCATAATCAAACTTATCAATCTGATACTATATTTTTAGATTCTTCAAAGACTAGATTTTTTGAATGGTTTACTAATGACTACGGCGTATATGATTCTGACTATCAAGAACAATTAGCGCCTGGCCTAGATGATGCAAGGCAATTTTTTAAGCATGAAGCTTTTAGCAATAGCGGTAATGTTAGCGCTGGAACTTATGATGAAATGACAATATCTTATATTTTTCCAGATGGTGGAGGGCCATATTCAGGTGATGCTTTTGAGCTTTGGAACCAATTAGACACGGAAGATAATCTTTTCTTTTCTATAGGTGACGATCCTCAAATATATAAAATTATAAATGTAAAAGACGGTAGAGGCCGAAACTATTCTAAAAATACGCTACCTGGTTTTGATGGTCAAGTTGGCACTATAGGTGGTAATCCCACCTCTGTTAGTGGAGATGTTTATGTAGAAAATACTGTTACGACACAGGTAAATAATTTTTTTACAGAACAATGCGTTCCATGTAACCAGACAGTTAACTTAACGCTTTTAAATAACGTTCCGTTAAGTTACACCAACGAACAACTTGAAGATTACTTTTTATACGCCAGTGAGGGTGGCCCCGCTGTTGTTGGTTCGGTTAACGCTTTCAACTCAGGAACATACCCCACTGAAGATAGAAAAGGTTGTACTAGATTTACAAAAAAAATTAGATTTGTTGCTGTAGATTCTACAACGGTGGCGTACTTACAAGACGGTTCAGACAACGTTGGCGCTAATTTAGATACTTACGATCCACGTGGCCATTTACATCATGACGGTAGAGATACTTTAAAAATATTCTTAAAGAAACCTGTACCAGTGTCATATATAGATAGTGATCCAAATAATGAACTAGGAGCCGTATGGGAAACTGAACCTAAAGAAGATTTAAATTTAGATTTATATTATGAAGCTTCAGGCGCTATACCTATTAGACTAAATAAAGAAAACGCTTTTAATTTTGCTCCAATAAATTCATCTGTTAGTATAAAAAGAAATGTACCTCAAGGAGCTAATATTTATGTTTTAAGTGATATTGATATAGCTTCTACAAGAAGCGACTTAAAGGTATCAAATATACATTTTACAGATCAATCTAACGAAGCTATTTTAGAAATAGTATCTAAAACACAATCCGCAGATCCAAACTTATCTAATCAATTTTTTTACCATAGTGGGCCATTTGATATTGAAGGACAGCAAGATACTTCTTTATACCCCGCTTTTGACGTTGATATAAAAATAGGTGATGTTCTAACTTTTACACATAGCAATGGAACTGAAACAAGAGCTACTGTAACAAGTTATTGGCAAGCAGTAACTCCGTCGCCAGATGTGTTTACTCAACCAGGTGTAGTTGATACAAGTCAAACTTTATCTAGTGGGCCTTTTTCTTTTAGTAAAAAAACTAATACTTTTCCAGGGTCAAATCAAATAATACCAAGCGGTTTATACGGTATTAGTATAGATGTTTGGAACGAAGATGTTAAATTACCTTGGTTTAATTGTTATGCTTTTGGTAATGGTGTTGAATCAGATAGAATTAGAGATGATTTTAATGCACCAACTATTGATAATGGCGTAAAAGTTTCTACAACATTTTCAGGTTATGGTGAAGAAGAAATAAAAAGTGGAATGATATACTCAGGTATATATAATTCAACATCACAAATAAATAGACTTAATGAATTTAACATGTCTGAAAAAATTACTAAGGAATTAAATCCTAGACATGGTTCTATACAAAGATTAAAGTCTAGAGACACGGACATGGTTGTATTTGCTGAAGATAAAGTTTTAAGATTATTAGCTAATAAAGACGCTATATTTAATGCTGATGGTAATCCTCAATTAACAGCTACTGATAAAGTTTTAGGTCAAGCTGTTCCTTACGCTGGTGATTATGGAATATCTAAAAATCCAGAATCATTAGCTTGGGATCAATATAGAATGTACTTTACGGATAAACAAAGAGGCGCTGTGTTAAGATTATCACAAGATGGTTTAACTCCAATATCTAGTGTTGGCATGAAATCTTGGTTTAAAGATAGATTATCAAAATCTGATTCTTTATTAGGCACATTTGACGTTGTTAATGGAGAATATAATCTTACTATAAAAGAACCCGCTGTAACAGTTGCTTTTAATGAGGGCGCTAAAGGTTGGGTTAGCTTTAGATCTTTTATTGCTAGCAATGGCTTATCTGTAAGTGGTAAATACGTAACAACAAATAATAATGGAATTTGGTTACATCACCAAGTAGTCAGTCTTGCAGGAGATATAATAAATAGAAATAATTTTTATGGAGAAGATTATAGATCTAGAATAACTTTATTATTTAACTCTCAACCTAGTTCTATAAAATCATTTAAAACTATAAACTACGAAGGATCTGATGGTAGAATAATACCTTTTTTAGGTCATACAGGTGTTGTTTTTACTGGAAACGTTAATACTAATACTGATGGAGATATAACAAGTAGCGTTACTTCTTTTCTTAGTGCAACTGATAATGAATATTATAATCTGACAGGGCAAGACGGATGGTGGTGTTCTAATATAAGAACTGATTTAGAAAGTGGAAAGGTCCCAGAATTTAAAAAGAAAGAAGGTAAATGGTTTAATAATATATCTGGAACTGGTATTGGTATTAATTTTAATGTTTTTGATACTGATCAATTTTCTGTTCAAGGCATAGGCCAATTAGCCGCAGATTCGTTTGTGCAAAATGCTAGCGAAGGAGATGGTAGCGATTGTTACCCAATATGCCCTGATGGTTTTGTTTGTAGCGAAGGAACTTGCGAGGAGGAAGTAATAATTATATCTGGATGTACTAATCCTTTAGCTGATAATTACAACCCCGCTGCAAACGTAGATGATGGAAGTTGCCAAGTTACAATAATAGGTTGCATGGATCCTATAGCGCCAAATTATAATCCATCAGCAACTGTTACTGATGATATAATACTAAGCACATTAAGTTGTAACGGCTGTGGTGTTAGTTCTGGCCCTTGTATAACTTGCGAAAATTACGTATTTGGATGTTATTCAAATATAAACGCGGTTAACTATAATCCATTTGCAAATAGAGATGGAGTGTGCTATTATCAAGGTGTTTTAGTTCCTTGTTTCCCAGGTCCTATAGATACTTTTATAGAACAACCTGGTGCTAGTTGTATGTTTGAAGGAAATTTAAATTGCAATTGGAATTCTGAAGGAACTGGAAGTCAACTTAGTAACAATGTTTATGGTGATATTGATGGTTGCATAGATGAAATTGAAGGTTGTACAAACCCTGGTTACAGTGAATATAATCCTTACGCAACTATAGATGATGGCACTTGTCTTTCATTATGTGGGGAAAATGTGGTTGGCTGCACAGATATTAATGCTTGTAATTATGATAATAATGCTACAATTGATAGTGGTAATTGTGATTACTGCTCTTGTAAAGGTTGTATGGATTCTTCTGCTATTAATTATAATCCATTTGCAACAAAACAATGTGATGAACCTATTGATAACGCTGGTGTAAATATAGATGAAGGGTTTGATAATTGTTGTGTGTATAATCAGTTAGTATTTAATATTTTATCTACTATTAATGTAAACCAGGGTGGCGACGGTGATATTATAGGTTGCACTTGCCCTGGCTATGCTAACTATGACCCATTAGCTATTTATCAATGTTGGGAAGTTCCATTTGAAGAATGCTGTGGGCCATCAACAGAGGTCGGTGTGGTGGGTTGTATGGAAGAAACAATAAATTTAGTTAACGCTACTGTGACAAATTATAATCCCGACGCGACAATACCAGATATATGCCAGTACGAGATACAATACTGTAGTGATGAAAGTGCTATAAATTACAACGTTGGAGGCTGGATAGATAATCTTACATCTAATTACACTTTAGTACCTAACGACAGTTTATGTGTGGCTACTGTTTCTGGATGCACAGATGTTAGTATGTCTAACTACAACGCTAGTGCAAATTTTGACGATGGTTCTTGTATTCCATTTATTTATGGATGTAATGATCCAAACTCTTGGAATTATAATCCATTTTTAAATTCAACAGATGCTGGTTCAAACCAACCATACTATTATGTGCCAACACTAACAGATTATGCAGGATATTTACCTAATATTTCGTTTGTTTATGACGGAGAGTGTCAACCTATAATATACGGATGTATGGACGATGGTTTTCAAACTTGGTCTCCTCATCCAGGTGTAGCTGCTACAAATTATGCTGGACCAGGTAATACAAATAATATAGACCCTCCAGCAAATACACAGTTTACTCAAACGTTTACTCCAGCTGAAAGTGGATATGGATTGCCAATGATGGAAGGTGGATCAAACGGTGTTGGAACGTGGTACCCTGGTACTGATGTTAGTGGTGTTTCTATAAACATATTAATGGGTAGTGATGGAGCGTCTGGATTACAATGTCCAACATGTCTTTGCACGTACCCTGAAACACAAGAGTTACAAGTAATTAATTATCCAGGAGACACGTCGGGTTTTGGAATTGAAGATGGTGTTACAACTTCATTAGTCGACCAACAAGGTAATACAGTAGATTAAAAATATAAATAAATAAAAATGCCATTAGAAGGATTACATATAGAAAATTTTGTTAAGCAAGAAAACGTTACTGGCGCTAATACTAGTCTAACAATAGACGGTGTTGAAAACACTAATGTGTTAGTAAGGTCTGCTAAATTAAGAATATCTGTTCAAGATGATTTAGAACCTTACGAAGGAGGTTGTGGTTATTGGTCTGTTTGTATTAATGATATTAAAATAAGTGGTTATCCTGGTAGAACGCAAGTGCCTTCTGGAGGTGGTCCTAATTCTGATTTTCTTCAAGTGTCTAAAATTTGGATGGGCACAGATGGCTTTATACACCCTGATAATCCAATAAAAGATACAGAGTACGAACCAAGTTATCAAAATAATGGTGGTAATAATATACCATGGATAGCTAATATTCCTTATGATGTTCCAGGTGGACTTGGCATTAACGGTAGGCCAAACAGAAATTATAAAAAATATCCTAAATCTAAAACTATATTACAGGGAGACAAGTCAATACAAGCTGTATTAAATGCAATTGATGAAGCTACTGCAGGGGGACAGGGTTATTTTATTGAAGGGGAGACTGATCCAGGTAATAATGATTGGCAAAACTGCGAAGGTACATATTGCTTTGGTAATATACAAATTAACTCAACAACAGGTGGTGGTTTACTGTTTGCCAGCGCTGTAGAAACTTTAGATGATTTTATAACAGGAGCTGGCTTTTCTGTTCCAAGCGATCCTGGTTTGGAGGGATCTTGGGAATTTAGTGGAGAGTTTAATTACTATGGATATACTTTTGGGGGTGAATATCCTAATACCCCGGTAAATCTAGGTTATTGGAAATATGTTGACGAGACGCAAACCGCTGCAGCCTTATGGGATAATAAAGTAGATCGTATTTTTACTTTTAATACAAACCCAACTACACCAAATATTTTATATGCTGATTACATAAGCCCTAACAACAATCAAGTTACACCGCAAGGTAATAAGGTTGACGTTATTGTTTTATTTGAAAACAATGTTTCTTTAAGTGACGATCTAACACAAATTAATATTGATTTTGATGGAAAACCAGTTTGGGTGGAAACTGATTGTGACGATGGAACGCCGCTAGCACTCCCAGGTCTACCAACAATTAGTAATACTATTATAACGCCTGATGTTATTGAAACCGGAAGCAAGGCCGTTGAGGTAAAAACTACTATAACAAAAGGAAATCATAATTCTTTTGACGCTCCAAGAACACTTAATTCTTTACCTTTTACAATTGAGGAAATAAACAATGGAGCAAATACAGATCATGATAGATTTATTATTAAAACAAATATTAAAGCTAATAGAACAGCTAGAATTGCTGATATTGAATTTAGTATTACAGACACAACTAATCCTTATACTAAAGATTTTGTAGAAGGCAGTACTCCTAGTGGGTATTTTAAAACGTTACCAAGACTTGCAAAAAACTACGATAACGTAACTTTAAAATTAAAAAGTAAAACTAAAACTGATGGTAGGGTAACTTCTTGCATATATGAACTACATAGAAAAAATAACTTATCACCAACTGTTCCTAACGTTTCATTTACTTATACTACTAAAAGATTTCTTAATTCACCTTTTGGAGGTATTAATCAAGAACCTAGCATAAACAAAATAAGAATAAATAAAAATTATGTTAGTAGTAGTGGAGAAGATATATTAGTAAGCATATATGGAACGCCTGGTGCAGCTTTTGGCGTAACTGTAAATGAAAGTGAGGTTTCTACCCACACTCACGCTGATGGACTTTCAACAACGGATGAAGCGGTAGAGCACGGGAACGACGTGTCGATACTTCCTAAGCCTATCATTAAAACGACCACGTTTCACGGTATGCCTGATTTCCCGGTGTTAACAGGCGTTATAGGTAAAAATGGTATTTTTAAATTTACACAAAAAATACCAGAAAATATAAATAGAAAAACTGAATTTGTTACAGCCCCAAGTAACGCAAGGGAAGATATAGTTTTTAAAAGTTTAAATAACGTTAATGTTGGCGATAGATTATATACTAAATCTTTAAAAGACGAACCACCAATAACAGTAAGCGTTTTAAACCCTGATGGTGACAATGTTAACGAACTTGATTTAAGTGCTAACATTACAGCAGCTACAGGAGATGCGGCATTTTTTAAATCAAAAAAATGTTATACTGTTAATTTAGTTCCTGATCTTTGTTCTAGACTAATGACAGGAATTTTATCAAAAAAAATATATCAATATTTAAATCCTGTTTTAACAATAAATAATAATATAACAGGTAGTGATTTTAAAATTTCTCATGATGGTGGAGTTGCCACTGGCTTTGCTAATGGCGAAGACTATACAACTTATTTAACCGGAGAACCTTTTACACACTCATCTACAATAAAAAGTAAAAAATCTAATTATGTGTCTAAGAAAAGTTTTGTAATGATACTAGATCTTCACGATGCGGCACATAACTGGACGGCTTACAAATATCCTTCTAAAAATAATGTTGATGATTTTTGGACAATAACTGATAGTTGTAAATACTCTGGCACTGAAATTGAAATCACAAACATGAGTATATCTGCTCTTAGTAGTAACACAATAACATTTAGTTATGACGTTGAGGTTATAAAGTGGGGTAGCGAAAACGTAACATTAGATTTAACATTAAATAATTTATTCACATTTGCATAATTTAAAATTATATGGTAGTATTAGAATTTAACGGTGGTTTACCTAACACTTCAGTAGAAGTATACGATTTAATTTATTACGTGGCTAATGTACAAAACCAATGGCAAAATATGTACATGGCATCTAACGAAGAAGTAGCTAGTGGAGTATCTACAACTGTTTTTTTAGGCGTGGTGTCTAGTATAATAACAGAGACTAATGAAAGTGGGCAGCCTATTTTTAAAATAGTAGTAGAGCAACCGCCAACAATGAATGTACCACCTGCACCTTCAGCTAGCGATTATATATTTTTTGTAAAAAATACAGAAACAGAATTATCAACATTAAAAGGATATTATAGTAGTGTTACACTAGAAAACAATTCTAAAACAGCAGCGGAGTTATTCGCCGTGTCTTGTGAGGTTGTTGAATCTAGTAAATAACAAGTAAAAAATGTAACTATAATATAGTAAGTTTAACTAATAATAAACAAAATATGGGATTACCAGCATTAATGATCGGATCAGCAGTGGCATCAGGCGTATCAAGTATATTTGGAGCTATTAGCGCGGGAAGAGCTAAAAGAGAAGCTGAAAAAAAAGAAAGAGAAGCTAGAGCAGAAATGGAAAGATTAAGGCAGGCGTATAAAGATTTAGACACATCTAATCCTTTTGCTAATCTTCAGAATCAGTTTTTAAACATGGAAAATACTATGGAAGATTTGACTGTAAACCAACAACAAGCTAGGTTTCAAGCTCAGCAATTTCAACAGTCACAAGCTAATATATTAGGTAACTTACGAGGAGCAGCTGGTGGTAGTGGTATAGCAGCGCTAGCTCAATCATTAGCTCAGCAAGGACAATTAGCCTCTCAACAAGCTTCTGCTAGTATAGGTCAACAAGAGGCGGCAAATCAAAGAGCAGCAGCACAACAAGCAGCTAATTTACAACTACAAGAAAGACAAGGTCAAAGTAACTTAGATCTTCAAGTAGCTCAAGGTGAACGACAATCACAACAAATGGAAATGGGCAAAACAGCGACGTTACTAGGAATGTCTCAACAAGAGACAGCGGCTTATATGCAACAAGCCCAAGCTGCTAATCAAGCTAAGTGGAACGCTATATCTAGCGGTATAGGAAGTTTAACTAACATGGTGGGATCTTACTATCAAGGAGCTGGAGCAAGATAATAAATAATATAATATGGCAAGAGATACAGCAGATACAACTTTAGTAAAAGGCGCAGCAATGGCTGCTGGCGCTAATATAGAAAATTATGGCCTAGCGGCAGCTAAAGGAATGACTGATATTAGTAAGTCATTTGGTGATTTGGGAGCAGGCTTAGCTAAAGAGCTTGGTGAAATGTCACAAAGATTTGATGACTTTGCTGATGCTGAATTAGCTAGACAACCAGATGACATGTTAGAGCCAGATCGAAAACGATTAATGGAGCAGCTAGAAAGAAGAAAAAAAGATTGGATAATAGGAGGAAAGAAAGATAGAGAAATGATAAAATTTGAATTAGAAGAAGAGGGTCAAACAATATCACAATGGGACGAAGTTAGACAAAATCTAGCTAAGAATAATAAAGATCTTAATAAAAAATTTAAAACAAGTGCATTAGGTCAATCAATAATTGAGGCATTACAAGGGTCTATAAAAAAAGATGCTAACGGCAGAAGAGGTTACTATCTCACTGATGATAATGGAAAAAAAGTATTTAAAACATTAAAGCAAGTTAATGAAATTATAAATCAAAATACTTATGACAAGGTAAGTAAAAATGTTATTGATGCAAATATAGATAAAACGATTAATAATTCTAAAAACGCTAAAGAAGGCGAAACATTTAACTACACACAAGAGTTAATGAATTATGAAAACATAATAACAAAAGGTAATGTCATATCACTGGCAACACAAGAACATGTCCCTGGTAGAATATTCTACGACGACTTACAAGAAATGCTTGTTAATAATACTTATGGAGATTTAGGTATTAAACCTAATAAGGTAAATAGATTTGACCCTACTCCAGAGTCTGTTGTTACTGAAGAGGACGCTAAAGTTATAGCTGATAACTTAATGAAAAATAAAAGATTAACACAAAGGTATCTAGCTACATACTTTACTAATTATGCTGAGCAGAATTGGTACAACTCAAATCCAAATAAAGGCGGTAATAGTCCAGATCCAGAGGGGACTATATACAAAGACCATGATAAAAGCTGGGACTATAAAATTGTAAATGGTAGATGGCAAGCTAAGCGTAAAAGCGGAGGCTCATGGCAAGATATACACGATAAATTCCCATCATCAGTAATTAAATTAAATAATAAATACCCTAACGCCGGAGGTGGTAGCTCTAGCGGCGGTGGAAGTAGAACAAGTGGCAATAACACTAAACGACAAACGACACCACAACCTGATCAACCTACAGGAAATAATGATGCGCAAAACAATTGGCTTCAAAAGCCAGCTATTAAAGAGTACATGAATAATGATGATTTAGTAATGGGTAGTGGTGATTTAGGAGTTACGGGTAGAGACGTAAGATATAGCGCTAATAATTTTGTAGAAAGATTTAATAATAAATTTGGAAAATACGGAATTAAAGCTAGAAGAATTAAACATACTAAAAACACTCTTGATCCTGATAAAATTGAAATTAGTTTTGAAGGGCTTGGTGATGACTTTAAAAAAGAATTTAAAGTTAATTTTATAAGTGGCACAGGTAAAAATAATATTTCTGCTTCAGCAATAAATAGATTTTTAGGAGATACGTTTGGGCGTTTAACTGACAACTAATCTAAACAAAATTACAAAATAATTATTAATAACGGGTAACTAACGAAACAGTTTATGGAAAAAGAAATGTACATTGTCCTAGATAGCGATGGTAATAAAAAATCATATTTTGTCGAAAACGAAAATGATAAAATTGAATTATTTAATAACGCAAAAGCAAACAATGAACAAGTGCTTGACGTAATGGGCAACCTTGTGAATTTTAATAACAAATCTAACAACAACAATACTGAAGATTTTAAGCCGTTTGAATTTAAAAAACCTAAATTACAAACAGAAATTGAAAACTTTTCTCCTCCAAGGTCTCAAGGTGAGTTTGAAAGGCAAGAGGAAACAAAAAAGTTTAAAGAGCAAAGAGAGCGAGCAAACGATCCTAATTACGTATGGAGCCCTTCCGACAATAAGTATATATCTAAAGATGAAACTGACGAGGCGTATACAAGCAATCTACAAAACATTATACACCATGACATAGAAGACGTGCCTGGCCCTGATTTAGCCCCTGGAAACATGGGTCGTAAAGAAGTTGATCGTTTAGTTCAATGGTTCAATAATGATAGTAACTATTCTAACTCTGGAGTTAAGTTAAATGTTTCATCAAGGGATAGTAAATTTGAAGAAGTAGAACTATTATTTTGGAACCAAGAGCCTGGACAGGGCCACACTTTTGATATTAGAGATCCTAAACTTTTCGACAATATTAAAACTCAAATAGATCAAGAAGTTCATACTGATAAAAAAATAAAAAATCTTGATTACCTATCTAAATTAATACCACCTCAAATATTAAACTACACAAACGACGGTTACGGTAACGACGAAGTAAACAAAGCTACATTTCATAAGAACCTTAATACAATTGTAAATTTTATTAAAAATAAAAAACAAGACACAAGTTATTTAGGTAGTTACTCAGATCCGTACTCAAAAGACCTCAACTCAAATATATCATTAGAGGAAATCGAAGAATTTTTTAAAGACCCTGTTAATAGTCAACAGCTTTTAATGTATTTAAAAGATGATGATAAAGATATTTTTCCTTTGGGCAATTTGCATGAAAGGCCCGCTGGGATGTTTAGATCTTACAAAAAATTTTCTCAAGGAGTTTTTCCAGATTATTCACCAGGAGACGAAATGGTTGTTCCAACTATAACAATGCCTGATGGTAGTGTAGTATCTTATGATTATATATGGAGAAATAGAAAGCAAGCGTATAATTATTGGAAAGAAAATAATGCAAATAGTGAACTGCAAAATGAACAAGAAAGAGTTTCTGAAGGAAATCCAAATATTAATAAGGATCAAAAAAGAGAATTATTAGTTAATAATTATGTTTCTAATTTAAAAAATTCAGAATATATATTAAACGCGTACGATGGAGATACTGATGCTGCTATTATTGACTTACAAGATCAAATAAAAGATTTTAAAGAAAACTACAAAGAAGACTCACCTATAAAAGAAAATACTGAGTATAAAAAATTAATATCAGAAAGAGACAGATTAATAGACCAACAGGGTTATACAGATGATATGAAATTGTTTGACGAAAACAATAACTTTATAGGCATAGATAAAAATTGGGTTTATAATAAAGAAAAAAATCAATGGATTAATAATAAAACTGGTGATGTAAAAGACGTTCTTGGTAATAATGATGACGCTGAAAAAAGAGCAATTAAAAACGATAAAAACGAGCTTGAAGACATGCTTGTTAATTCTGTTATTGATTTAAAAGAAATAGCAAAGTTAGTTGCATTAGATCATGAAAGAATACATGGAAAACATACATGGTTTCATAAAAAGCTTTCTGCTTTAGTTGACTTTGATAAATCAAGTTGGATGCGTGATGCTAGACAGCTTCAGAAAGTATTAGCAACAAATAGCATATTTAATCTTGACCAAGAAGTTCCAGGTATTTCAGAAGACTTTTTAGAAACAGGTATGATTGGAAAAGATTTACCACGCTTGACAAAATTATCTGGTAATACGGATTTAGAAAAAGAATTTAATAAAGCCTTAGAGGAGGTGGTTACAAATTATAGAGCGTTACAGCTTAATATAAATCCAATGAAAGGACCCGTTCAAAGTTGGATAAGTGAAACTTTAACAAAAGCACAAAAAACTTTTGGTGGAGAACATTATGGTAGTAAAATAACATATGATGATCTTAATGAAACGTTTGAGCACCAATTTAAAGAAAACGATGACTATTCGTTATTAGATATTGAAGATAGAGAATCAAAAGGTAGACAGTTTGCTGACGTTATTACAGGTGGGGTTATTGATATATCTCAATTAACTCTTGGTATTTTTGTAGGTAATAAGGTTACTGGCTTTAGCAAAGCAGCTAAGTTCTTACAAAAAGCAATGCAAAGCTCAAAAAGATATCAAAACGCATCTAAGTTTAAATCTGCTGTTGCAGATATTTCTTTTAGCGGTATTAAAACAGCTGTTGAATGGTCTATAGGTGAAGGTGTTTATTCTACTATAATTGGTAATGATATTCAACAAACTTTTTATTGGGACGATGAAAAAGGAGAAATGGTAATACATCCAACCGCTGCTATAGCTTTAGGGTCTGGAACAATGATATATAAAAAATTTAAAGATGTTGTTCATAAAGGCTTAATGACTAGATCAGCAAACTATAGAAAATTAAATAAAATAACACCAGATTTATTTAAAGCTGCTCAAAACACTGTTGGTGGTGGTGTTACTCCAGCGCTTCTACTCTCTGCGGGTACAGGCGTTGATCAGTTTTTAAAATATGGTAAAATTAATTTAGAGACAGAGTACGATGATGAAGGTAATATTATAACACCTAGCATGTTCGGTCCTGATGGTATGAAATCTTTGGCTGAATCTATCATAATGTTTGGTACTTATGGTTTAATGAAGGGCGGCCCTAGAATGTATTACAAGGCAGCTAAAGCAGATATATTAAAACTTAAAGGTATTGATGCGAACCAAAGAGTACATCAAAACTCTCTTAATATAGATCAAAAAGAGGTAGATGGCGATGGTATAATAGATCCAGATGTTATAGAAAAAAATGCTAAAAAACAAAGAAATAAAAATAATAAAAAACTAAAAAAAGTTACAAAAAAAATAAGAGAAGTTGAACAATCTAATACTTTAGATGCAGAGCAGAAAGGTAAAAAATTAACAGAGCTTGAAAATCAAAAAACAGAATTAAACAAAAAGAAAAAAGAGATAGACAATGCTGAAAAGATGTTAAATACTTATAACGTTGTTAATGAGGCTAGAGCTATTGCTAAAGCAGATAATGCTTATGACCAATATTTGCTACAAGAATTTTTAGAAACAGATGCTTTTACTAATTTACGCCGAGGTGTTGGTAAAATGAGTATAGAACAATTAGAACTTATTGCAGATCAAAAATATGGATTAAGACCTGAAGCTTTAGAAATAATATATGATAGACTTAATATAAAAGAAAGTGAAAGAGGTTACTATGATTTTGTAGTTAATAGAATAAGAGAAGATGCTTCTTACCTAGATTATCTTAAGGTTCCTAAAGGAATGGGTAATAAATCAAGAGAGAAATATATTAAAAACTCTCACAAAGAAGCTTTTAATGAAATGCAAATTAGATCATTAGAAGAAGCTTCTAAAAAAGATCCTAGTACTAAATCTAAAAACGATAACTTAATAAAAAAACTAAAAGAAGAAAATAAAAAACTTTTAGAAGAAAACGAACTTCAAATAGATAAGTTTAATAAAAACTTTAGAGAAAGATTAAAAAGAGAAAACGATTATTTAAGAGATGTAGTAGAAAAGCAAAATAAAACATACAAAACTTATAACACAAGAGATTTTAAAAAAGCCGTTGAAAAAAACGGTGGCGTATATGATAAGACAATGAACGCTTTTATAACAGAAAAAGGTGATAAAATATTTATAGATTTACAAAAGGCCTCAAAAAATAAAAGTTTAGGTTTAGGTATACATGAGGTTGCGCATATGTTGTTAATAGATTCTTTTAAGACTACTAAAAACGGTAAAAGAGTTGTATCAGAGCAAGGTATTAAAACTATAGACTACATGCTCGATAAATTACCGGGTGGTAGATATGGTAAAGATTTTAAATTGCTTAAAGATGTTGTAGAAACAAACTATAGATATGAAGTTGATGTTGAAGCTTCAAGAAAAGCAAGTATAGAAGCTGGTGAAAGAAAAATAATTTATAAAAAAGACGCTAACGGAAAGCGTATTGAAAAACCAAAAGAAGAATACTACGAAGAATACGTTGGTAAATTAGCTGAGTTTATAAAAGAAGGTAGAATAAAATCAACAGCTGGATTAGGAACTAGAATAGGTAAAGCTTTTTACCCAGTATTAAAAAAAGGTTTACCACAGTTATATAAATTTAATATAAACGGCACAGATAGTAAAAAAGCTGGAGCTGACATGTTAAAGTTTATAGACTGGATGGCTACTACAGGGTTAACTAAAAACGTACTTGATGTAGGAGTTGGCGGCAAAAGTTCTAGCGGTAAAGGTCCTGGTGCTGAATCACGAGATATAAACAATCAAATACAACAACTTAAGCCAGGTTCAGAACTTGTAGTTAAAGAAAATACTAAAATAACAAATGCATTAATTAAACGAGCCCAACAAAAGTTTGGTGATAATTGGAAAGAAATACTAGATAGCGACGCACCAGAAAATAAAGCTAAACAAAAAGAATTTGCTAAAGAAACTACTGATTTAAGAATGGGTGAAACAAATAGTATAACCTCTGTTAACGAAGGTGTAGTATACTACATGGTTAATCACCCTAAGTACGGTCGTAAAGGAGAGATAGCTGGTGGATATGATAAATCTGGAAAAACGCAAAGAGAGTTTATAGAAGGATTTAAAAAAGAATTAGAGGATCTAGCTATGACTTATAACCCAGCTAAAAATGATGCTGTTGGGGCTTACTTACTTCAAACTATAAAGAAAAGATATCCAGGTATAATGGATGTTGTAAGCAAGGGATCTAATACTAAATCTTTAACTACAGAAGACGGCACTCAAATTGAAATAAGAGATTTAGATAGTTACGAAAAACTTGAATCAGAAAATATACTTGAATTAGAATTTAGAAAAAGAAGAAGCGAAAAATTAATTGAAGAGGTTAGTAAAGAAATATCGCAATCTAAACTAAGAAGAGAAATAGGTATAGAAGATACTCAAAAAGAAAAAATATTTGAACAAGTAAAAAAAGATTTACAATTAACAAAGTCTCCTATTGGCACAACAAAAAAAAGTTTTTTAAGTTCATTAAATAAAGCAACAGAAAATTCTCATTATGATATATTAAAAGATTTACCTAATGAAAAAATAATTGAACTAAAAGATGCTATATTAGAATCTATACCTATATCAGAGTTGGTTCAGATGGGTAAGTTTTTACCTCAAGGAAATATATTTATAAAAGAATATACTCACCCTACAAAAACTAAATGGGGAGCTAACGCAGAAATAATGGAGTTTATGGGTATTAGACCTGATGGCGGATTTAAGTTTAATACATCTGGAAAAAATTTATTACCGGAAATGAAAAGTTTATTTGATGTGTTTTCTAAAATGCCTCAAGCAGAACAAAAAGCTTCAGCTGAATTTAAAGAGTTTAATAAAAAAATTAAAGCTGGCTTTCCTAAAATATACGAAAGAAGAAACGTTGGTATTAACGAATGGAAAACATATATAGAATCTTCAACTAAAGGTAAAAGGCAAGTCGCTGAAAAGTCAGGAACTAAAGGTAACAATAGAATTAATCTGTTAAAAAAATTATCTACATCTTTAACTAAGGATGCTATACCAGAAATACTTGAAAACAATAAAGAGTTTGTAGATAGATACATGGACGTTAAAGGGCTTAAGGAACAGGTAGAAGCTAAAGCATTAATAGAGCAATTTATTAATAGTATAGAAAGAAGACAAGGTATGCAGTTTTCTAAAAATGTTGAGCAAGCTTTAGAAGAAGCTAGATTAGAAAGAAGAGAAATGATTAATGCTGGTGAAAAATCTATAAGAGGCATGTTTAATATTATAAACAAAATAGCTGATGTCGGTGTTCAAAATGTTTATGATTTTAGTCCTGTAGGCGAAAAGTTTAAATATGAACTTAAAAAAGAATATAAAAATTTAATAAGTAACAGCGAGGCTAAATTTATTTTTGAAAATTTAATACTTGAAAATAAAGTTTTTAATCATGAAGGCGGAGTCGAAGTTCAAAAAATATTAGAAGGAATAGAGTCAAAAGGTAATAAACGTAGTTTAGGTTTTGAACAGTTTATTATGAATCAATTTAAAGGTGTTAAGGGCATAGTTTTAAAAACAGAGTTTCAAACAGAAATAGGGGACATGGCAGATGTTCCTGCTGAAATAGCTGGTAGAGCTTTTAATGTAGAAGTTAAAATGCACAATGCTAGATTAGGAAGTCTTACGGCTAGTCTAAATATGAAAAACAATACTATAGGCGAAGTAACAACTAAAGATTTTAATAAGTTTAGAGACAAAGCCCAAATAGAATCATTGCTAAAAGAGTCACTAAAAGGTTGGAGAAAAATAAGAAGTTATTATAAAAAACTTTCTACAATTCCAGAAGGAACTGTAATTGACGGAGTTGAGGTTAGTAAAAGAGATAAAATTTTATTAAAGAATTTTAACAAACATAACAGCGCTATTCCAGGCTGGGCTTTTAAATTAGCTTTAGAATCAAAGTTATACAATCAAGCTAGATCAACTGGTGTTTTTAAAGAAACTCTTATAGAAGATATGTATATGCTAAAGACAAACCCATCTGAATATATGTTGTGGTTAGGAAAAGGCTTGTTGCATTTAGGTAAAAATAGTTTTGGTTTAGAAACCACTAAGTTAGAAGGAGAGTTTTTTGGCAGCTGGGGCCATAGTAAAAGATCTATTAAAAGCAAGACAACTAAACATGAGGCTTTTATAACTAAAAAAAATCCTAAAGGTATAATTGATGCTAGCGGTCTGGTTACAGCTAGCTTAAGATTTATTCCCACAGCTAAAAAAGTAACTAGCAAAAACTCTAAAATAAACGTTACAAGTAAACAAGGTTTACAAGTATTTAATAGAAGCGTTAAGAACGCTACTAAAATAATTAAAGCTCAAGAAAAAGCTAAAGCTCAAGGTCAAGCTTCTAAATCTATTAATAACGTTATTGATTTTGCTACAGGTAAAATAAAAAGAAAAGGTATGTCTACTTTTGATTTTGACGATACGGTTGGTAGAACAAAGTCAGGCGTTAGAGCTAGAGTACCTAATCCTGATGGAAGCCCTAAGCCAAAACGTAAAGTTATATTTTTAGCTGGTGGTGCTGGTAGTGGTAAGGGTAATGTTATTAGAAAACTAGAATTAGAAAAGCAAGGTTTTAAAATAGTTAATTCTGATATATCATTAGAGTGGTTAAAAAAGAATCATGGTTTACCTGAAAACATGAATGATCTAACTAAAGAACAAAGAAGTATATTAGGTAAATTAGGCCATGAGTCTAGGCAAATAGCTAAACGTAAAATGATGAAGTACCAAGGTAATGCGGAGGGTGTTGTCATTGACGGAACTGGTGGCTCAGTTAAAACAATGGAAAAGCTTGTTAAAGAGTTTAAAGACAAAGGGTATGATACTAGTATGTTATTTGTAGAAACGTCATTAGATGTAGCCTTAGAGCGTAATAGAGCTAGAAAAGAAAGATC
>TARA_R100000654_G_scaffold24165_1_pt1 | contig 30853 bp, 48 predicted proteins | sample TARA_R100000654 | Tara Oceans TARA_R100000654 (sample SAMEA2622473) | marine metagenome | biome: marine biome (ENVO:00000447); feature: surface water layer (ENVO:00002042); material: "saline water (ENVO:00002010), including plankton (ENVO:xxxxxxxx)" | depth 5 m
AAGTTAGTTAGTCAGGTAGTAGATAAAGATTTTGCTATTATAGATGACAGGTTAGCATATAGCACACCTGAAAAAGCTGAAGAAATGGCTAGAAATATAGGGTGTGAAGGGATACACACACATGAATATATAGATGTGGATGGTAACACAAGGACTTGGTATATGCCTTGTGAAAAACATATAAAAGATGATCTAAAAAAATGTCCAAAAGGATTTGTTAAAGATAAAAATGGTAAATGTGTAAAGAAGAAAAGCATGTATTCAGAAGAACAACTTGCAAAAGATGAAAGACCTTTTTTAAGTGATGATGATGGTGATGAATTATTTACACTAATAGACCAGTTAGGCGAAATAGAAGATTTAGAAAACTATGAACTATTAGACACAGATACTACAGAAGATGAACCTGATGATTTTGATGTAGAAAATTATTTAAATGGTTTAAAGTTATCATCAAAACAAGATTCTAGCCAAGACAATGATTTATTTAAGGTGAGGTACAAGTATGTAAAAGGCACAAAAAAACAACCAAAAGGTGAAACTAGACCATTTTGTAGAAGAATGTTAAGTACTGGTAAACTATATAGAAAAGAAGATATTGCACAAATGAGTTTTAGGGGTGTAAATAAACAGCATGGACACAAAGGACAAAATTATTCTTTGTTTAAGTGGCAAGGTGGGGTAAATTGTCATCACATTTGGGAAAGAAGAATTTACAAAAAGAAATTAAAAAAGGATGGCACACCCTATAAAGGTAATGCACTTGCAAACACAAAGTTTGTAAATGTAAATCAAGCTGTAAAACAAGGTTTTAAACTACCTAAAAACCCCAAAGAAGTAGCACAAGCAAATATAACTAGAGGTGACAAAGGACACCACCCAAACTATAAAGGATAATGGCAGAAGCACTATTAATAACAAGAAAAGATGTAGTAAAGTTTACTTCAGTTTCAGGTAATCTTGATACAGATACTTTTATAATGAGAGTAAAGATTGCACAAGATAAACATATAGAAAACTATTTAGGTACAGATTTACTTGAAAGCATACAAGCAAAAATTGTAGCAGGTACACTTACTGGTGATTACCAAACATTAGTAAATGATTATGTAAAACCCTGCTTAATACATTGGACAATGGTAGAAATGTTACCATTTAGTGCTTATACTATAGCAAATAAAGGTGTATTTAAACACAATAGTGAAAATGCAGAAAATGCTTCTAAAGAAGAAGTAGATTACCTTTTAGAGAAAGAAAGAAATACAGCACAATACTATACAAACAGGTTAATCGATTATTTAAGTTTTAATGCACCAAGTAAGTTTCCTGAATACTACACTTCTACAAATGAAGATGTACACCCTGATAAAGATGCAAGTTTTGAAGGTTGGGTATTATGAAGTATAAAGCCAAAGAAAATAACATTAAGAAACTTACAGAATACTTAAACAAAAAAGTATATAACAAAAACAAACAAAATTTATTGTATAAATATGGCAAACACAATAAACTGGGGTAGAATTTATTGCTTCACAGAATTTGGTGATGAAGATCACACTATAGCAGAAAGCATACCAAGTTTTAGTTCACCTGAATGTTTTTTATTGCCATTAACAGGAAGTTTAATAGAAACTAAAGCATTTACTGTAGATACAACTGTACAAAGAGCAGATTCTACTACATTAACTGCTGACCAAACAGAAATAACACTATAAAAAAAATAAAATGGCAAAAAGTACAGTAGGATTAGGAACAGCAAATCAAGGTGATGGTGATCCAATAAGAACTGCCTTTTCTAAACTAAACGACAACCATACTGAATTATATGCTTTATTAGGTGATGGTAATACACTATCAGTTACAGGTGATGTAGCACTTACTGGTGGTGCAGCAACAATACAAGCAGATTCAGTAGAAAACACAATGTTAGCAAACATAGCAAGAGGATCAGTTAAAGTTGGAGGTACTTCAAATGCACCTACAGATTTAGATGCAAAAGGAGATGGGAAAATATTAATAGGTGATGGTACAGATATAGCTTCTGTTTCAGTTTCAGGAGATATAGCAATAACAAATGCAGGTGCAACTACTATACAGGCAGGTGCAGTTGAAAATTCAATGTTAGCTGACAATGCAGTAGATCATGATGAATTAGCAGCAAGATATACAACAGAGGTTACAAAAACAGATACAGCAGGTACAGGTGGTAGTGCAATAACATTAAATTGGGCAACAGGTAGTATATTTCATTTTTCATCATCTTTAACAGGTGCAATAGAATTAAAATTTGATAACTACAAAGTAAGTCAAGTTGTAGATATATATGGACTAACAGGAAGCCAAACGATTACTTTAAATTCAACTGCTTCAGGCACAGAAGTTTTTAACAAGGTAGGTACAACAGATTATGATGGTTCAGAAACAAACCACATACAGGTTATATGTTTAGATGATTCAGCAAGTACACCTGTTTTCCATTATACAATAAACAAAGTAACAAGTGATGATACACCATAAATTATGAAAGCAAGAATAGTAAAAGGAAAAATAGTTAAATACCCAAAATTACCAAGTAGTTTTGGAAATACGATAGCAGGTTTTGAGAAATTAGATAGTAGTGTACACGAAAGTGCAGGGTTTTATGATATTATCACACCAAGTTATGATAACAAAACACAATACATAAGCAACCTACATACCATAGATGATTATAAAGATGCAGATGGAAAAACTAAAACTGTATTTATTTATGATGTAAAAACTAAAACATTTAGTGAAACACTTGCAGAACTAAAGAAAAAAAAGATAGCAGAATTAAAAAGTGTAGCTTACAATAAATTAAGTTCTACTGATTGGTATGTAACAAGAAAAGCAGAAAAAGGTACTGCAATACCTGATGATATAGAAACAGAAAGAGATAATATAAGAAGTTCAGTAGATACAAAAGAAAGCGAGATTAAAGCACTAACTAAAAAAGTAGATGTGTTTAACTACGATACAAGTTTATAATGCCAACTAACAGAAGAATATTTTCACAAGATGCAGCAGCAACTTCAGGTGATGCAAGTTCAGCAGAAGGATTAATATTACATCTTGATGCTAATGATGAAGATAGTATAGAAGCAGGTGGTGCTAATACAGGTAATGGTAGTGGTACTTGGTTTGATATAGCTAATCACGATTTAAATGTTCCTTTAATAGACAAGGGTACTAATTTGGTTTTACACTTAAACGCAAGTGATACAACTTCGTATAGTGGTAGTGGTGGAACTTGGACAGATTTAAGCACATACGGAAATAATGGCACAATAAACAATGCTACATTTGCAAGTGATACAAGAGGATATTTTGATTTTGAAAGAAGTAACGCAGATGAAAATGTTGAAATTGCTGATTCATCTTCACTTGATATTAGCACAAATATTACTTTAGAATCTTGGATTAATGAAGAAAGTGTAGCCCCCTTTGGTCGTTTGTTTTGGAAAAATGGAGCATACGCCTTATATAGAGGTACAAATGGATGGAATTTTTTAACAGGATCTGATATACTTGTACATAATTCAGATATACCATCTACAGGTACTTGGTATCATATTGCAGCTACTTATGATGGAGCAAATAAAAAATTATATATTAACGGAACTTTAGTAGATACGGATTCTGAAACTGCAAGTATACCAACAAATAATAATAGTTTATATATTGGTGGAGATGGTACGACTGCTAGATTTTTTGATGGTAAAGTTTCAGCAGTAAGGATTTATAATGTTGCATTAACAGCATCAGAAGTAGCACAAAACTTTAGAGCAAATAGTTTTTTAAGTTTTGATTCTATTTATTCTACAGATTTAGAAATGAATTTAGATGCTGCTAACTATACAAGTGGCTCAACTTTTACTGATTCAAGTGGTAATGGTAACAATGGAACAATAAGTTCAACACCATCTTTTGATAAAGAACTTGGAAACCATTTAAACTTTTCACAAGGTCAAACTTCAGGTGCATCAACGATGAGTACAAATAGATTGACAGTAAGTTCTTTTGCAGCATTGAGAACAAGTACAAATTTTTCTATTGAAATTTGGCTCAAATCCTCAACTGCAAGTAGTGATGGGATGATTTGGAATGTGTTTGATGGTGGAAGCGGAACCAAATGGTCTTTAAGTTGGAACACAAGCAAATTTAGGTGGGCAGTACACAATGCAAGTGGAATTTTTCAAGGCGGTCAAGATGCGTTTACTGAAAATACTTTTTCTACAAATACTTGGTTACATATAGTAGCGACATACAATAATGGTACTGAACAAAAAATATATGTAAATGGTATTTTTGAAGGCGAAGCAAGTTCTCCTAATGCAGGAACAAATACTACTACAACAGTACAAATGAGATGGGGAGATAGGAGTGATGGATATGCAGTAGATACGCAAATTGGTCAAGCGAGATATTATAGCGCTGCGCTTACCTCTGCCCAAGTAGCACAAAACTATTTAGCTACAAAAAATGATTATCCTAATGGATTTAATGGTGCAATTACAAGTGCTATATTTAAGACAAATTCAAGTTCGCCAAATGAAAATTATTTTGAATTTACTGGCTCAGAGAGAGTTGATTTGTCTTATTTTACTATAATGGAACAAGATACTACTGTTACCATTTATGGTAAATATGACAACGTTGGAAGTGGTTCATCGCAACAATATTTGTTCACAAAATATCAATCTGCACCCTCTGGTCAATTTGGTTTTTTAGTACAAAAACAACAAAATAAGGATTCTTTAAGTTGGACAATGAGAGATACATCAAATCAATTAGTTATTTCTTTAGTAGACAAAGGCACTATTACGGCTGGTGATTGGTTTCATTTAGTTCTTGTTTATGTAAAATCAACATCAGGAACAATGTATATAAACGGAACACAAGTTGGGACAACAAGTTATGCGACCAGTAATCCTTATGGTACAAATACTGATTTTTTACGACTTGGTAATTATACTGCTGCTGGATTAGATGGGCAAATAGGACAATTTAAGGTTTTTGAAAAAGCATTTACAGCATCAGAGGTTTTAGCTGAATATAATGCAACTAAATCAACTTACGGATTGTAATGATTACAGATTTAAGAACATATGGTTTGTCAGCATTTGCATTAGTGTTTAGTTCAATGCCACAAATAAATGTTTATTTACAAACAGCAGTTCTAGTTCTTACAATAGTTTTAGTAGTAATACAGATATACCAAAAAACAAAATGATACCAAAGAATGGCACTTTTAGATTCCTGTTGCACTTTTCAGGTGCTTTACTTGTATTCTTTCTTATAGTTGGAATACTTGTATACTTAACAGAATACACAATACCTGAAGAAAATGCTTCTATAGTAAACACACTAATAGGTATGATAGCAGCAAGTGTAGCAATGATTATATCAACTATTACAGGTAGAAACCCTGATGAATTAGAAAGTGCAAAGAAAAAGATAAGTTCACTTGAAATGAAAGTAGATATGCTAGTAAGCCAAAAAGATAGTTTAGAAAATTTAGTTATAGAAATGCAAAAAGATAGTATAGAAAAGTTATCTTTGATGAGTACAGTATGGATAGATGATTTAAGAAAAAATGATCCTAAAAAACTTTAAACTTGAAGAATTTGATAGCCCTGACTTTAAAGGTTCAGGTAAAAATATGGATGCTGATTTTATGCAGTTACTTGACAGGGCAAGAACAGAAGCAGGTATACCCTTTAAAATCAATAGTGGATATAGAACAGAAAGCCATAATAGAAAAGTGGGTGGAAAACCCAAAACAGATTCTACTAAAGGAAGCAGTCATATGTATGGACTTGCAGCAGATATTGGATGCACAGATTCTGTTACAAGATCAAAGATTATTGCAGCACTTATTACAGTTGGATTTAGAAGGGTTGGAATTGCCAAGTCATTTTTGCATGTGGACTTGGATAAGGATAAGCCCAATGCAATATGGCTATATAGCTAAAACTGCTTTAGTAGGAAATACACACAATGCCAAAGAAAAAATTTAAAGAAACAGGGGTAGGTAAATTTTTACTAGAAAAAATACCCAACATAGTAGGTACATTAGCTGAAGGCACACCTGCAAGTGGAATTGTAAAAGCACTTATAGGTGGTAGTGAAATGACTACACAAGATAAAGAATTAGCCCTTAAAAAACTACAACAAGAAATACATGAATTTGATGGTATTACAAAAAGGTGGGTGGCAGATTCACAAAGTGGTAGTTGGTTAGCACAAAATGTTAGGCCACTTACTTTAGCATTTCTTACAATAGCTTTTGTAATTGGTTGGTACATGCAAATCAAAGAACTTGAAATAGTAAAAGAATTACTTTGGGTAGTTTTTGCAGGTTACTTTGGTGGTAGAACTTATGAAAAGGTAAAAGGTAGATCAAATGGCTAGACAGCAAATAAGCACTTATAAGGCAAGAAAAAAAGTAAAACGACCTAATGTACATGCCAAGACCAAAACAAGCAAACTAAAGGGTTGTAAACACTACAGAAAGACATACAGAGGGCAGGGTAGGTAGCAAACTTGACTTTGTAAAAAAAAACGACTAACTTTGGTGGGCTAGTGGGAATATATGCCTAAAAGAAAATTAAGCAAAAGTAAATTAATTAAAAAACTAGATAGAATATTTAGTATATATGTAAGGTTGTTTAATGCAGATAAAAATGGTAATTGCAAGTGTATTACTTGTGGTAAACAACAACACTATAAACAACTACATGCAGGACATTTTATAAGTAGAAGGCACTTATGTACAAGGTGGGATTTAAACAACGTTAAACCACAATGTGTACGTTGTAATATTTACCAACAAGGTAGACAATACGAGTTTAGTTTACAACTTGGTAAAAAGTTATCACAAGATTTATTAAAAAAAAGCAAAGAAGTTTGTAAGTTTGCACCAAGTGATATACAGGATATGATTGACCACTATACTACAAAGGTCAAAAATATTACTTAATGTTTCTTATTTTATAATTGTTTAAATGTGGGGGTATGAAAGTACCCCTTTTTTTATTCACTAATTTTTTGTAACTTGGTTAATAATTTTAAAATAAATAATTATGGATAAAACACAAATGTATATTATAAAACAAAGTTCTATTAAGACAGCAGCAGATTTTTTTGCAAGGTGTAGTAATAGTGGATGCAAACATAGTGATGCTAATTTAGATGATGTATTTAAGTTTGCAGATCGTATTGTAGATTGGGTAATAAGTGAAGGTGTAAAAACTACTAACTTGGTAGATGACCTACCTAAAGTACCTGATGACCAAAAAAAGTGGTTAAACAGGGGTACACCTGAATATAGTGCCATGATAGAATACAAAAAAAAAGGTGGTAGCGTAAAACAAATTAGAAACCAGTTTAAAGTAAGTAAAGAAATTGAAACAGAATTATCAAAAATATAAATATGTACAAAGTAGAAGGACAAATAAAACAAATAAAAAATTTGCAAAAGTTGGAAGGCAATACAGGGTTGAACCAAGTGCAAACAATGATATTAGAAACGAAGGATAAATACCCACAAGAATTACCTATAGAGTTTTGGAATAAATCAATAGGTGTTTTAAACCAGTATAAAAAAGGTGATACTGTTACTGTAAGCATGAATGTAAATAGTAATAAATGGAAAGATAGATTTTTTGTAAAACTAAAAGGGTTTAAAATAGAAACTGGTAATGAAGTTACCAATACAGAACAAAACCCTGATAGGGAAATAGAAGTAGATTTACCATTTTAATTACAGGGGGTTTTTACCCCCTTTTTTTATGATAATAAGGGCAACTGAAATAAAAAACAAACTACTAGATATAAAGTTTGGTAGGGTTAAAGAGGGTTTGAAAATAGGTATACCTGAAATAGATGAATATATAAGATTAAAACTAAATGGCAATACTACCCTTCTTATAGGCCATGCAAATGTAGGTAAAACAAGTGTAGCAATATATTTACTAACTGTATGGGCTGTACTACATAAAACTAAAACACTAGTATGGAGTTCTGAAAATACAGTAGATTCTATTGTAAGAAAGATAATAGAGTTTAAAATGGGTAAACCTATAAGTATGGCAAGTGAAGTAGAAATACAAACTGCGTTAGGGTGGTGTGATGATTACTTTAAAATTATAGATGTAGATGAATTGTACACTTATAAAGATTTACTTGCAGAAGCAAATGCAATTAAAGATGCATGGGATTACAATTTATGTTTAATTGATCCATACAATAGTTTGGCCAAAGAACCCCAAGATATAAAAAGTTTAGGTGGCCATGAATACGATTACATGGTGCTTACTGAATTAAGATTATTTGCAAAAAAAAGGGGTATAAGTTTGTTTTTAAATTGTCATGGTAATAGTGAAGCACTAAGAAGAACACACCCAAAAAGCCATGAATATGAAAATTTACCTGTACCTTTAGGTATGGCAAGTATAGAAGGTGGGGGTAAGTTTGGAAATAGATTTAATGACTGCTATTGCATACATAGGTATACAGGCCACCCTACTGAATGGATGTTTACACACCTGCATGTTTTAAAAGTAAAGGAAACAGAAACAGGTGGCAGATGCACACCTTTTGAACAACCAGTAAAAATTAGAATGAAAATAAACAATGTAGGTTTTGAGTTTGCAGGACAAGATATACTACATAACAAAAAGAATATAAAACAGGTAATGTTTTGATAAATATAGTGATAACACTTTTAATATTAACAACAGCAGCTATGTACTGGAGTAATTTAGTAGATGGCAATGTAAGTATTGCACCTATCATTGGTTTGATGTTTGGCTGTTTATATTCTTACCAACAATTAGAAGAAGAAACTGAATATACTTTACAATTTTGTTTATTTATAGTTAGTATTACAGTAGAATGGAAAAGTACAAATGGATTGAAAAAGTAGCCAAGTATCATAACGACTGGATTAAAATAGTAAATACTTTTGGTGAATATAATTATGCAGAAGATATAGTACAACTTTCTTATTTAGCACTTATGAGATATGCAAGTGAAAACAAAGTAATAAAAAATGGTAAAGTAAGCAGGGGTTATATGTACTTTACATTACGATCACTTTTCTACCAGTATTACAATAAAAAGAAAAAAGTAAAAAAATACAGTATAGATAATGGTGAATATGATATACAATTACCCTACCAAGACAACATAGAAGAGAATGAAGCATACCACAAAATTTGTAATTTAGTAGATCATGTTACAGATACATGGCATTGGTATGATAAAAAACTATGGAAACTATACAGCCAAACAGATATGAGTATAAGAAAACTTGCAAGTGAAACTAAAATAAGTTGGGTAAGTATATTTAATAGTTTGAAGCATTTAAAAAAAGATATAAAATATAAACTTGCAGAAGATTGGGAAGATTTTAAAAACAATGATTTTGATAAAATAAAATAATGGCGAAGAAGAATTACAAAAAGTATAAAGAGAAATACGATAAAAAAAGCAAAGGTGTAGGTGATACAGTAGAAAAATTTACAACTGCTACAGGTATAAAAAAAGTAGTAAAATTCATAGCAGGTGATGACTGTGGATGTGATGAAAGAAAAGATAAACTTAACCTACTATTTCCATATAACAAACCTGAATGCTTTACAGAAGAAGAATATAACTACATGGCAGAAAAAATAAACAATTCTACCATTACTGTAGAAGAACAAGTAAATATTTTAAAAATATACAACAGGGTATTTAAAGAAAATGTTTCTACTACATCTTGCAGTTCTTGTTTTGTACATAATGTTTGGAACAAACTGAAAAGAATATATAAAGAATACCAACATGATGAACTATAGAAATATGCTCATGGGCATAGAAACAGAAAAAAAATTTGAAAGAATAATGATAGAAAAGGGTAATACTCTTGTAAGATCAAATGCACAACAAGATATACATGACCACATAGATTATTTTGTAAATGATTATAGTGTAGATGTAAAAAGTAATAAAGATGAAAATAGTATATGGCTAGAACTTGTAAATGTTACAGGTAAAAAAGGTTGGCTTTATGGCAAGGCAGATTATATAGCTTTTGATATGAAACATTTAGGTTGTTTTTGTTTTTTTAAAACTTTTGATTTACTACAAGTGGTAAAAGATGTAAAAGAGATTGCAAAAAATGGTACAGAATTTTTTAAATTGTACACAAGAAAAACCAAAAAAGATAAAATAGTAAGAGTTAAATATACAGATATAGAACATTTAGAAAAGAAAAAAGTATGTTATGGATGAATTTATAAATAAGAAATTAAACAATTTAGATGATTTAAGAACAGATAAAGCATTACTAAACATTTGGGGTATCATAAAAAAATGGAGTGAAGCGAAACCTGACCACAAAGAACTAAATATAATTAAAGAAGAACTTGCAGAACTGGGTTTACTTATTGCAAAAAAGAAAGTAGAAGAAGGTAATTTAAGAACTGCATTAAGTGATTATAGGTTAAGGTTAGCAAAAGCAGAAAGTAAAATACCAGTAGAATGAAAAAAGTAGTAGATGAAATGACTGGGTTAGTTTATGTACAAAATACAACTTCAGAAGATAAAGTACAATACATAAAACTACAAGCACAAATAAAAAAGATGATAACTAAACTTGAAGAAGTTTTAGAAGATCTCAAAAACATATAGTTTGTAATTTGTTAATAAAATAGTATCTTTATAAAAAACAATTATGATTAAGTTACTAAATAATGAAACTTGGGGTAAAGAAGAAATACTAACTGAAATGGTTAGTGATACTTTTTACTATGAACATTTAGGTAAATATGCTTTAAGCAGTAGTGCGTTAAGTAACCTTTTAAAAAGTGCAAAAACTTACAGGCAAAGTTTGAATTTTGCAGGTGAAGAAACCACAGCACTAATGATTGGTAAGGTTTTCCATTGGATGATACTAGAACCTGAAAAAATGGATAACGTAAAAATACTAGATGTATCAAGTAGAAATACAAAAGCATACAAAGAAGCAAAAGAAAAACACCACCATATACTACTTAAAAAAGAAGTAGCAGATGTAGAACATATAGCAGATGCAGTTTTACAAAATGAAATAGTAAAGGGTTATTTAAAAAATGCAGAGTTTGAAGTACCTGCTATAGAAATGATAGATGGCCTACCTTTTAGGGGTAAAGCAGATATTATAAAAGATAGAACAATTATAGATTTAAAAACTACTTCTACCAACTTAAAAGATTTTGGATATTCAGCAGATAAATATAACTATGATATGCAATGCTATTTATACATGAAATTATTTAAGGCAAGAGATTTTAAGTTTGTAGTAGTAAACAAACAAACAAAAGATATAGGTGTATTTGAAACAAGTGAAGAATTTTATGAAAGAGGTGGTACAAAATTTAAACAAGCTGTAAGTGTGTACAGGCATTTTTTTGAAGAACAAAACGATTTAGACCAATACGTATTAAGAGGTATATTATGAAACAATTACAAGAATTAGTAGAAAAAAGAATAAAAGAAATAAAAGAAACAGAAGTAGTAAAACAACCTACAGAAGAAAGAAAAACTTTACCTGTATACTCAGGGGTGTTAAAATACTTTCCTGATGCTATAAAAGAAATAGCAAGATGCAGTTACAAAGGTAACCTACAACACAACCCCAATAAAAAACTACATTGGGATAGAAGCAAAAGTGGTGATGAACTTGATGCACTAACAAGGCACTTACTACAAGCAGGTACACTTGATACAGATGGTGTAAGCCATAGTGTTAAGGTAGCATGGAGGGCATTGGCTTACCTGCAAAAAGAAATTGAAAGTGGTGAAGAAATAATTTGAAACTTAATACTATACATGAATTTTACCTTCTTACCCTACAGGATATAGATGATGGTGCAACCAAACAAGAACTACTAAAAATAGTAGAAATGTATGAACAGCAGGAAATGTATGAAGCATGTGCAGGTATGATAAAAGCAATAAAAGAAAGTTATGATACAAAAAATTAAAGAATTAGTAGAAACAGAAACAGGTATAGAAGATATATCATTAAAGAAAAGAACACAACCTTATGTAGAAGCAAGGGTGTTATATTCTAACCTTGCACTTAAACATACAAAGCTATCTTGCAAAAGAATAGGTGAAGAAATAAACAGGGATCACAGCAGTGTAGTACACCACAAAAAAGTATTTACACAATGGCTACACCTTAAAAAGTTTTATGCACAAAACCTAAACAGCTACAAAACACTTGAAAGTATGTTAGAAGAAGAAAAGGTAGTAGATACAAATGCTATAGATTTATACAGAAAATACAAAAGAGAAAGTAAGATACTACTAAAACAAAACAAAGAACTACTTAAAAAACTTGCACAAAAGCAAAAAGAAATAGATAGGTTAAAAAAGTATGAACCTATTTGGTAAACAATTATTAATATTAAAAACAAAAAAATGAAAACAAATTTATTTCAATTAAACATATCTAAAAATTATGATGATTTTAGCTTTTACAAATTTAACAGATCAACAGATAAAAATAACGTACAAAAACTAATGCAATCTATAAAACAATATAATTTAATTAGTCCATTAGTTGTTAGTGAAGAAGGTAAAATAATAGATGGGCAAAACAGGTTTGAAGCATTAAAAAGGTTAAAAATGCCTATTCACTATGTGATAAGAAAAACAAATAAAGATATACTTAATTATATTATAGATGCTCAATTTAAAAAAACATGGACTGCAAAAGATTATGTTGACTGTTATGCTGAACTTGGGTATGAAACATATATAGCTTTAAAAGATATACATAATAAAACAGAAAAAAAATTAAATACAACCTTTCCTATAGGTAAAATAATTTGTATTTATACTGATTACGTTCAACCTAAATTTAAATCAGGTACAGCAATTTTATATAAAGAATTTGGTGATAAACTTTTTTCTTTATTGCAAGATATAGTAAAAACATATAACAATAACGAAATGTATTATTCCTCAATAAACATAAAGGCATTGAGAAAGGTTATGAAAAGAAATAAAAGTTTTGACACACAACACTTTATTACACAATTAGAAAACAACAAACTTCATGTTTTTTCACAAAACAAAGATCAAGAAGAAGAAATTATACATATTTACAATAAAAACACTTTAAAAAGTAAAAAAATAAAGTAATTATTTTCTGTTTAACAAAACACTATTTTTTATGGTCAAAGTAAATACTTTAAGTGGGGGTAAAACAAGTTCTTATATTGCTGCTAACTACCCTGCTAATTATGATGTATTTGCACTTGTAAGAATAGAACACCAACCTTCACTATTTCTTGATAAAAAAGTAAGGCAAGAAGTAGAAGATAGAATACAAGCACCATTCATTGCTACAGCAGAAGATGACATGATAATATATACCATGTTAGATTTAGAACAATACATAGGTAGAAAAATAACATGGGTAACTGGTAAAACTTTTGATAAGGTTTTAGAAACAGCAGGAACTTTACCTGATCCATTAAGAAGATATTGTACAACACAAATGAAACTTGAACCTATATTTAAATGGTGGCAAAAAGTAATAAATAAACCTTGTGAGTTTGCTTTAGGTTTTAGGGCAAATGAAAATAAAAGAGCAGCAAGAACACTAAATAAAGTAAATAAAAATGGATATTTAGAAATGAAAGCCATAGTAGGCAAAAGAGGTACACTAAATAAGTGGGGTAAGATTGAATGGCAAAAGCCAACTTTCCCTTTAATACAAGATAACATATATAAACATACAATAGAGAAATACTGGTTAGATAAGCCAGTAAGGTTTGCATACATGAATAACTGTGTAGGGTGTTTTCACAAAAACCCATTACTAATTAAAAAAATGTGGGGGTTACATGAAGATAAGTTAAATTGGTTTGCAAGTAAAGAAAGAATAAAGCACAATAAAGATGTTTGGTATAAAAGTAAAAACCTATCTTTTGATGATATAAAAAAATGGAATTTACAAACAGAATTGTTTGATGATGATTTTAATGAATGTGATAGTGGTTACTGTGGTATTTAACAAAACACTATTTTTTTTATTGTATATTTGATTAATCAAGTTTTTTCAAGTATGGCGCATGGGGGTAAAAGACAAGGTTCAGGCAGAAAATCTAAAGCAGAAGAAATAGATTTAATAGAAAAACTATCACCATTAGAACCTGAAGCATTTGCAGCTTTAACTAAAGGAATACAGAAAGGTGATTTTAAGTTTGTACAATTATTTTATAATTACTGGGCAGGTAAACCAAAAGAAACAAAAGATATAACCATAAATGAAGATGTTCCTTTGTGGTTAGAAGATTAGATGTTTAAAAAAACACAAGCATTATATAAATTACTGGAATTAAAGAACAGGGTAAGGATTGTATGTGGGGGTACTTCAGCAGGTAAAACTATTTGCATATTACTTATACTAATACAAGATGCAATAAAAAATAAAGGTAGGGAAGTATCAGTAGTAGCTTCTACTGTACCTGCACTAAGAAGGGGTGTATTAAAAGATTTTCTGAAGATTATGAAAACTACAAATAGATACAAAGAAGAAAGTTTTAATAAAACCACACTTAAATACACTTTTAGTAATGGTAGTTATTTAGAATTTTTTAGTATAGATCAACCTGATAAGATTAGAGGTAGTAGAAGAACAGATTTATTTATAAACGAGTGCAACACTATACCAAATGGTTTTGAAAGCTACCAACAATTAGCTATAAGAACTTCAGGTAAGATATGGTTAGATTACAACCCCACAAGTTTGTTTTGGGTAGACAAAGAATTAAAAGGGCAAGTAGATACAGATTTTGTAAGATTAACATACAAAGATAACAACACACTACCTGAAGGTATAATAAAAGAACTAGAAAAGGCAAGAGATAAAGCAAAGACAAGTACTTACTGGGAAAACTGGACAAGGGTTTATTTGGATGGGCTTACAGGGGCTTTACAAGGTGCATGTATACCTGACTGGCAAGAAATAGATAAACTACCCTTAGAAGCTAAATTATTAGGTTATGGTATGGACTTTGGATATGTAGACCCCACTACAATAATGGCATTATATAAATGGAATAATGCTTATATATTTGATGAAGTATTATACAAAAGTAATATGGTATTAAGAGATGTGAGTTTATTTCTAACACAAAACAATATAAAAGAAAACATAATAGCAGATCATGCTGAACCAAAAAGTATAGCTACCCTTTCTATGGATGGACACAAAATATACCCCTGCACAAAAGGTAGGGATAGTGTAACCTATGGTATAAACCTAATAAACCAAAATGAAATATATGTAACAAGTAATAGTAAGAACTTAAAAAGAGAATTACAAGGTTATGTTTGGGCAAGAGATAAAGAAGGTAACACAATAGAAAAACCAACTGGGGTGCATCCTGATTGTATAGATGCATGTAGGTATATTTTAACAGACCATTTAAGTACACCAAAAGGGGAATATTATATTTATTAGTTAATAATTTGTTTATAATTAAAACTTTTGTATATTTACATTATTAAACAATTAAAATGAGTTACAAAAAATTTAAAATACCTATTAGAACTGAAACTTTTATAACTGTAGGTTATAATGTTGAGGAAGAAATCTCAATACTTGGTGAAACTGAAAAAGCTATACATATTGTATATCAAAGTCCTTTAAACCCATACATGCCAAAAAGATCAAAATACAAAGATGTATTGTTATGGATACCTAAATCTATTTGGGATAATGGCAAGTATTTTGTAAATGACCATAAAGGTCAAAGGTGTTTTATAAGACCAGTTTGGTTATAATCTTTAAAAAAACAATTATGAATTTAGATAAAAACTTTAGTGAAACAATTATTAGGTTAAACAGAATTATAGATAGGTTAAGAAGATCTATACATGATAGAGAACAGAAAATAGTAGCACAAGAAGAAACTATAGCTGCTATGGATAAACAATTAAAAGAATTAGAAACACAGATTATTAATAAAAATTTTGAAACATGGAAGAATATAGATTAATTAAAATGGTAGTAAATGATAAAGAAAACAGGAAAACATTATACAAGGTATTGGGTTATGCCTTTATATCTTTTGTAAGTTTTTTTAGTTTCTTGTATGGCACAATGTATTTTATTGTATGGATGGTAAACATGAAACAATGATTGCTTGTTGGGGTGCTAATTGCTTTGTATATTACAAACCAGTAGAACAGGGAAAGAATAGAATGGTAAAACTAGAAATGAATTTACAAGGTAATGTAGTAACAGGCAAAGAACTATATAAACAAAACAGTAAAGAAATAATAAATAAAATTGAAGAACTATATGAATATATTTATAAAAATTATGTAACTTGAAGTAATTTCATTTGATTTTAATTTGGTTAATAATAAGGCAGGTAGAAATACCTGCTTTTTTTGTGTTATACACTTTGGCTATAATTTTATTGTATAAGTATGAAAGTAGAAATAAATGTACCTAGCAGTATATCAGAAATCACACTAGAACAATATCAAAAGTTTGTAAAGGTTAATACTGAAGAAAACAAAGATTCCAGTTTCTTAATGCACAAAACAGTAGAAATATTTTGTAATATGGATTTAAAAGATATTGCAAAGATAAAACTAACAAGTGTGAAAGAAATACTAGATCATTTAAACAAAGTATTTGAAGTAAAGAGTGATTTAATACCTAGATTTACATTAGGGGGTATAGAATATGGTTTTATTACACAACTTGATGAAATGACACTAGGGGAATATATAGATTTAGATGAAAACATGAGTGATTGGGAAACCATGCACAAAGCTATGGCAGTTCTATATAGACCAGTAATACATAAAAAGGGTGATAGGTACAAGATAAAAGAATATGATGGTTTAGATAATAGTGGTGAAATGAAACAAATGCCACTAGAAGTAGTAATGGGATCAATGGTTTTTTTTTGGAATTTAAACGAAGAATTGCTACAAACTACCCTGAACTATTTGAAGAAGGAAATGAACAACAACAATATGGAAGTACAGAAAATTTTACAAGAAAATGGGGGTGGTATTCAAGCATCTATGGACTTTCTAAAGGGGATGTTTCCAAGTATGACACTATCACTAAATTAAATGTACACCAATGCTTAATGTTTTTGGCTTTTGAAAAAGAAAAAACACAAATTGAAATGCAGAGAATAAAAAGTAAACAAAGATGACAAAGTTTTACGATGTACTAGAAAAAATAAAAACCAAGCTGATAGCAGAACCATTTTGTAATACAGTAAGCTATGGTAGTTTAGATGATGTAGATTTAAACAAACAAAATATATTTCCATTATCACACATAATAGTAAACAACTGTAATGTATCTACAAACACCTTAACATTTAACATTAGTGTACTTGCAATGGATATTGTAGATGAAAGTAAAAAAGAAACTACAGATATATTTGTAGGTAACGACAATGAACAAGATGTTTTAAACACACAACTATCAATACTTAATAGATTAATGGCATTATTACAAAGGGGTGATCTATATACAGAAGGTTACCAAGTAGAAGGACAGGTAGGTTGTGAGCCATTTGTGGACAGGTTTGAAAATAAACTTGCAGGATGGGCAGCTACATTTGATTTAATTGTACAAAACGATATGACAATATGCTAACAAAGGGTGGTAAACTAGAAACTGTACTAAACAGATTTAGAAAGCAGGTTATTGATGGTAGTAGAAAACAATTAAAACTACAAAAGAAAAATGCTTTTGGTAAACTATCTAAAAGTTTGGATTCTAATTTAGAAATTTTCAAAAATAGTTTTAGCTTATCTTTTTCTATGGAAGAATATGGTATATACCAAGACAAAGGGGTAAGTGGTACAAAGAAAAAATACAACACACCATTTTCTTATACAACCAAAAGACCACCTGCAAGTAAATTAGATAAGTGGACTGTAAAAAGAACAATAGCACCTAGAGATGAAAAAGGTAGATTTATAACTAGAAAAGGTTTAAATTTTATAATTGCAAGGAGTATATACCAAAAGGGTATAAAGCCAAGTTTGTTTTTTACAAAACCTTTTGAAAAGGCATTTAAGCAATTACCTGAAGATGTAGTAAATGCTTATGCACTAGAAGTAGAAGATTTTTTAAAATTTAGTTTAAAAGAATGAGTACAAAAATAAATTCAAGAAGCCCATTTTACATAACAGCTACTGAACCTACAGTATCAGAAGGTGCATTTAGTTGTACTACAGCAGGACTTGCAAACTTTAGTGTAGAAAGTGATGGTACTATTATAGAACCTACAATACTAAAAGGTATCATAATAGATAGAGATGTTACAAGTTTTGCAGCTTTAAGTGCAAGTGATTCAAGTGTTTCAAGAACTGTAAACTACACAATACAAATACCTGATGGTTTCAGTAATACTACAGATGGTACTTTAATATGCCCACAAACATTTACGCAGTTACCCCCAACTACTTGTGTTCAATCAAGTAATAATAACATGGCTGTATTTACAGGTAGTATTTCAGATATAACTAATGTTACTACAGGTAGTACAGTATCACTTGGTAGTTTCTTTTCCAATGGCACAAGTGCTACAATAACAAGTTATGAAATAGTAAGGTATGGTGATTCAGCAATAACAGCTACTTTAAGTGGTACAGTTCCAAACCAAACTTTAACATTTTCTACCACTTCTACAGGTGTAAGTGCAGATTTTATTGTAAGAGCAAGAAATAGTGTAGATGCTTGTATAACTTCAAGTAATAAGTTTACAGTATCAGGTGCATCAGCAGGTGCAGCAGATTGTAATACTATTTCTTTATCAGGTGGTTCTATTGCATCTACAGGTTTGATAAGTGTACCTTCTTATAATGTAGGTAATCTAACAAGAATAAATATAAAAAGTATTGCAGGGGTTTCTAACACAACAGAAGTAACAACAAGCAGCCAACAAACAAGTAATTTAGCTAACAGTACAGGTTCAAGTAGAACTATAGTATTAACATTTAGATTTTCAATACCACAGGGTTATAGTAATGCAGGTGGTAATTTAGATTGTGATGCAACCTTTACACAACCTGCAACTTCTACACCTGCACTTGTATGTACTGATAATTTTTTAAGTTATTCAGGTTTTAGAATTACTACCACAGGTGATATAATAGTAGGTGAAGTAGATGTAAATGGTACAAGTGCTTCTGTTTTACAAGTATCAACTGATCAAAGTGATGGTTTAGGTGGGTTTAAAAGTTCTTTTGATACTGTAACTTCAGCTACAGCAAGAACCATAAAGGTAACATTTTTAGTACCAAGTGGTTTTAGTAATACTGGTGATGCACTTACTTGTGATGTTTCAGGATTAACACAACCCCCAAGTAGTAACCCTTGTGATATTACAAACCCAGAATTTTTTATAAGTGATAGTTCTTTTAGTACTAAAACTGGTTTTTGTGATAACAACAGAAAATATACAGTAAATAATTCTGTAATTATAAATAGTTCAGGAACTTTAGTTAGTAATATAGTTGGTGGTAATATTGTTTGTGATAGGGGTACACCTATGAATGGTGGCAACGAATATTTTGCAATATCAGTAAACCCATCAGCAAGTGGTGCAGGTAATATTGGTTCAAGTTTTAAGGTAATAAGAATTGATGAATTTGGTGTAGTTACAGAAAGCCCTGTAGAAGTTAATTGTGGTAGTGATACAGGATTTGATAATATTTTATAGATATGGCTTTAAAAAGTGCAAGATTAGAAATTTATATATATAGTGGTACAGCAGGTAGCTTTACTTCAAGTGATCTTAGATATACTTTGGACAAAGATAGGATTACAAGCCAAAGTAATATAATTTTTGAAATAGGTAATTTAGTAAGGGATTATATTACCCATGATTTTAATAACGACTATGCAAGTGTAACTAAATGGGTAACTGTAGTTAAAAGGTTGTTTGATTCTACTACAGGTTTAGAATTTACAAGTGGTTCACCAGTAACTACAAACTTTTTAGCATTAGATGGGTTTGGTACTTTTGAAGATGAGATAAACCCCCAACTATCTACCAATGCTTTAATATCAGCAGACAATATATATATACCTGAAAACACAGCAGGTAAGTTACCAATATTTGCAGAAGGTGTAGGTAAGGTTGTAATAGATAGTAGCACAACACAAATAACAGATAGTGGTAATAGCAACCAAAAAATACAATACATTACTATACCTGCTAACACTAGCACAATACAAGTATTTGATACAGATGATACAACTTTAAGAAAAACAATTACAGTAAACAATGTATGTGAACCTAAATACACTTCTTTCAAAGTAACATTTGTAAATAAATTTGGTGCTTATGAAGATTTATATTTCTTTAAGAAAACTACAGAAACTTTTACAGTATCAGATGAAACACACAAAACAAACAGTATAGATGTAGAAACTGTTACTTACCCAACTTACAAAGGACAGCAACAAAGATATAATGTAAATGCTATCACAAACTTACAAATGAATACAGGGTTTATAAAAGAAGATGCAACCAAAACTATAGAAGAATTATTTTTAAGTGAAAATGTTTTTATAAGATTTGATTCTAAAACATTACCTATAATACCAAGAAGTAAATCATTTGTACACAAAACAAGTTTGAATGATAAGCTAATAAATTATACAGTAGATTTTGAATTTGCATTTAATCTTATAAACAATGTTAGGTAATGATTCAACTGCAATTATTTATAGAAGGCGTTCAGGTAGAACTACATGATAATGAAAGTGTAACACTTACCCAATCATTACAAGATATTTTAGATATACAAAAAGTATTTACAGAATTTACAAGGACTTTTAATGTACCTGCTTCTAAAAATAACAACAAAATATTTAAACACTTTTACAACCCTGATATATTAGCAATTAATTTTAGCCCAAAGGATAAAAAGAAAGCAGAATTATTTTTAAACTACAAGCCATTTAAAAAAGGTTTTGTTAAGTACGAAAGTGTACAAATGACAAATAACGAACCTGAAAACTACAGATTAACTTTTTTTGGTGAAGGCATAAGTATAAAAGATTTATTTAAAGATGATAAACTACAAGATATTACAGAACTAAACAAGTTTTTAACTTATTCAGGTAGTGAAGTAATAGCACAAATGCAAGATGGCAGAGATTATAATATAAATGGTGAAGATGTTACAGATGCACTTATATATCCCCTAATAACACACACAGATCGATTAATATATAATAGTGGTGATGATACAGCAGGTACTAAAAACTTATATGTGGGTAGTAATTCACATGGTTTACTATTTGACCAGTTAAAACCTGCATTTAGAGTACATGGTATTATACTGGCCATACAAAAACATTATAACATAACTTTCAGTAACGATTTTTTTGTAAATACAAATGCTGATTACTTTAACTTGTATTTATGGATGCACAAACAAAAAGGCACTATATTAAATGAAGATAATGCACCTACAGCTTCTTTACATGGTGGCCCTTGGACTGGTATAAGTTCTACTTATGATAGTAGTGATCCCAACAGGGCTTTGAGTTTAAAAGGTAACCCTACACTTGGGGTACCCACAGGTTTTTATGCACAAGGTAACCAATATAAAAATAATAAATTTTATACAGGTAATAGGTTTATGCAACTGGAAGTAAGTGTAGATGTTGGTGTAGAATACACTATTGAAATACAACAAAAATTAGGGGGTAACAGTTCAGTATTTCATGAAAGTACACAAACCAGTACAGGTACAGATAAAGTAATAAAATTATCAGATCAAAAGAAGTTAGAAAAAGGATTTGCATATAGTGTAAGAATTAGGTGTTCTTTAGGTAAAACATTTACTGTAACCATGAGTATATTCGAAAGCACAAAAACCAATGGTAACTTTGCAAGTGCTACAAACACATTTGATACTACAGTAACAAAAAATATTTTCTTAAAAGATAATATGCCTGATATTAAGGTAATAGATTTTTTAACTGCACTATTTAAGATGTTTAACTTAACTTCTTTCTTTTCAGATAACACCATAAAGGTACAACCCCTACAAGATTTTTATGCAGCAAGTACAGTAGTACATGATATAACAGAACATTTAGATTTAGAAACTTCAGAAGTTACCCTACCCATACCATACGATAATATTAGTTTTAATTATGCAGGTAACGAAACATTTTTTACAGCTTTTCATAACCAATATATAGGTATCAAGTGGGGGCATTTAAGTACTTCTATATTAGAAGAAGTTACAAACAAAGAATATAAAATTACACTACCATTTGAACACATGAAGTTTGAAAGGTTAAGAAATGTAACAGGTAATGCAAACACAGATATACAATGGGGTTGGAGTGTAAACACAGAACAGGAAAGCATACTTACAAAACCCACACTATTTTATGCACATAAAATTACAAGTGGTACTGCTATAGGAGTTTTAGAAAGTGTAGGGGGTTCAGTAAATGCTATAACTAACTATTACATACCTTCTAATTTATCTGATCCTACAAGTGATACACAAAGTATACATTGGGGTGCAGAACAAAATGAATACACAAATGCAAGTGCAGATAAAAGTTTATTTGCTACTTACTATAGGGATTACATTACAGAAATATTTGATGATAGTAGAAGAATATTTAAGTTTAAAGCATACCTACCAATTAGTATTTTACTGAATTTACAACTAAACGATAGAATAATTATTTTCAATACGTTATATAAGATTAATAAAATTGTAACAAATTTTGAAACAGGTTTAAGTAACCTTGAACTGCTAAATGAAATTAGTGATTTTGATGTACCAATAGATAATGTTATAAATGATGCAATAAAAACTATAGACAATACTGCACTAACAGCAGATAGTACAATAGTAACAGCAGATAATACGATATTTAGGTTATGATAGAATATATACTAGATATGCTAGAAATAGCAAAGAAAGAAAAACAAATAGGTGAATATACATATATAGCACTAGGTAAAAACCATTTACCAACAACAATAAAAGAAGGATATAAACAAGTAAAATTAAATATATGTCTGTCAAGAAAACAATAGAAATAGAAGCTATTGCAAAAGATGCAGTAAAGAAAATAGAAGAATTAACTGGGCAAGTAGAAAACCTAGAAGCACAGCTAAAAGATACCAACAAAACAAGTAAACAAGTAGCAAAAGGTGTAGGTGCTATAGGTACTACACTAAAAGCAGCAGGTATTGGTTTAATTGTAGCAGCATTTGCAAAGCTAACAGAAGTATTTAATGAAAATCAAAAGGTAACAAATATATTCAACACAGCTTTTGAAGCACTATCTTTAGCATTTAATGACTTCTTTAATTTTTTAGATAATAATGTAGGTACAGTTATAGGTTATTTTAAAGGTATATTTGAAAACCCCCAACAAGCAATAAGTGATTTTGGTACTTCTATTAAAAATAACCTTATAGAAAGGTTTAATAGTTTTTTAGATACACTTGGTTTTTTAGCTAGTGCAGTAAAAAAAGTATTTAGTGGTGATTTTGCAGGTGCATTAGATGATGTTAAAAATGCAGGTAAAGAAAGTTTAGATGTACTTACAGGTGTAGACAACACATTTGATAAATCAGTAGAAACAGTAAAAAGTGCAACTTCAGCTATTGTAGATTACACCAAAGAAACAATAAAACAAGCAGCAAGTACAGTAGATTTAAATAGAAAAGCAGATGTCAGTATAGCTAAAAATAGAATTATATTAGAACAAAAAGATAGGGAAGCTGAAAAGTTAAGGCAAATTAGAGATGATGAAAGTGTAAATATTGAAGAAAGAATAAAAGCCAATAATAAACTAGCAGAAGTTCTAGATGAACAAGAAAGGTTGATGTTAGCAAATGCAGATGCAGTAATAGCAGCAGCACAAGCACAATTTGATAAAAATGCAAATGATGAAAACCAAATAGCACTACTTGATGCAAAGGCAGAAAGAGAAGGCATACTAGCACAGGTAGAAGGTTTTAGATCAGAACAATTAATAAATATAAATTCTTTAAATAGGGAAAAATTAGATTTGTTAGATGAAGAAAAAGAAAAAGAAATAGAAGCTGCTGAACTTAAAAAGGAATTAAAAGAACAAGAGAGAGAGGGTATCAAAAGTAATTTAGATACTATAATAGCAGCAGCAGGACAAGAAACAGCAATAGGAAAAGCTCTATTTGTGGCAAAACAAGCCATGCTTATACAAGAACAAATACAAGATGCTAAAGCCATACTACAACAAATAACAGGTAGGGCAGCAGCAGCAGGTGTAGATGCAGCAGCAGGTTCAATGCGAACAGCAAGTGCAGTACCATTTCCTGCAAACATACCTTTAATTATAGGATTTGCAGCACAAGCAGCAGGAATATTTGCATCTATAAGGTCAGCAGTAAGAGCAACTAAAAGTAGTGCTTCTAAATTTGGTGTATCTGGTGGTGTAATGACTTCAACCCCTAGAATACAAGCAACCACAACACCTACTGCATCTGTTCCACCTGCATTTAATGTTGTAGGAGCATCAGATACTAATCAACTTGCAGAAGCAATAAGTGGTAAAGAACAAAAACCAGTAAAAGCATTTGTAGTTAGTAGTGATGTAAGCAATGCACAAAGTTTAGATAGGAATATAATTGAAACTGCAAGTATTGGGTAACAAAACACATAAATAATTATTGTTATAGTATGGATATAATAGAACTTTTTATAGATGAAGAAGATGAAGTAAGTGGTATTGATGCAGTAAGTTTAGTAGAAAACCCTGCAATAGAAGAAGATTTTATAGCACTTAAATCATTAGAATATAAATTTGCAGAAGTAGACAAAGAAAAACGTATAATTATGGGTGCAGCACTTGTACCTAACAAACCTATTTTAAGAACTAAAAATGATGAACCTTATTATATATATTTTAGTAGGGAAACAGTAAGAAAAGCAAGTGAATTATTTTTTATAAGGGGTAATGCTAGTAAATCTACACTAGAACATGCAGAGCCACTACAGGGTTTAACAGCAGTTGAAACTTGGATAGTAGAAGATTTGAAGAAAGATAAAAGCAGGTTATATGATATGGAAGTACCTCTAGGTACATGGATGTTATCAATGAAGGTTTTGAATGATGATATTTGGAATAACTATGTAAAAACTGGTAAGGTAAAAGGATTTAGTATAGAAGGGTACTTTGCAGACAAGTTAGAAAGACCTAATGAACCAAACAAGTTAGAACAAATACAAGAAGAAGAAGCAGATTACCTACTAAACCACCTAAAGGACATACTAGAAGATAAACAAGTAGAACTAGAAAGCTATAGTGACTACCCTGATGCAGTAAAAAACAATGCACAAAGGGGTATTGATCTAAATGAAAAAGTAAATAATAAGTGTGCAACCCAAGTAGGAAAAGTTAGGGCTTCACAATTAGCACAAGGCAAACCAATAACAGCAGAAACTATAAAAAGAATGTATAGCTTTCTATCTAGGGCAGGTGAATACTATGATGAAGGCAACACAGAAGCATGTGGTACTATTAGTTATTTACTTTGGGGTGGTAAAGCAGGTTTAAGATGGAGTGAAAGCAAACTAAAAGAACTTGAAATGTTAGCTGAAACAGGCCCAAGAGGTGGTATAAGAAAAAGCCCTAAAGCACCAAAGTCAGGTACACCAAACCCCAACCCAAAAGGCAAGGGTACAGCAAAGGGTGATGCTTCTACAAGTAGGGGTGCAAAGGTATCTAAACAAGATGAAGCCACACTAAAGAAAAAAGCAGAAGAATTTAATGAAAGGTACAAGAAAAAACTAGGGTATGGTGCTAATGTAGGTACACTTAAAGCTGTATTTCAAAGAGGTTTAGGTGCATTTAATGTTTCACATAGCCCAAGAGTTAAAAGTGCATCACAATGGTCATTTGCTAGGGTAAATGCTTTTTTATATTTACTAAAAAATGGTAGGCCACAAAACCCAAAGTATACTGGTGACTATGATTTACTACCTGCTAAACACCCAAAGAGTAGTAAAAAATGAAAACATTATACATAAAAGAGTACAAACCTTGTAACACAGATGGTAAAAGGGCTTGTTTATGTCCTGATGGTAAAACTTATTCAAGAAAATGCTGTGATGGCAGTTTTCAGGCACAAGGTATAGGTTCAGTAACAGGCACAAGTTAAAAACATAACAAATAATAAAAAAACATATTGTAATAACATGGATACTATAGAAAAAAGAATACAGGCATACCTAAGTAAATTACCCAAAGAACAAGTTAAATTATCTAAAATAAATGACATACAGGAAAGAATAAATGATGGTTTTGGTTTAGAAGATTTTATTAGAGATGAAATAGAAAAAGCACAAAAATCTTTGACTAAAGCAAGAGATATTTTACAATTTGATTTTAGAGATGCTTATTTAGATGCAGATGAATTATTGGAAGAATTAGAGAATGAAGTTAAAGAACTAGGTATAGCAGAGCCACCAAAAGTAAAAGTTTTAAAATCAGAGTTAAACAAACTAAAAAGTTTAGAGAATAAACTAGAAAATGAAATAAAACAAGTAGGGTAAGATGAACACTATAGAAAAGAGAATACAAGCATATTTAAGTAAGATGCCAAAACAAAAAGTAGAGTTAGCAAGAAAAGCACCTGCAATATTAAAAGATGCACAAAAAATAGATGACAGTATAGACAGGGAAAAAGCTAAAGTAGAAAAAGCATTTTTACAATACAGAAAAGTTTGGCAGTCATGGACAAATTTTTTAGAAGATGCTGACCAAAAACTTACTAAACTAAGATACACAGATTTAGATGAACTGTATAAAAAATTAAATGAAGTTGGTGTAAACCCTAATTCTTTACCTGAAGTAAAACAAGCAGAACAAGTTGCTAATAGAGCATTAAATGCTGTAGATGGTTTGAAAAGTGTTTACAAAAAACCACAGTAAAAATACAACAAACTAAACCAATAATTATTGTACTACTATGAAGGCAGATAATATGTTAGGAAAAATCAAAGAATTGTTAAGTATTGATACTGAAACAAAAGAAGTAAAACTAGAACAAGCTACACTTGAAAATGGTACTGTAATAGAAAGTGAAAACTTTGAAGCAGGTAGTGAAGTTTTTATAGTTACAGAAGATGAAAAAGTACCTTTACCAGTTGGTGAATATACTTTAGAAGATGGTGAAAAATTAATAGTAAAAGAAGAAGGCATTATAGCTTCTATTGGTGCAGAAAAAGAAGAAGAACCTAAAGAAGAAGCTAGTGAAGAAAATTTAAATACTGATAATATGGAAAATAAAGAAGTTGTACAAGAAGTACAAGAAAACCTTGAAGAAGAGAAGAAAGAAGAAATGCAGTATGCAACTAAAGAAGAACTTGCTTCACTTCAAGATGAAATAAAAGAGATCAAAGGAATGATTGAAAAAATGGGTAAAAAAGAAGAAGAAATGAGTGCTGAAGATAAACCCATTGAAGAAAAAGAAGAACTTTCAGCAGTTGAAAAGGTAAAACATAACCCTGAAGAAGAAGTAAAAACTGAACCTGTATTTATGAGCAGAAGAGGTGAAACAACTTTTGATAGAGTTATGCGTAGAATTAATAATATATAATAATTTAGAAAATGGCAACAAGTATTTCAACCAGTTATGCAGGCGAATTTGCAGGCAAGTACATCTCTGCAGCACTACTTTCTGGAAAAACTTTAGGTGAAGAAACAATAACAATTTTACCTAATATAGTGCATAAACAAGTTATGCAAAAAGTAAGCAGTAATGACATAGTAAAAAATGGTGTATGTGATTATTCAGATAGTTCAACTTTAACATTATCTGAAAGAACACTAACACTTGAAGATTTTATGGTAAATGTTACTGCTTGTAAAAAAGATTTCTTAAACACATGGCAAGCTGCAGAAGTTGGTTTAGGTGGTTTAGGTAGAGAGTTACCAAAATCCTTTGCAGATTTTATTATAGGACATTTTTCAGCCAAAGTGGCTCAAAGAATGGAAACTAATATATGGGCAGGAGTAAATGGTACAGATGGGCAGTTTGATGGTTTTAAAGCACTTCTTGCTGCTGATAGTGATGTAATTGATGTAGTTGCTACAGATGTAACAGCTTCTAATGTTATTACAGAATTAGGTAAAGTTGCAGATGCAATACCAAGTGCTGTATATGGACAAGAAGATACTACTATATGGGTGGCAAGTAATGTTTATAGAGCTTATATCAGAGCATTAGGTGGATTTGGTGCGAATGGATTAGGTGCAGCAGGTTTTGAAGATAGAGGTAACAACCAAGCTATTACACCTGCATTTTTTGATGGTATAAGAATTTCACATGCACAAGGTTTAGGAACTAACGAAATGGTTGCAGGACAAAAAAGTAACTTTTTCTTTGGTACTTCTTTACTAAATGACTTGAATGAAGTAAAAGTAATTGACATGAGTGATATAGATGGTTCACAAAATGTTAGGTTTGTAATGAGATTTCAAGCAGGTGTTCAATTTGGTATTGGTGGTGACTGTGTACAGTATACCTAGAATACTAATTAATTAACTATAAAAGGGTAGGTAGGGTTTATATCTATCTACCTTTTTTTTAAAATATAATATTATGGCATGTAATTTAACAAGGGGTAGAAAAGAACCATGTAAAGATGTAGTTGGTGGTATTAAGGGTGTGTACTTTTTTGATTTTGGATCAATAACAGCAACTTTTGATAGCACAGACACAGATGTAATAGATAGTTTAGGAGATGTTACTTGCTTTAACTATGAGGTAAAGGGTAACAGTAGTTTTGAACAAGCTATTACAAGTTCTAGAGAAAATGGTACAACTTTTTTCGAGCAAACACTAAATCTTACACTAAAAAAACTAACAGTACAAGACCATAAAGAATTAAAATTATTATCTTATGGTAGACCACATGTGGTTGTAGAAGATTATAATGGTAATGCCTTTATGATGGGGTTAGAACATGGTGCAGATGTTTCAGGTGGTACAATAGTTACTGGTGCAGCTATGGGTGATTTAAGTGGTTATACACTTACACTAACAGCACAAGAACTAAAACCTGCTAACTTTTTAGAAGGTGCAACTTCAGCAAATCCATTTGCAGGACAAACTGGTACAGTAACAGTAACAGAAGGCACAAACAGTTAGAATTTGATTTTTTTGTTTTGAGAGGGGTAGCAGAAATGTTACCCTTTTTTATTTAACAAAATAGAACTACTTTTATTGTATATATATGATAGTTTTACAAAGTTCAGGTAGTAGCCAAACATTTAGTTTTATTCCTAGATCATACACTTCAGGAAATACTTATACAATTAAGATAAACAACGAAAGCACAAACAAAGAAGTGTTTAGCCAAACATCTACAAGTTTTACAGAAGTAGATTACTATTACCAGTACAGCAATACTTTTACTTTGGTAGAAGATACTTTTTATACTTTAGAAATTACAGAAGGTAGTACACTAATTTTTAGAGATAAAATATTTTGCACTAATCAAACAGTAGCAGATTTCACAGTAAACGAAAATCAGTACACTACCAACACAACAACTAACGAATTTGTATTTATATAAACATGGATAACATACACATAGTAAACTTATCAACCTACAACAAACCCAAAGTAGTAGAAGATAAAAGAAAAGAATGGGTAGCTTATGGTGATGATAACAATTACTACCAATATCTTATAGACCTTTTTACAAGTTCTACAACAAACAATGCAGTAATAAATGGTATAAGTAATATGATTTATGGCAAAGGTTTAGATGCACTTGATAGTAATACAAAAACAGATGAATATGCAGCGCTCAAAAGTATATTTAACAATGACTGTTTAAAAAAAATTGCACTTGATCTTAAACTACTTGGTGAAGCATGTTTTCAAGTTTTATACCAAAATGGTAAAGTAATAAAAGCAGAACATTTTCCAAGACAAACTTTAAGACCTGAAAAAATGAATGAAGAAGGTGATATAGAAGCATACTATTATGCACCTGATTGGGAAAAAGTAAAACAAAATACCAAACTAAAAAGAATTGCAAACTTTGGTTTTGGTAATGGTAAAGAACCTGAGATTAAAGTAGTAAAAAAATATGTATCAGGGTACGATTATATATGCCCAGTAGATTATCAAGGTGCATTGGCTTACTGTGAATTAGAAAGTGAAATTTCAGATTTCCTTATAAACGATGTACAATGTAATTTTAGTGGTACTAAAGTAGTAAACTTTAACAATGGTGTGCCTGATAGGGAAAAACAGCTACAAATTAAAAGTGAGGTTATGGCCAAACTTACAGGTAGTAGGGGTGAAAAAGTTATAGTAGCATTCAACAACAATGCAGAAAGTAAAACTACTGTAGATGATATACCTTTAGATGATGCACCTGCACACTATGAATATTTAGCCAATGAATGTATTAGAAAAATAATAATGGGGCATAGGGTAACAAGCCCATTACTTTTAGGTGTAAGGGATGGTAATAGTGGTTTAGGTAACAATGCAGATGAAATAAAAACTGCAAGTTTATTATTTAACAACATAACTATAAAACCTTACCAAGACCAAATTATAGAATGTATAAACCATATTTTAGCAGTTAATGAAATAAGTTTAAAACTTTACTTTAGAACCTTGCAACCTTTAGAATTTATTGATACAGATAACGCAGTAACACAAGAAGCTAAAGAAGAAGAAACTGGTGTGAAGTTAGTTAGTCAGGTAGTAGATAAAGATTTTGCTATTATAGATGA
>TARA_R100000654_G_scaffold14163_2_pt1 | contig 30612 bp, 47 predicted proteins | sample TARA_R100000654 | Tara Oceans TARA_R100000654 (sample SAMEA2622473) | marine metagenome | biome: marine biome (ENVO:00000447); feature: surface water layer (ENVO:00002042); material: "saline water (ENVO:00002010), including plankton (ENVO:xxxxxxxx)" | depth 5 m
CTTTTTTTAATATTCAACAAAAAAAGTAATAAAATGTTAAAAAAGATATTAATATTTATTTTGTTAATAACTTGACAATCAACGCCTTATATAGAACGCACACACACGCACACGATAACAGCAGACCCAGCAGTTTCACCAGCAGTTTCAGGGCAGTTTCACAGCAGATCTTTTTACAAAAAATTTTTTTAAAATATTTTATTGAATTTTTAAATACCAGTCAGCAGTTTCAATGCACTCATCAAGACCTTTAACAACCTTTGCAAAGTAACCTGCTTCATTTAAATATGCAACCCATTCCTTTTGTTCTTTAGTTGGATATGATTTTTTATTCGCTTTGATTTCTAAAAAACATCCTGCATATTTGTGATTGACTTTTAGTATTTGCATGTCAGGAAATCCTTTGACATAACCTGTTTTTTTAGCTAACACAGCTTGTTTCATAGAGGTTCTTATACCTCCCAAAGAAGCACAGTATCTAACTTGAGGATAATTGTATTTAAGGTAAGTACAGAACGCTGCTTGTACTGATGCTTCAGGTTTCATTAATGATGGTTGTAAACAGATTTACCTACCCTGCGTACCCCCCTATACCCCCCATCACCCCCTGCATAGGTTGTCTTTTTGATAAGTTGATACATTAATGGTTGTGATACGTTGTACTTTCTAGCCAAAGAAGATATAGTTATCTTTTCTGTAGCATTATTATATTCATCTCTTATTGCTTGTGCTTCTTCCTCTGTAAACTTTCTTCTGGAGTAACCTCCACCTCTCATGTCTTTTCTATCTTCTAATTTTATTTTTCTAATCTTTGGCATATCTATTTATTTTCTGTATATATTAATACCATATCAGTATCACATTCTTCATTAGTGCAACTGTAATTACTAACTATACCATCTCCTTCTAAATCATAATCTTCATAGTCATTATCACCACCCCACAATAATTCTGCTTCACATTTTTTACAATTCATATTTAATAATTTGTAAAGCCATATTGATCTTCAATATCAACTTTTATTATTTCTACTTTAAATTTATCTGGTTTTTTTTTATGCAAGTACAATATTCTATTCATTATTGTTTCATCGTTTTTCATTTCGTTTATATCATCTGTTGTTGCAAAAGTATCTATCACTCCTTCTACTGGTCTTCTTGTCACACCTACCTTATTACTAATCTTATAAGTAGCAAATATTCTAAATATTGGCTTTGGCATTTTTAATTTTATCTAACTCAAACTCTAAATGATTTATAGCTTTTTGTATGCAATCTATAGCAGTTTCATGCTTCCTAGAACAACGCAATATATAACTTGTTGCTGTTCCTAAATTATAACTAAGATTAAAATCCTCTATAATCTTTCTTGCTTCATAACCATAAACATTACCTATGTAATAGTTTGGTGTTTTATTTTCTTTATAATCTATTCCTAATTCTTCTTTTGACATAAACATTTTTGGATTAATTGATTTATTTCTATCAAAGTCATAATAATATTTACTGTGTTTTTCTTTTTTCATTTATCCTATCATGCTCTAAACCACCTGTTAAAGTGTTTTCATATTGTTTTATGTTTGATTCTAACCTCTCATCATTCTTGCTTTCATCCAAAGATGCGATGCAATGTAATAAAATACTTATAAAAAATACTATAAAAACTATACATAATAAAATACAAAACATAATCATTTGTCAAATTTTTTTGCTGCCTGATTATAACCATACATCCAACCAAAAAAACAAGAAGCTATCATTAATAATACTGTTGTAAACATTTCTCAAATTTATAAAAATAATTTATATATAATAATTTTATCTTAACAATTTAGGTTCTGGTCTAAAATGTGGTACTGTTTTAGGATCAGCACCTGCATCTACTTTTGCTCTAGCATCCCATATCAAATCTTTATGACTTCTTAACCACTTCATATATGTTGGTACATTAAGATGTATAAAATCTTTGTCATGTGGACTTCTAACACCTAATCTAAAAGCATTGACAGCATCTTGAAAGTAAAAATTTTTATATGTTTTACTCAAATCTTCTGCTAAACTTTGTGCCATAATAACTTTTGTTTCTGCATCTACATTATGTTGACCTAACTCTATATAGGTTTTACTTAATAAATCTAAACACAAATCTTCTAATTCTTCTCTTGTTTTTGTTTTTATCATTTTCTACCTTTTTTTAACAATTCTTTAGCTTCCATATGCGAACTTAAGTGCATATGTACTTTACTAATACTCTTTGTTGTGTTTCTTTTTTCCCAAGTTCTCACACATGCTTTCCAGTTTTTCATTTTGTTTTTACCTACTTTCCAATCTTTACTTTCATAAAAATCAAAGAAAGTTTCTGCATCTAAACCATTACCTCTGTCTTTACAATACTTGGCAATTTCAACAATAGTTGGTTTTTTAAAACGCCCTTTATTATTACTATATGTAATATTATTATTAATACTTGTATTATTATCCTTAAACTTTTCTTTAATACCCTCCCTATCTTTTTCTTTAATACCCCCTTTAAGAATACTTATATACCTCCTATCAATTTCTTTAGTACCCTTTTTGTATGTGTAAGTAGTTGATATATAACCATTTACAATAAGTTCTTTGATCCACTTAGAAATAGTTACAATACTCTTACCATATAGTTTTGAAAAGTATCTGTTTGTTGCAAAGCACTCACCATTCATATTTAATAATGCAGTTATTTCTGCATACAATAGTTTTGCATGGGCAGTAAGATTTTTGTCATATCTAACTTCTGCAGATATGATTGCATAATAGTTTGGTTGTTCCATGTTATCTACTAAACAATTGATTAGAGAACCATAATATATTTTTCTTACCTTTATTATTTTCGTAAGATTTTAACTGGCGATCTGCAAATTCTTTTGCTTTTTCATTAATATGAGTTATGTTTTGATTATCTATATATTGTTCGTAAAACTCATACCATTTAGCTTTTCTTTTGTAGTAATAATGTTCTAGTCTTAATTTTTTTTCATCCATAATTTAAAGTTTTAGTTTATAAAAAAGGAAAGAAAGAAGGAGTCACCATCAAGTTTAAATTGTAAATTAATTTTATTAATACTCAATTATTTGTTGTTTATCAATAGTGACCTGTAATTGTTTCAAAGTATAACCGCCATTATTAAATTAAATAAATTACAACCTCCTTTCTAACCTATATTATCTATGTTAAATGTTTATTTATCACCTCATCTTTTCTATCTAACTCATTCTCTAAATCAGCAATATAATTTTTTTGTTTTACAAAAACTATAGCTGCACCCATAATATTGCCAATTAAAATACATAATAATATTATAGACAGTATAGATAAGTTAGAATGGTAAATCATCTTCCTCTGTTTGTTGTTTCTTTTTTTCTGGCTTCCAAGTATCTACCTCAACATAGTGGGTTTTACCATACTGATCCACATCTCTTTTTTTAACAGTCTTTAATTTAACATACTCCTTACCATCATATTTAAAGATATAATCTTTTGCATTATCTCTTAAATCTGACAGGCATAAAGTTTGTTGAATCAAATTACCATCAAACTTTTCTATACCACTACCTACATAAATTTTTTCTTTTGTTTCTGACATTTTCTTTGTTTTTTAAGTTATACAATTGTTTTAATTTTTTATTTATTTCTTTACTTTGTTGTTGTAAAATTCTTATTGTTTCATCTACTTGTGTTTGTTCTATTTTTTGTTCTACAGTTTTGTACATTTGTTTTTCTTGATAACCTTTTAAGTTTTTAAATATTTCAAATGTTCTTACATGATGTATTATAGAAGCATGGTGTAGATTTGCAATCTTACCCACCTCAACTAAACTTAAATCAAATTTAGTTCTAAGAATATAAACAAAAAGTCTTTTTGCGTAAATTAAGTTTTGCTTTCTACTATTGCTGCATATATAATCTTTATTATCTATATCATATAAATCAGCTATTTCTTGTAAAATTATATCTTGATAATTTTCGCTGTACATTAATTTTAATTGTTTTTCTTCCATTTTTTAGTTTTGTTTTAAATCATACACTATTGTATCAACTATATCCTGAACTTCTAAACCCATAAATACTGACAATCTATAAGCATGTATAAATCTTATTAGTGTTGGTTCTTCTATATACTTTTTACTAGTAGCATAGTTTACACCCATAATTTTACACAGCTTAAAATTAGATATTCCTTGTATTCTAAGTAATGCTTCAAACTCATTTCTAGCACATCTTATTTTATCTAAAGAATATTTTTTAGTCATTATTTGGTTTTTTTATGTTCTTAATCATCACATCTTCAGATACCTTAAACTTACTTACATCTCTTAAATGAAAATCTATTAGTTGATCTTTTGTAAAAAAATCTGCAGATTCTGCTAAACTTATTTGACCTATAAAGTTTTTACTTAAAAAAACATTACAATAATCTGGATTATCTATGCTTCTAAAAACTTCTATTTCCAAATACATTGTCTTTACACATTTTTTTGTATTGGTCTTGTGGGTCTGTTTTGATTTCATTTTCAAATATTTTTTTTACTATTTCTTCAGCTTCTAGTTCTGTATAATCATTTAAATTGCTAAGTATTGTATCTTTTTCTAACTGTGATAATGATGTTCTGTCAATCATACTATCAATGATGACCAACTGTCTATAAGTTATAGGTGTTGGCTCACCATCAATAATATCATTAATCCAATCATCTGACATTAGTCAACAATCTCATCTTGACCAAACACATTCCCTTGCTCATAGAATCCTGCAATTTTTAAGACTACTCTACTCATTGCTCTTTTCTCTGCCATAGCTACAGGAAACTTTTTACCACCTCCCATAAGATTTGCTTCAGATGCTTCACCAAAACTCATCATGTTTCTTACTTCAGTTTTGTTGATCTTCATTGTAGCAACTGCTTTTAATACTACATGAGTTTTATCTAAGTCCATTACTACAGGTTCATAAGCAACTGTAATACCTTTTTTGCTTACAATCTTATCAATACCAGACCTTGTGATGATTACAAATCCTCTTTTGTCTTTGTAAACATCTTCTTTAACAAGACCATTTTCTTTAAATAATCTTCTTAGTGCATCTTCTCTTGTTTCTGTAACTGTTTCTGTTGTTTCTGTTTTGTTTGTTTTTCTGCTCATTTTGTTATTGTTTAATTGATTAATACTCTGTTGTTCTTCATAAAGTTGTTTCATTTCTCCCATAATTGTTTTGTTTTAGTTATTAATTTTCTTTTAATTCTGAAACTATCCATAAGATAATTCCTGTTATTACTGCCCATCCAAACATATTTTTTAGTTTTGTTTATATTTAGTTTGTTGGTGACAAAATTATAAAATTGAAACTAACTACCAAACTTTTTTAACATTTTTTTTACAAAATGTTTATGTGCTAGAAGTAAATTGTATGAAAATTATGTGATATTTTAGAAATAATGTACTAAACGAGCCACTTGACCACTTGTTTTTTCGTGTATAAAACCTTCAACAGCTTTCGGTACACCAGTAAAACCTTTTCTACTGTGCCAACTGTCAGTACCACTAGGTGATCTCATATATTCTACTGTAACACCTATAAAATCTTTTGCATCTCTCCATTTATGTTTTACTTTATGATGTAAATGATGTAAATACCAGTATCTATATTTGGTATTACTCCACATCTCTGGTCTTTCTTGTGCCATAAGTAGAGGTAAATTATCCATTTTTGCACCATCTCCATGTTCTATACCAATAAGATTTGTACCATACTCATAATATTTTCTATAAGCTACACTAATGTCAAATGTAACCTCACCATCTTTTCTAAACCAACTTTTGAGTGCATGTGCTAAATGAAAGCCACTTTGATAATCGTGATTACTCATACTATGTACTACATCTACAGGTGCAACCTCTCTTAAAATCTCTACACACTTTACATATAATCCTAAAGCAAACTCAAAGTGCATCCACCATTTACCATCAACATCTTGATTAGTACCCTTTGTAGTTGTATTATAAACATTATCGACATGCAAAACATCGTTTCCTACGCAAAATAATATTCTTTCTATACCAAACCCTTCTGACTTGCTTAAAAGTCCTTCTAAACCTTCTATAACACGCATACAAGCAGTTTCAACATCATAGTTATTACCAGTTTCTACTTTGTTTGCATATTTACCTATATGTATATCTGCAGGATTTATAACTAATAAGTGACCTCCTTTATTCTTATTTCTTATTGGCTTTTTGTAGTATGGTGAATGTTTTTCTATTAGAGTACATACATTATCTAAAATATCTTTTTTATCTATAGATACATCTTCTTTTGTTACTATGCTAAATCTGTACTCACCACTAGCAGATTGCCAATGCTTTACAGATACTACATCTTTTTTATCTATACCTCTCTCATATAAGTGTGTTTCTAGTGCTGTGTTTCCATTTATGTTAGCTGTGCTGTCAGCCCTGCTTTCTAAGATCATTTCAACCTCCTCCTCACTCAATCTTAAACGCTTTCCATATTGTTTTGTCATTTTTGTAAGTTATTGATTTGGACAAATCTATACAAAAAAGTAGCCATATATTGCACAAAAAAGGGAAGTTATTAACTCCCCTTTCTTAACTAAACTAAACACTTTGAGAATTTTGTGAGAACCACAAAACAGAGCAAAGATAATTAAATATATATTAATTATCCAAGCATAAAACTATTTTTTTTCTAAAAGACTATACAATATGACAAGTGCTATTAAACCTACAACACCATTGTCACCTAATAAATTAATTACTTCCATTACATTTGCTATTACTGACATGCCTAATACAGGACTGCCAAATAAAATTTCAGCCATTACGCCAAAAGATAATAAACCTACAAATAACGCTGTCATTTTACCTATAAAACTATTTACTAAATTGAATATATTTTCCATTTTGAATATTTTTAAATTAATAATTAATAAAGAATTAGTAAAGCCAAATAACTGGATTTGCTTTACTTTCATCTATGTCAGCATGAATGAATGAGTCGTGCAACCCAAACCTTCTAAAGCCAACAAACCCCAAAGCATCTAATATTATTGCTCTGCTTTTACTGTCGCTGCATTTTATATCTACAGCTAACCCTTTTATATGTGATGAGGTTGGATTTTTTATAGATTCTGGATGGTTTTGACATCTATAACCACTTGATATGACAAATGGTAATTTTGCCATTTTTCTTGCTTGTTCAAGCATGTCTAATAATTCTTTGTTTATGTTATTGTGATTACAACCACATTTACAAGCAAACTCTTTGAGTTTAAAATATTTGTAAGACATATTATTTTTTTATTTTTTCAAATGACCTACCTCCAAAGTAAGCACCTATTACAGTTATCAAAACAAGTTGTAGTAAATCTACCCAACTTGCCTTTACTTCAAAATCTATAACTCCTGCATCTATAAATATAAGTAAAACTGTACTAAAAACTAAAAATATTAGTACAAGTGGTCTTATATTTTTGCTCAACCAACTATCACTATTCATGTCTTGAGTCCATCTTGTAGTAACTTCTTTTTGCATTTCCGCTTCAAAGCTACTTACCATATGCTCAATTTTTCTTTTTGCTTCTAGTCTTTCTTCTTCTGTAGTGGTCAAATTATCAACAACATCTCCAACACCTTTAATTAGTTCGGTTGCACCACTACTAAATATTTTTGACAATATACTCATTTATCTATTATAAACCCTATCTTCTATCCTATCTAAAGTTTTTTGCATTTTTTCAATATCTTCTTGAGTTTGAATTATTGTATTTTTTATTAATTGGTCATGCAATTCATATTCTTTTGCTGTAATAATTGGTTTTGGCAATTCTTTTGCTATGGCTATTTCACTTTTTAAAGACAAATACATAGTTACAACGATAGCTATTGTTGCACCTATTGACACAAAACTTTCTAAAGATAATCTAATTTTTGTGTTTTTGCCTATTTCCATAATTACTTTTTTAGAATTTTAGCAACTATATTTTCAAACTCTTGTTTTATTTCTTCTTCTTCTTCTTTCATATCATGATCTCCATAAGTAAATTTAATTAACATTTTTTCTTCTCCTTCTTCGACCATAAGTTCTAACTCACCTAGTGTATGTAATTCAGCCATTTGTTTTTCTGTGAAGTTTACATGCAAATCATGCTCATCATCACCATAATATTTTTTTTCTTTTTTCATGTTGTTTTTTTCTTTTTTTGTGTTTTTCATAGGATGTTTATCTGGTAATAAATCTGTATCATGTTTACCACTTCTATACCTACCATTTCTCATTGCAAATAAGAAAGAGTTTACTCTTGCTATTGCCCATTGATCTGGGCTTGTAATACCCTCTCTTACGCTTTCTGGATTAGTATAATAAGCACCAACACCTCTTAAAAAAACTTTTTCTAATTTTGCTACTGTTACTCTTGGATTCCAATCTTTCTTCAAGTCCTTTACATCTTCATTATGCTTCTCCATTTTATTTTTAAGTGTTGCTTTTATTCTATCACTTACTTCTCTTTTTTCTTGATTTTTAGGATTGTCAATTCTGTCTAATTTTTTTATTGCCCACTCTATCATTTCTGATCCTCCCCAAGCATCCCACATTATACCTCCACAACCCTCATCATAAGGTACATCTTTGTGTTGTTGATGTCTTTTAAAAGATGCAACCCTTGCAATCGTTCTCCTTGTCAACTTTTCTCTGTTTGAAATTTGTCTGGCTCTTGTCCACCCTACGATAGTTCCACAAGAACTACCATTTTCTTCTTTGTACTTGATTGCTCTTTTAGCATTTGTACTTGCAGCTTGTGGGTAATCATCATAAGTTTCTTCTGCGTAGTAATCTTTGTTAGAAGTTTCACACTCTAATTTAGTAGAATACTGACATCTACCAGTTTCACCAAACTTCCATTTACCATTTTCACATTCGTAACAAGGCATAATTATATACTGTATAATTTATAAATTTTTACTCCTTTTACTTCATGTACAAATTCTCTTTTGTACTTATCTTCTTTTACTTTCACATTACCATACTTGGGGTTGCGTGAGTTGAGTTTACGTTTTTTAGCCATCTTATGTAGTAACTATAATAAATTCTACATCTACTGGATCTGTTGCGTGTGATGATTGACCAGAAATTCTTTGAACATCTGCAAAAGTTATTTGATTAGAAGATGTTTTAGCATCTAAATCTGGTGACATCAAAACTAATGCACAATATGGTTCTACCTTAAAATACACATAATCTGCACCATTATATAATTGTAGATTTAAATTATTAGTATCATCTAAATTTTTAATTCTAAAATATTTATAATCTGCTTTTACTACCTGTCCTTCACCATCTACTGTGCTTAATGCTAATATATTGGTAAAAGTTGCACCTTCACCACCTTTACCTGCAATACTCATAAGTCTTTGTATTACTTCACCATTAGATGTATATGTTTTTGTACAGCTACTACCATAATCTACACCATTTAATGAATAGTTTTCTGTTATTGTTACTGTTAAATCTGCTGTTTCTACTGTTGTTGCCATGTTTTATTTTTTTAATATGTATAAGTTTCTACTGTTAAGTTCACAAAAATTGTTGACCCTGCTCCTTCGGCTTCTTTAAACATTGGAAATAAAATATCTCCTGCTGATATAGATGCTTGAGTTATTGTTGTTTCTTCAAAAGCTACTAGTTTACTATCATTACCCAATCCAGATACTGTTATTTCATCAATAACGACAGGAACTACATTAGATATATTGTTAACTACAGGTGTTATTTTACAAATAGCAATCGTAATATCATTTGTACCATTGCTAGTAAGCCAACCTTTTATTCTTTGTACTGTAGATGCAAAAGGTACTACATGACCTGAACCTGCTCTAAAAAAACTTTTTGGTAATATTGACCCTGAAGATACTACAGCAGAACCAAAATCTTGATCCCATTGATATGGTGCTTTATTGTCAGCTAAATCTTCACCATAAGAATAATTATTTAACCCTGAATCAATATAACCTTGCATTTTATAATTAGTTACACCAACTAAAGATTTAGATATATACTCTAAACTACCATCTGTTGTACCACTACCATCACTTGCTCCCTTAGACAAAACTGTATCATTTGTTGCAGCTTCAAAACCTTTTGGGTTATGTCTATTAGCATCTTGTAAATTTTTATGTTCGTTTGCAGCCATAATTTATTTTATTTAACAATCATCACATGGACAAAAATCTTTCCAACTTGTATATGTTCTTGGTCTTTGATAAATACTATCATACATAATTATACCATGATTTTTATATGTATGACCCCTTCTTGGTCTATCTGATTCATATGTAGGATATTGACCATCTTGATCCTCATCTTCCATAAAATCTATCATATCTTTTAAATAAATTTCTGATTTTCTATATGTATCTTGTTTATAAGCATTTAGTTCAGAAGGGTCTATAATAGTAGCAAACTCATCTATATTATTAACGATACCTGCACTTGTACTATTATTTTGTACTTCGCTTATAACTTCAAATCTTACAAACCAACATAAAGTTCTAGTAAGAAAATCATTCATTAATGTTAGATTTGCAGTAGTTAAAGTATTATTATGATGTTGTGTTTTTATTTCTTCATAAAACTTTTTACCTAATGCAGGTTTTATGTGTGCTAACTCTGCAAGTAAAATTGTGTTTGTAGATATTAATGCAGTATCTGTGTTAGCATTTGTAAAACTATTACTGATTACTTCTGCTGCAGTTACTAAAGTAGAATATTGATTTACGTTTGCCATATATATTATTCGTTATTAGTTTCAATTTCTGTTACCTGTAAACTCTCATCCTCATCTGGACTATCATCATCATCATCTCTTGTTACTATAATTTGCTCTCTATCAGTTAAGAACATATTACCTTCTTCTAACATAGGTAAATCTTCATCTAACATTCTTCTCTGCTCATTTATAGTTAATACTTTAGAAGGATCTATTTGTGTAGCAAAACTAATAGGTGGCTCATACTGTATAACTAAATCTTCTGGTAAATACCCTAGTTCTTTAAATAATAATTTTCTTATACCATTTAACAACAAATCAGATGTATCTTTAATTACAGTAGTCATTGCTAAATCATAAGCTATTCTTATTTCACTTCCTGTATTATTCATTTTACCACTAGATACTAAACCACTCAAAGATGGTTGCCATCTATGTGCTGTTACAATATTTTGGTCTGTAATACGTTGTAAGTCTATCCAACTACCTTCTTGGTCATCCTTAATAATATTTACGTTAGCAGGTGAAGTGTCACCATTTTTTACTATAAACATTATTTTACCATTGTTACCATCTCCAACAAATTTCTTTTGTGCTTCTTTAACCAACTTCTTTGCTTCTTTTTCTCCCATATCACCACTAATCTCTACTATTGCAGATGGTTGAAAACCATTTTTAAATTTAGTGTGATTCCATTTACCTATCTCATAATCTACTGCTACATGCTCAAGTGCAGCTATGTAATCTGGTAAACCATAAAAAGTAAAGGTTGGTTCATAATCCTTAAATTGTAAAACAAATCTATTACTTCTTACGCTTGGGTACAAGGGTATAATAGATAGTTTGTCTTTCATTGTATTGTACTTTGCCCAATCAGGATGTACATACACTTCTTTTTTATTCTTAGACATTCTAACAGTAGTTGCATCTAAATGATATAAATTTAAACCACCATCATACAATACACCTTCTAAATAAGCATTACCAAAAGTGTAGTAATCATCTGCTAATTTTTTAAATACATCTCTTAGAGATTCGCCATCTGCATTTACATCTTTAATATAATCTTTTATTTCTTCGTTGTTTGTAACAAATTTAGCACCACTTGTGAATACAGCTTTTTGTGCTAAAACACTTCTATGAGTAGAAGATTTTCTTTTTAATTCAGCTAAATATTGAGGAAATAAGTTATTTGTACCAAAAGGAATAAACTTAGTTCTTACTCTTGATAAGTCTAAAGGTTCTTCAATATGTTCTGGTATAGCTAAGTTAAAAACACCAAACTCAAAAGTATTAGTCTTTTGATTTGTTTTTACTTGACTTTTTACTGCTTTTTTTCTTTGGCTCATCTTTTTTAGTTGTAGTTGTTATTTTTTCTACTAAATCAGTCATACCTAGATCTTCATAAGCATAAGCTAATTCTTCTTGACTTGCTGTTGACCATTTTATTTTAAAATCACCTTTATAAGAAACTCCAGATGATAATACTGCTTTATATTTTGCCATAATTGTATATATTTTTAAATGTTGTGAATTTACTATATTATTGTTACAATCACACATTTCAAAAAAAAAGATATTAATAGGATAAGGTTAATACTTTTACGAACAAAGTTCAACCTATTATTATATCTTAATTTTATATTAAGTAGTAGTTGCTGTTAAAGCTGAAGTGTCAACAGTCAAAGTACCAGAGTATAATCTTGGTAACTCAAATTGTCTTGCTACTAAATTAATAGTTATCATATTCTCATCACTATACGCTGCACCAGTAGTTCCCTCCATACCTGCAAGATTTAAGAAAGTTTGATTTTTTAGTAAAACATCTTCATTTCTAAATCTCTCACTTAAACCTACAACAAAATTTGTACCATTCGTATCAGTAACTATTGCCATCATACACTCATTAAGCATCTTTTGTAATTCATGAAACTTAGGATCGTTCATTCTTGGTAAACTAAAAGATAACGCACATTCGAAAGCAGTAGAACCATTTTCTTTTGTTGCAGTTATATTTAAAGTAGGAGTTTCATTTTTAAACTCATATACAAACCAACTAGCTGTACCACCTCCATTTCCTATACTAGAATAACCATGTGTATCGGCAGTTGCATCTACTGTAGCAGTATCTCCTGCAGCAAAACTTCTCAAGCATATTTGAGTAATCCCACCAGTAGATTGTAAATCTGCACATTGTATTGCTAAACCTGTATCTATTGCCATATTATTGTTTTTTTATTGATTATTAAATAAGAGGGGGATTTAACACCCCCTCTGTTATTATTTAGTTTATATAAATATCGCCCACTTATATAGTGAATCATATAAATACTGTACTCCTAACTTGAAGTAACCTCTAAAGAACATTTTTTCTTCTAAATCATCATAGAATACTTTAAATGAACCTTCAGGATCTGTAACATCAGAACCAATAATTAAATTGTCTGTTGCTGTATAACAGATACCTTGAGTATAGTTAGTAGTTACCCCACCTGCTGTGTTAGCAAATAAATCTGGGTCTGTGTCAGCTAAGATTGTGTCCCACTCATACATAGGAATAATCTCAATACCTCTAAACTTAACTACTTGATAGCCATCTTGAGTATTTGTAATTGCTAAGTCTGCAGAAGTACCTTCTAAGTTTTGTAGATACTTGTTATAAACTAGAGGTGTTACATAGAATCTTTTATCTGCTGCTGCAATTTGTTGTAATGCTGCAGGTGCTTCATCAAAAAGTTTTCTTAAAGCTGTAATAACTTCAGCACTTGTTGGCTCATTGTCTGCTGCTGCATCTACTGTAAATCTTGGAGCAGAACCTGCACCCATTAACTTCATCCAACCATCCATATTACCATAACCTGCAACACCAGAAGCTGTATCATCACCCCATGCTAATCTTACTACATCTTGACCTATACCTTTTACAGCACGATCTACAATTGCATCTGCTAATTGAGTACCTTCTACATTCATTACATCTACACCATTTCTGTACATTTCTTCAATGTAAGTTCCAAAGAACTCTTTAGAACATTGCTCAAGAGCAACTCTCATTCTTCCTGCTGTTATAGTTTTCTCATCAATATCAAATTGAGTTGACCCACTTGTTGATGAACAACCATCATATTTTGCTACGATTTTTGTTAGAGCAGCAGAAGTAAACACATTCATTTTGTGTTTAACATTAGGAATAACTCTATAGTTACGCATAATATCATCACTTCTAAATACTGGCTCATAAAAAATCTCATTTAGATTCGCACCTGAATAAGTTGCGAATGTTCCTTTATTTGCTACGTTTGCCATTTTTTATTATTTTTTAGTTATTAAATTTATTTCTCATCATTTGTGCCATAGCATTGTAAAAACCTGCATTAGCATCTTCTTTTTTGTTTTCAACTACTGCAGGGTCACCATCAGTTTCTATTTCAGTACCTTTAGCATCTGCCTTATTGATTTTTGCGTTCAACGCTTCTACTTCGTTAGTTAAAGTTTCGTTACTACCTTTAGCACTAACTAATTCATTTTCTAATGAAGTAATTTTTTCTGATAACTCTATATTCTTAGCTTCAAAGTCAGAAATTTTATTTTTAATTTCATCATTATCTCCAAGATTAACAGTTATCTCTGTGTCATTAGCAACTTCTTCAGAAACCTTTACATCAGATTTTACTGCTGCAACAATTTCTTCTACTTTACTATTGAACCATTCTTTTAACTCGTTAGTCATTTTTTTGTTTTTTATGTTATTATTAAATTTGTTTTGAATTTCCTCGTTTGTGATGTTCTTAAATTTAGATACATCATACTTAGCAGCAATCTTCATAGCATCTGAAATACTATCTACAAAGCCAAGTTCATACGCTTCATCTGCACTTAACCAAGTTTCGTTATCCATCATCTCTGCAATAGCTTCATATGATAGTCCTGTCTTTTTTACATATATTTCTGTTAGTTCGTTAGATATTTTCTCAAGTGTAGCAGCAGATTTACGCATTTCTTTTGCATCACCCATAACACCTCCCCAAGCATTGTGTATCATAAAAAGAGAATTTTCTGCCATTATAACCTCATCTGCACCAAGTGCAATTATTGTAGCAATACTAGCAGCTATACCTTCAATATATACAGTTGTGTTGTAAGTTCTTTTCTTAAGTACGTTATGAATAGCCATGCCATTAAAAACATCACCACCTAAACTGTTTATACGTATATTGATTGGTCTATCTCCTAAACCTTTGATTTCTTCTATAAATTTTTGAGCAGTTACCCCATGCGAACCTATCTCATCAAATATGTAAACTTCAGCAACTTTATTTGCGTTATTTTGAATGTTATACCAGTTGTTTTTCATAGATGCAAAAATAGATTTAAATCTATTTTATACTTACCTAATTTGTGTACAAAACTTTTAGTAGGATATATTATTGATGGTTACAGACTTTTTTCTTTCCTTGTAAACAATATTTTGTGCTTGACTTTCGCTTATTTCATACTTTATAGATAAGTCCATAAAAGTACAAGTTCTATTACCTTTGTTAGTTACTAACATTCTGTCAAAATCAACAATAATCATATAGTTTCTAACTCTTTTAGGTTCAATAATACCTCTCTCAACTAGATGCCTTATCATATCTTTACAAGTAGGTGAATCACCAAATCTTTTTTCTAGTTCTACACCAACAGTTTCAATGTAATCATAAACTACCTCTACGTTATTTTGTCTTTGTTTTTTTTGAGCCAACAGTTTTAGTTTTTTTGTTTTTTGTTGTTTTCCACTCCTCTGCTATTGTTTCCCAAAATTTTACTACTGCTTTTCTACAAGAACTGCAATTTAAATCTTGTTTATGAGAAGGAAATAAAACATGCCATTCTGCAAACATAATATCTAATGCAACTGCATTATATTTAGAAAAATTATTTATGTTATGTTTGTTTTTAGAAACAGCATTTTCTATCATTTCTCTTTTGTTTTTGTTGTAATTTTTTGCTATTTGTTTAAAATCCATATGTAATTGTTTACCATTTATTTAAAGGACACTTGCCAAAAAATTCTTTGGTTAAAGATGTTTTTGCATCTAAAAAACACATACATTCTGCACATCTCGAACCTCTGTGAATTATTGGTCTTTTTAATAATAAAAAGTTTCTGTACATATTACAACTTTTACAAATAGCTAATCTCTCTAATTTTGTTTTTTTATCCACAAACATTTGTTAATTTTTTTTATAATTTTTAATAAACTCTAGTATGATGTTAATTTTTTCTTTTATTTGTTGCATATTTTCTGCATTTTTTTCATGATGTTTTGAAAATGTATTTTTAACTTCATGAATACTAAAAAAGAAAAATTTATATAATGCATATAATGCTCCTATGAGTAAAACCAATGTTAACCCATAACTCTCTATAATCTTAAATATTTCTTCCATAATTGTTTTAGTTTTAAAATGTTACTTGCGATTCTATCACGCTTACTGATTGTTGTGCTTGAGTTATATCTGATTCAACCACAACAACTTTACTACCTTGACTTACAGCACCCATCATTTGATTTTGACCTACAGCATTAAATTGCTGTTGTGTAAATGATGGCATATTTAAAAGACCACCATCTGCAAACTTAACACCTCCTCCTGCAGAGTTCATTGCTGACAATTGACTTCTAAACATTGCTGTACTTCTTTTATTTATTACTGCTTCACCTCCTTCTAATTCTACCACTCTACCACCTACTGCAAACTTCTCACCACCAAAGGCATGTGACTTACCATGTACCATACCTCCGTTAGCAAACTTCTCTACAATACCTCCATCTGCAAAAACACTACCTAATGTTTTTATGTTTGCAAATAAAGAAACAAGCGTACTTAAAGTAGTTATCATTGCTATAATGTTCGCAGGGAAAGGTAGTTTTGCTTGTGAAGCAACTCCTAATGACATTTCAGATAATGCTTGTAAATTGTTTGCAATTGCAGCAGTAGAAGATAATGCTATTCCTACCCTTCTTATACCCTGCATTTTTTCATCTTCACCTGCTAAAGTTATTAGCTGATCTCCTAATGAAGCAACACTATCAATGTTTTGTTGTCTAGCTTGTTTCTCTGTTTCCATATTTTGGAGTTTCAGAGCATTTAATTGTTTTTCTAACTGCACTCTTTGTTCGTAAGTGAGTTGCTCATCTTGAAGTAAATTGTTAAGTAAATCTACCTGAAAATCTCTTAGCTTCTGTTCTTGTTCCTCAATAGTTGCTGTACCATTAATAACATCTTCCATTAAAGAGTTAAAATAATCATCAGAAACAGTTGTTAAAAAATCAGTTGCTATGGCATTATCTTCTTTTGCTTTTGTGTTTTCTTTAATAGCTTTTGTAGATTTTACCACTATAGGAGTGCTTTTGCTTTCAACTTCAGAGTTTTCTGTTAACTTAATTCCAAGTTTTTCTGCTGTTTTTAAAGCATCTTCATATCTTTTAGCATAGGTTTTAGATTCTTCTTCTAACTTTTTAATTCTAGTTTCATCCATGTCAATTTGACCTTGCGTTTTGTCAATTACACTATTTTTACCTATGACAATATTTCTTTCTCCTTCTTCTAATTTTCGTAAGTTATCATTTCTCCTTACATTTAATTCAAAAATTTCTTTTTCAATTTTTTGTTGTTCTTTCATTATATCAGTCAAAGTTTCTTCTGCAGCAGCAATTTTTATCTTTTCTACTAATTGTTTATTAGCATTAGCTTGATGTTCACTTAATTCTTTTAGTGTATCTTTTTCAGTTATAAGGTTAGGTAAGTATGCACCATATTCAATATTCAATTGTTGTATGGCTCTGTTTCTAGTTTCTTGAGAGGTTGATGTGTCTTTTAAGACAGCAAATAATGCGTTCATTTCATCTCTTTCGGCTTCTAATTTTTCTGACATAGGTATGTCAACAAAATCACTTACAACATTTAGTAAGTTAGCAAACCCATCTACTGCTCTTTGTAAAGATTTCCCTAGAACAGACTCTGTAAAATTAATTAGTAAACCTTCAAACGCAGAATTTAATCTCTTGAAAGCACCCTCTAAATTATCACCAACTATAGCTGCCATTGCTTCTGCTGCACCATTTGAACTTAACATTGCATCTCTTAATGCTAAGGTAGAATCAGTATTTGAAATCATTTGCTCAAAAGCTGCTGCTTGTCTTAAATCAACAACCTCCATAATATCAGCCATACTACCACCTTCTTCTACAAATTTATTCATAGCAGGTATTAATTGATCGTAAGAATGTATAGTTTGACCAAAAGATTTTACTAAATCAGAATTTGGATCTTGCATTTTAAGAAGTATATTTCTTAAAGATGTACCTGCTATAGATGCTTCTATACCTGCATCTGTTAGTTTTGACATTATTGCTGTTGTATCTTCAAGAGAAAATCCAGATGCTTTTGCAATAGGTGCTACCTTTGTCATCGATGTTTGAAACTTTTCTATATCCATTGCAGAAGATGTAAAAGATACAGCCATTACATCTACCACTCTTTGTGTTTCACTAGCATCTAATCCAAAACCTCTAACACTTGCACCTGCTACAGTTGCTGCTCTAGCTAGATCAGAACCTGTTGCTGTTGCTAAATCAAGAGTAGCTTTTTGAGCATCTAATATTTCTTGTGTTGTAAAACCTAGCTTACCAAAGTTAGTTTGTAATTCTGCAACTTGTTGTGCTGTAAAGAATGTCGTTCTACCTAAATCTTCTGCTGTTTGAGATAGTTTCAAAAAATCTTCTGTAGATGCACCAGTAATAGCTTTTACTTTTGACATTTGAAATTCAAAATCTCTAAATGTTTTTATTGAACTTGTTATAAATCTATTTATTTGCCTAAAAGCAGCTACAGCACCTAATATACCTGCACCCATTGCTGCTATATTTTTAGTCAGACCTCCTACTCTTTTAGTTGCTTTATCTGTGGTTTTACCTAGATTTTCAAGTTGTCTTTGTCCTTTGACCTGAACCTGAACTATTATTTTTTCTGTATTTGACATATATATTATATATTAAAATTGTTCTACAACTGTTGTTTTTGGATTGTTTTTTCTAATTATTTCACTCATCATGTTTGCTGCATCTACACCAATTGATGGTGCTAATTTGTTTACAATATCATCTTTGTGTTTTCTTACAGTATGACCTGCAAAATCTGTTCTTCTTAATCTATTCCCCTCTGACCAAAAAACATAAGGTTTACCATAACCTCTTTCTTTTAGTTTTTTAAATATAGGTGCTGCTGCTCTTAAAGGTAACCCTTTATGTCTTGCCCATTTTTTTATTGCAGGTAGATTTGGTGCTTGTGCAAAAGCAGGATTATTTACAGCTTTCCAATAACTTACAGAAGAACGTACATTTAAAACATTATCTCTACTTACATGGTATCTTATACCATCTATTAATTTACGACTAGCAACATGCTTTTGTGCAATAAGTTCTTCTTTAAGACCTTTTCTAAGCATCTTTCCTACTTCATGCAATGTTCTATTTGTGTGTTTAAATTTCATTATTCTGCAGGTATTTGAGGATCATCAACTTGTTCTAATGAAACATTTTGTATATTAGATTTATAAACAGTAGAAAAATTATCATTAATGTCTGATACCTGTGTAGGTATTAAATACTCATCTTTTCTTTTAACAGATATTTCTTGTACAGCCATTGTATTTCCTCTTACACCTGCTGTATGTCCTGATTGAAAAACATTTGTAAAATCAATAAGTATTATATCTTGTGGTGTTTTAGCAGTAAATTCTGATGTTAATATCATAGCAGGTAAAGTAGTTGCAGGATTATCTGTTAAAACAAAACTTTCTTCTGTATTTTTTAAGTAAATATCATCAACCTCATAATAACTAAGTATAGAGCAAGTACCACCTGTGGTTTGAAAATTTTGCAATCTGATAGAAACCCTATATTCAAATCCTACAATTAATCCTGTTAACTTTTGATATATACCTCCATGTGTTAATGGAGAACCCGTTCCTGAACCACTTCTAAAAATAATATAGTTTGTAAATGAAGATGGTGCAACAACAGAACCATAAGGACTACCACTTGTATGATATTTAAACCAAGTGTTTAATTTATAAGTAGTGTTACTTACAACATCATGTGACCAGTCTGTTGCAGTAGTTGCTCTATCCGTTGCAGTAGATAAATGTTGTGTTATAAAAGAATTACCCAAAGCAACATGCTCTGTATCATAAACATTTAAAGAAACATTTGTTATCAAACCTTCTTTTTTTGGAAGTCCAGTCAAACTATCTATTTGTTGTTCAATTTTAACTGCCATATTATTGTATTGATAAAGGGTTAGGATTATCTCCAAAGCTAAGTGGATCTTCTACTGTTGGTGGTGGTGTAGCACCAAAAGTACCAACATCTATCCATTCTATAAGTTCAACTTTTGTAGATTGATTTTTATGTGGTTGATAATCAATTATTTTATTTAATCTCCAATAACATCCATCTACATATATTAGTTTTGTAAAATCTAAACCTACAATGTCAGATATTTTTATATCGAAGTAAGATGTTTGTATTCTAGGTTTTACCTTAAATTGTTCAATCATATACTTGTAGTAAGTTTCAAACAAACCTTTGACAGTAACTGGATTACCTAAATTACCATTGTTATCATCAAATGTTTGTGCAGTTATGTTGCCATAACATAAATTTGGTGAATCTGGATCTAATCTATTGTAAGATGTTGCTTGAGGATAAATAGGAAATATAGGATTTGGGATGCTACCAGATGAATTTGCAGACACTTGTTTATTATGACCTACCCACATATGAACCATAAATCCTTTGGTGTGGTTTTGACCATAAGTTGCATTTGGACTATACTTGTTCCAAAACAACAATCTTGGTTTGTAATCACGACCTTTGTTACATCTTCCCATTAAATTAACATCATTGTTACATTCCCAAAGTATTGCATTTTTTGCTGAATTTATCACTCTACTGCCATCTGAACTTACACCCTCCATATCTCTATCTGAACCACATACAGTACCCGAAAAGAAAGGATTTTCGTAAACTGAAAGACCTTTTTCAAATGATGTGTCTAGGTTTTCTTGATATGGAAAAGTGTCTGTTATGCCGTTAAAATATTGTTCACCCATAGCAGCAACTTTACCATCTTTACTATCTTCTTTATAATTAAACTGAATCTGTCTTTTTAAACCTGTTTTAAGTTCTTTATACTCTGATGTTTTACTTCTATCTAATTTATATGTCCAATCAATTGCACTTGCATAAGTTTTGTAAAAGTCATCAAAAGGTTCTATAGTAACCTGTCTGCTTGTTTCATCTGTTGTAATCTTTAAATTAAAAGCATGTGCTATACCTTTAATAAAATCTATCTGCCTATACTCAGGATTTATAAGTTTTGCTAAATCAAATTTTTGACCCCACTCTAAGTAATCTGGATTTAACAAATACTGTATAGAACCTCCATTACCATCTAACTCAACATCATAGCTATAAAAAGTTCCTGATGCTGCAGGATGTTGTCTGTTGTGATAAAATCTTATGTAAGGCAAAACTCTATCACCTTTATTTAACCATATAGTTTCATTAAAATCTACATCTAATTCTTTATTTTTTCCTTCAAAACTACCACTACCTGATTGTAAAGCAAATGCATGTGGATTAAATTCATGTTCTTGATATGCAGGTGGACTTTGAAATGAAAAAACAGTTTCACCTATTGTTTTTACTAGCACACCTATTTGTACTTTTGTATCATGTAGATGCCAAGAAGGATCAGAACCAGAGCCAGAATAAACTAAATTATTTATTGTTAGTTTTAAACCTTTAAACTTTATAGTGTAGTAACCATACTCTGGAGCATAAAAATACCCATTACTGTTTCTATATCCATATACTGTATTACCCCAGTCACTTGATGTTGAATGTAATGGATCGCAATTACCTATTTCTCCACAACCATAATTATCTATTGTTACTGTAGATGAATCTTCAATTTCAAACCAATGTAGTTTTGTAAAATTACCTGTTGTTGACTGACCAGAAAAAGTTCCAGTAGTAGGGTATCTGACAGTATTTACTGTTGATACTGATATGTCATTTGCTTGTATAGGAATACTTGCAGAACCTAATCTTGCCTTGAAAGAATATCTATCTGTTCTTTCTGAGGGATTATTGTATTTTGCATTTGGAAGTAACCATACTAATTTCTTGAACATATCTGTGTTCATAAAATTAGAATTTATTGTATAACCAATATTGTTAAATATTTTGTCAATAGTATTTTTTACCCATATTGCAGGTCGCCAATCTGATGTAGGTAGAGGTGTACCATATGGATTTTGAAACTCATCATAACCATAATACCCATTAAAACCTGTAGCAGAAGTGTTACCTGCATTTGCTAACTTTTCAGTTTTTGTAAATAAAAATTGTACAGTAGCTTGATTTCCATCTGGATTGAAATCACCATAGCTTACTATTGGGTATGTTATGTGTGATGCGTTTGATTCGCAGTTAGTTTGCTCCCAACCTTTACTACCTTTTATTTCAAATACATTGCAATTTAATGGTGTGCCAGAATCAATATCTGTACCCCAATCTATTTCTGCTAAACTTTTTTCTTCTATGAGAGATGCCCAACTCATATTGTTGCCAAAAAAAACACAATTATAAAAAACTGCTTTTGTTCCAAGACCTCCTGATCCTGTAATTTTTAAAAGACCATCTAAAGAGTATAAATTATTTACCAATATTCTACACTTTTTTAAAGTTGTTAAATTTGCATCAAAATCAGATTTACTGTCATAAAAGTTTTTTAACATCTTGTTGTTATGCTTAGTAGCAGGTATTTTAAATGTTTTACTAAAAGTACCACTTGTTGATGTAATGTTTTTTATATCTGAAATTTGAAAGTTTAAAGATAAAGGAAAGTCAACATGGTCACCCACATCTAATTCACCTACAACACTTTTATCCCAAGAAATCTCTGTAAGTGGAAATGCTTTTACAAATGACAAATAACCATTGAATCCATTACCACATAATATTCTAAGTGCAACCTGTGAAGCATGACTACCACCTTGAGTCCATTCTACTGTATGTGTTCCTGCTGCAGTATTTAAAACTATGTCATCAAAACCTCCTGAAGCTGTAGGTGTGTTTGAGTGTTGATACAATCTTAAAAAATTTGTACCACCAGAAGTAGGAGTAGAGTTATACCCAACTTTATATTCAAGTTTATACCTTCTACCCACTTCGAAATATTTACCACTCGCTTTTGTGTTTCTTAATATTCTTTGGTTAAAAGGTAAAGTTGCACAGAAGTGTGCTTGATTTGCAGTTATAAACCATCCTCCACTTGGTGGACAAGAAGTGTAACCAACATTCCAACCTCCACCAGTAAAAGCAAACTCCTCATTTGTAAGCATTTGTGTTCCTGCTGCAGCACTTAAATTATAATCTAATACTTCTAATTTTATTGACATATTGAATTAATTTCTTTGTGTATTTTGTTCAAATGAATATACAAATTCTATATTAAACTTTACCAAACCCTGACTTTGATCTACTGTTGTTATATCACTATTTGTTATTATTATTGGAATATATTCTTTAGGAGTAGGTCTTTGTTGATTTGATATATGATTATTAATTCTTGCTGCTTCTGTGTCTTTTTCTACCCAAACATTTGGTGATGTTATTATTTCTTCCAACCATTTTGCAACACGCTTTTGTAAAGGGTCTGTATATACACTAACTGCTCTTTCTGCATTTACATTCATAACTTCTCTACCTCCTTTATAAAAATCACCACCTCTCATTGTATTATTTATAAAGTCATCATAAGGTATAACAGAACCTGATGCATGAAAAGCATTTGATTGTGCCATTGTAATTCTTGGTTTTTTTCTATCTATTGTATCTTTTGAAACACTTAAACTCTCAACTACATCTCTTTTTGCTGTATAAGAGTCTATACCACCCTGTCTATTTAACCAATGAAATCTAACATAATCTACTGGAGTATGATTTCTATTTGCTACTTGTTCTGAAAGATAGTATGCTTGATTTGTTTCTTCCCTATCTATCTCATAATAATATTTATCAGTAAGTTGATCTTCAGATCCATCTGGTCTTTTACCTTCTAAGTGACAACTATAAAATACTGTTGTTGAGTTTATTTGATTTGTTAAAGCACCACCACTATCATTTTTACCATTATTATTGATATAATTAGGAGATATATTTTGTATCTGATTTATAAACATACCATCTGTTCTATAAGACCCACCATAGTTGTGTGTACCTCCACTATAAATGTCTGTTAGTGTATCTGTAAAATCATCTACATAAACTACGTTTTGAGAAACATTACCTGCTGTAAAAGTTTCAATTTTCATTCTAAGTGTCTGAAAACCTACATTTGTAGTCGAACCTACTTGATCGCCATTTCTATATGGATAAGCTAAGTGAAACTGCACAAACTCTGCTTTTTCTAACATTCTAACAGGTTTTTTAAAAACATGATTATCTTGATGTGTAGTTGTTAAGCTAAAACTATGATTTGGACAGTTTGTCAAAAATCTAATAGCATTATTACTAGCAACAACAGTTCCCCCTATTGCAAACCAAGAGTTACTTGCCCCTCCTCTATAGTACCATCCATCTTCACCAATTGTTGGTGCGGAATTTATAAAATGATTTATATTACTAAATTTTCTCCATTTTGTTGTTTCATGTATAAAACCATTTGCATCTAAAATATCTGCTGAACAAGCTATTCTAATCATAACGTAAGAACCATTTTCGGTTACGTTATATTGACTTATTGGATGACCACCTGCAGTAGGATTACCACTATTACCTGCAACTACATTATCTTGAACCTGCAACCCACCATTCATACCACCATACTCATAGCTTTTCCATGTTCCCATATTTATTGGACATAAAGAATAAGAAAGTTGATCTTGTACTAATTCACTATAATCTATAGTAAACCTATGACCTTGAGGTGCTGTACCTGTTTGATAATGCCTATTTGAAATATCTCTTGATTTTTTTATTTTACCAATAAGTTTCCAATGCTCATAATCAGGCATATTAAAGTTAGATGTATGAGCATTAAATCCTTGATTATAAAGGTAACGAGGTAATCTTGATGCAAAAATATAAAAATTTATATTGACAACATCTCCATATGTAATTCCTCCAGAAATAAAACTATTACTTGCACTAGCTTCTACTCCCTCTGTAACACTACCATCATTCTTATAATAAACCACACCAAATAGTGCAGGTAAGTTTGCACTATAGACTGCAGAAGAAGTAAGGTTTCTAAAAGCGAATTTTGGATAATTTGACCAAGCAAGATACATATCTTGTAATACTTTAAATTCTCCATCTTGTAAATATCCCATGTCTTAATATATTTTATATTTTGTGTTTAAATAATTGTTTATGTCTGTCCATTCAACATCTTCTAAAACTCTATTGTAAATTATTAGTTCTGCAAGATTTGCTTTTGCTAATCTACCGATAAAAAAAGTTTCTTGATTAAAAGTTGTATTTGCTTCCCACCCAGAAATATCATGTGTACTACCAATAGAACCATTTAGAGCCATTTGTATAACCCCTGTGTTTCTCCACTCCATTCTTACTATAGCATAATTACTTGAAACACCTGTATTTACCGAAGCTGTACTTCCTTGATCGTTAGAAACTGCTGTATAAAATTTATTATTGTTAAATCCTAAAACTATAGTAGCTGTACCACTATCAGTATAACTAAAAACTCTTTGCAATCCTGCATCTGCTGTATGTTGTTTTGCAACAAAAAAAGCAGTAAATCCTGTTGAGGTTATTGGTGAGTTAGATAAAGAAGTCATTACATCATCTGTACCATCAAAGTTTATGTACGCCTTGTCATTTGCACCATCATAACCATACCTTAATGGTTGTTTTATAGTTTCATCTTGAGCCACATTATTATTATTTCCTGATTGATCTGCCCATGCACTAACTCTTTTTGTTGGTATGTCAAATGTCACGCCACTATCTGCTTTTAACCAAACAACTAAATCACTAAAGTCTGATGGGTAAACTGATACTGGTCTAAAACATTTTGTAAAAGCACTCATTGTAAATACAAATTTTATTTGTACTAATCTATCATTTGCTACTTCTTTTACTCTTTCTATCTCTAAACTTTCATCATTTAGGTATGCTTCTACTGTTACATCTTGATAAAATTTTAAAACCATATCAAACCATTCCATAGCTAAATCTTGTAAGTTATCCCATCTTTTTTGTAAGGTAACTACTGATTGTGCTGCTTGTGGGTATAAGTTGTAAAAATTTATTTCAAACTCATATTCCTCTCTACCATCATATATTTCTGGTATTATAGATGTAGGAGGTTGTATAAGCATTAATGGGTACTTAGTATCATGATCTTCATTAACATCTGACTCATAGCCAAACTTGACATCACCATAAGTCCATTTGCTTTCAAAAACTGTTATTAAATCTGATAATCTTGTTATTGCCATTATTGTCCTAGTTGTATGTTGTTTTTATTATGTATTTTTTCTTGAACAGCTATTTCATAATCATTTTTTGCACTTATCCAACTTAAATAAGTTAATACTTTGTACAAATCTGTTTTCTTCACGCTATCCACATTATTATGTCCATCTTTTTTAAATACTCCTTTTTCTGCTACCATATACAAGCTATTTAACCAACCATAAGGTTTTATAAATTTATTGTACAATCCTACTGTTGAAACTCTGTTTTTTCCTCCTCCTCCTTTGTTTCCCCCACCAAATACGTTTGGAAAGTCTTTGTTAATCTTACGCTTTGCAAAGTCAAAAAAAAACTGAACTCCCAAACTATATCCATTGTAAGTTCTTTAAACTTCTCTGTTTTGGAGGGTATAACATCATCATCATACTCCTCATCTATCTTTCTACACAATATCGCCATTTGTTCTGGTAAAACATCAAATCTACCATGTTTCATAATTTGTATTGTGCTTTCAAGGTGTGTTGACTCTATATAATCTCCAAATGTGCTTCTCTTTAGAAACTCTTTTGGAAAAAAATACGTTTCACCTTCAAACTCAAATCTATCTATTCCTTTTGGTTTATATTCTTCTAATAGCTTTCCAACTGTAGAAACTGCTTGTGTTACACTTTCTATATCTAATTTTTGAAACATATTCACATTTATACCAGTTAGATATAAAAATATATCTCTATTCATTCTCAAAACCTCCACCTCACTATGTTCTACTTCTATAGGATTACCTTCTTCATCTTTTTCATTGTACTTGCTTATAATAGCATATAAACCATACCACCATTTTAGAGTTATGTCCTTCCACTCTGTTGGTATTTCATAAGTTGTGTCTTGAATTTTTATTTCTACCATAATTAATTTTTAGTTAGATGTTCTTGTTGTATTTGTTTTATTAATTCTTCTTCTTCTAAATCATCTATTAGAATATCTGCCAAACTACCAGTAACATCTTCTGTTATTACTGTAACTTTTTCTAAATCATTTTTTACATCATCTGCATTAATTTTGTTTTTTAAAGCAGTCAAATAACCAATACAAGAGTAAAAACTCATATTTGGTATTAAAAAAAGAAATTCTTGCGTTACATCTTTGTTTTTTAACATTGTAGAGTGAAAACTGTTAGAATATGCATAAACTGCACTTAAAATATCTAAAAAATCTTTATATTTACCACTTTCTGCATTTTCTGTAGCAAAATACATAATTTTTTTAAGTCTAAGCAAATATTGCTCAATAACATCTTTATGTCTGTCATTTAAGTATTTTACTTCACTCATTTTCACTATTTCATTATAATTTTTCAAAACTTAGCAAAATTAGTAAACAAAGTATGAATTTTTTTCCTAATTTATAGATAAACTGCAAAAAATTAACTAAAAAAAACAATTTTACCATTATTACTCCAAATTTCTTTATTTATAGCCATAACTAAGCAATCTACCATATCATCATGCCTTGCAGATGGAAATTTTGTTAATTGATTTAAAAACTCTCTGTTCCAATCACCATTTAACAAACTTACTCTACCACTTTCAAGTGATGCACTAATATCTGCTACTCTGGCTACTTTATCTTTTGTTGGTGGCTTATCTTCTTTTACATTTAGTCCAGTTTCTCTAATTAGTGTTTGCACTATTGACTTACCAGATGCTTTTGGTTCTACAAATATTCTGCTTTTGTTTGTGTAACCATTTTTTTGTACCCATTGTGGTATAAATTTTACAAGTTCTGGAAACTCTTTATGTACATTAATACAATCAATTATTTGCCACCTATTATGTTTGTAGGTGTAAGCAAGTAAAGCAGAGGGGTCATTTTTTTGATTTGCAGTATATGCAGGATCAATAACAAAGTTTACTGTTGCTTCATCTACTCTAAATCTATCTATCTTAAACCAATCTTTATGTATCATACCAGAGTCTAGTGGTGTTGGTGTTTGCATTAGCTGTCCTGCATAACCATAACTACCTAAAGCACTTTTGTAATCATCTAATACTTTTTTATTAAATCTATCTGTCCAAAACAAACCAGTTTCTTTATCATAATATTTTTTTAGTAGTGGAGGTTTGATATTTTTTTCTGATTCATTAGTTGCAGGTATGCAAACATGATTGTAGTTTATTCTTGTTTCTCTATCTATTAAGAATCCAGTTAAATCTTCTTCATGCACTCTTTGCATTATAATTATTCTCACTCCAATATCTGCTTGATTCAATCTTGAGTAAAATGTTGTTCTATACCACTCGTTTGCATTATCTCTTTCTGTTGCAGAGTTTGCCATTTGTGGTGATAGAGGGTCATCTACTATAAGAAAGTCACCACCCTGCCCAGTTACTGTACCACCCACAGATGTTGCCCTTCTCATTCCAATATGATTATTTTCGTATCTCTCTTTTAGGTTTTGATCTTTCTTAATATGAAAAACATCTCCCCATCTTCTTTTGAACCAATCGCTAAAAATTATATCTCTGGACTTTGTTGCAAGTTCTATAGATAGTGTTGCAGAGTAGGATGAAGTTATAAATCTTAGTTTTGGTGATTTAATCCATGCCCATACTGGAAACATTACAGTTACTATTAGAGATTTAGTGCTACGAAAGGGTACGTTAATAATTATGTCTTTTGTTTTTGGTTTTTGTGCAATTATTCTCTCACATTCTTTTTGCAACAAATCACAAATATATTCATGATGCCAATTTGTAGATAGTGGTACTGATGGTTCTACCACATGCCATGCTTGTTTAAAAAACTCATAGAAACTCATCTCACAAAGTTTCTTGTTTAAGGCAAACTTTAGTGCTTGTTTTTTATTCATTTATAGATAATAATATTTCTTTACACAAGTCATAAGGTATTTTACTTCTTTCATAATTTCCCTTCAGACCTTGTGTGCCAGTTTGTGAACCTCTAGGTGCTGATACATGACAACTATCACCATTTTTACACATTTTTCTTGGACTCCATCCACTTGGATTAAAAATACTTTTTAAGTTATTAGTCCATATATCTGTTGGTTTCATTCTTGTATCTCCATATTGACAATATGTTACTGTTGCTCTTGGTAATTTTTGCATAAAACTTAATTTTCTAAGTTTTCCTCTTGGGTTCTCAATAAAAAAATAATCTGGTTTATAGTAATCTATAATTTCTAATGTTTTTCTAACAATTTGACAACCTAAAATTGCATCTAATGTTTTTGGTGTATGGTCTTTGTTCCAATGTTTACCAATACTTGCTACACTAAAATATGTACATGGAGGAGATGCCCATATTATATTAGGCTTGAATGGAATTTTTTTATAATCAAATTCTAATATATTTGTTACATAATCTATTTTTTTAAAATTATTTATATCTACTGTAAATGTTTTATGACCTAATTCTTCAGCTACTTTACTAAAAGACCTGCTACCTGCAAATAATTCTAATATTTTCATAATTCATCTAATTCTGTGTAATCAATATCTTCTGCATCTTCCAGACCTCTAATCTGTTTTTTAATATCATCAAGAGTTGCACCTTCATTTAAATTTATTTCTATTTTAGTGTCAGTATCTTTTTTTATTTCTGTTGCAGAAAGTTTTGGTATAGCATAGTTCATAAGTTTAGCTATAGCATCTATGTAGGCACGTGGATCTTCATCAAATAATATATCAAGTGCCATTTTAATCTTTACTGGTTGACCCTCCAAAGCATATGCCAAAGACTTTCTAGTCATTCTAGCTACTTGTTTCATTTCAGTATTTTTTGGTTCAAGTGCTTTTGGAGTCTTGTTGTAGTTTTGGTCTATCTTGCCAATAGAATCATACTTAACTCTTTTTTTCATAGCTTCTTTACCAACATATTTTTTACTATCATCATTCATGTTGCCAATATACAATAAACATTCTAACTATATTCACAATAAATATATAAAATTGAACATCTAATTTTTAACATTATGTTCCGATTGTAGATAAATTATGCAAAACTATAATTTTAAAACAGTACCTTCGTGATCCTTATAAAGTATAACTAAACACAATATACTTTTTATCTCTTTTTACCCTAAAACATAGTATTTATAAAATTGAACTTTAGTTCTGTGTGTGTCCGTTTGTGGGGTTAAGAACAGGAGATATATTTTTTTACGGATTTGCAAACATACAAAAATATTTTCAATAATTTAACAAAAAAAA
>TARA_R100000654_G_scaffold8986_3_pt1 | contig 30387 bp, 30 predicted proteins | sample TARA_R100000654 | Tara Oceans TARA_R100000654 (sample SAMEA2622473) | marine metagenome | biome: marine biome (ENVO:00000447); feature: surface water layer (ENVO:00002042); material: "saline water (ENVO:00002010), including plankton (ENVO:xxxxxxxx)" | depth 5 m
CTGAGCTATGGGAGACACCCTGCACCCTGATCCCTTATTCATTACCCCTTAATCTTGAAGCAGTTGCGACAAGTCAATAAATAAAGAAGAAAATATCTTGACTCAATATTCACTTGGGGTTAAGATAGGTTTCCGTTACTCAAACAGTAATGAAACACAGCCCCCTCAGATAGTTTCTTATACGGCTTCTATCTGAGGGGGTATTAACTCAAAATAAAATAATAACTATGCAAATTCAAGTAGGGAAAGTATCCCATATAGATAGAGATTGTAGTGATCCTAATAAAGACTGGTTATGGTTAACCATTGCAAGTGGTACTAAGTCAGAGGTAATTGATCAGTTCCTTAATTTCCTAAACGATAGGAGTTCTGATGAGGGCTTCAGTTTAGACGATTGGTGGTTTAGAACTAAAGAAGATGTGGAGGTATCAAAATGAAAAAACCTAAAGTATATAAGTTCACATTCTATGGATGTGTACACCCGATGTCTGCTAACAAAACTAAGGCAGATCTAATTGAAGAAGTTGATGATGCTATCTGGTCTTGTCAATCGATGACTATCCTCAAGGAGCTAGAAGTGGAGGAGTACAAACTCAAGTTAGAGGAGGTATCAGAATGAAACTCTTAGAAGTTAAGATACCAAACAGTGATGATCACATTGCTATTTATTATGAGGGTTCTATCAGCAATGTATTCTTGTGGGAGGGTGGAGCAGATACTTTGTTATCTGCTGAGTGTGAAATTATAACAGAGGAGGAGGTATCAGAATGAACGTATCAGAAACCCTATGTGATTTAAATGACATCAAGGAGTTCTTAGAGCTACGCAAGTTGATGGATGAACCAAAGGATAATAACGGATCTGGTTTTACTATCGGAGATGTTATAGATGATTTGATTTATAAAGTAGAAGAAGCATCCCAATGGGAAGATTATATTAAGGAGGTATCATAATGGCTACAGATTTAAACAAAGCAATACACAGAGCTGTAGAATTAAATGGTGAATCTTATATTGTTTCATTGGAGCCGAACCCACCAAGGGTGACGCTCCGAAAGAAACGCCATAAAAACTTAGCCAGTGAAACCGCCCTTGCAGATTTACTGGAGGCAGATGAAAGAGAAACTCAGATGACTCAAAGGGATTGGGATTCAATCGGTGATTACAAACCATCTGATATAGATTACATTCATCCGAGTGATCTCAAGATGTGGGCGAAGTACAGCTATCCAAAGTTTAACGACGCATGGATCAAGTACCAGTCTGTCGTAAAGAAGAAACAACTAGCCGATATCCTGTGGCATACAGACGGCTCGATAGAAATAGCAATTAGACCAGAATGATATACGCAATTTTAATCATAGGAGTGTATGTTGGTATCGTTCTCATCTGTCTGCGACTGCTACAAAAGTTGCACGAACAGGCAGATGAGATACGTATACACAACGAACGTATCATAGAATACAAAAAAAGAATCAATTCACTATCAGAAAGAATGGAGGAACTAAACGATGCCGAGCAATCACATATCAAATGAACCCTACCATGAATGGTTGAGGGATGTTATTAGTAGCAAACCAAAACTGTTTACACACGACTTTAATATCTCGTTCTCCGTTGATTCCCTGCACCTTGATCCTTGGCTCATTGACGATGAAGTATTGGTAGCTTACCTATTCAAAAGGATCAAGGAAGCTAGAGAGTCAGGGTGTTTTAAGGAAGCATTAGAACACACAGAAACAATAGAACCCGAAGTAGATATAAGTTTATGAACACGATATATAAAATAACAACTATAGAACTAGATGGGTGTGAATACCCAACAGCAGGTACACAAACCAAGTGGTTTAAAAACAAAGCAGACGCAACTCGTCACGCAAAAAAGTTTAATATGAATTATAATAAACTAAAGAAACGAGAACGTAAGTTCCATTCAACCACAGAAAGTTTTGGGGTAGAGGCTCCAGAACTTCTTAAAGCTTTACGCCAAAAGTTCTTTGAGGAATATGGGTGTGTGCCTGATAGTGAAGCTAAGTTTGAAGCCCATCACTATTTAAGTACACAAGAATCTGTAGTAAACCTTTTAAACAAAGTCACATCATGACAATACTAACAGGAATAGTTATCTGGTTTGCGTTGATCTACCTTGTACTAAAGTTCTTCGCTGTCTCTTCTGAGATAGATAAAGATTAATATAAAAATATAAAAATATGAACAACATAAGTGAAATTCTGGAAGGAAAAGGGGACTTTGAAAGGATCAAATTTCCTGAAGGAGAACCTAAAGGAGTAATACCCTTGATGGAAACTGATTTAGGCTATCGAAAAGAGAAGTCGGAATATGAGAAAAGAATACGTAAAATGTTTGATGAGGATGATGAAACTTATCGAAAGCTTTTTATACGTGTCAAAGGAGATAGGAAGAGAGTAGATTCTAAAAAAAGTTTTGTAGATCTATATAAGAATATAGAAAAAGAAACTGAACGACTAGATAATTTAATCTCAAAAGAAAAACAAAAGATATTCAATAAAGCTAAAAATAACATAGCTGTACTAGAAGATTTAGTTTATCAGAGGAGACGTACATATAATCTTAATTGGTGTGTAAAAGACGAAAACAGAAGAGGTGTATTTAGAAAAGTAGCTCTACCTAAAAACGGAGAAATTTTCAACGTAAATGATTTAAATATAGATTACATATCTGCATTATTTAAAACAGACAGCCATTTACTTCTCACAAAAGAAGTACATATAAAAACTATAGAACAAATAACACAGAAGTTAAGAGATTTAAAAATTGATATTGATGTTGACTCTAGAGTGGGGGTCTCACACTATCACTTTTATAATAATAAGTCGACGGCAAATCGTAATCAGTCAATAAACGCATCGAGTGTGGTGCGAGAAATTAAGACTACAAATATACTCAAACCAAAAGCACGTTGGCTAGGTAAAGAATCAATAGCTAGTAGTATATGTCGCATAGCTGAAATCGCAAAAAAACATGGTTTATCTTATCGTAAACTATTTTTCGATAACTTCATAAAGAGTTTGAGCTACGTAAAAATTGTTGATGATTATCTTAGGGGTGATACTTTTGGTGAGTTCAATGGACCTTCTGTTTTAGTAGAAATATTTAATCCTTCTGGTTCGCATATGTACTCATCTGAAAAACCAAAAGAACCTTTAACTGCAAGATTACCTTTCTTAGCTTTTTCAAATGCTGATCCTGTTGAACTACCTACAGTTATATATGATTTATGTATGTATAAAAATAGGACATATAGTCTCCGACAAAAAACGGAAGAAGTTCCAGAAAAAGGAGATTTGATCGGGAGGTTTTATGGTGACCCATCAGACGAGCAATACATTTACAAAATGATTTTAGGTAGTAAGTATAAACATTCTTCTTTAGGTAGTGCTGTAGATCTAACTTCACAGCAATACATAAATATAGTTAAACACTTTGAAGGTAATGAGGTTCCTTCTAAAGAAGAATTAGATAATATTAACCAACATAAAATTGAAAATATAAAAATATTTATGGCAGAAAAACTTTGTGAACTCCTTTTAAATAAAGGAATAGATCAAAATATAACTGATGAAAAAGGTAATGTTATAATAGCACCTCGTGTAATTATTTTGGAGCGTCATATACGTGAACTAATAAATTCTAAAACTATTGTAATGAAGCCTTCACCACTTAAAAATAAAATCAGTGATATATTAGATAGTTTTGCCCCAAAGTTTTCTGATATTAATAATGAGGCTAACAAAATTAGAGCAGAACATATAAAGAAAAATAAGGCTTACGAAAACTATAGGTTAAATAAAAGAAATACTCTACCAGAAGAGCGTGTCTTAATAGGTCATATTGTACCAAAAGTAAAAAGCGACACTGCTCCACCATCTTTAGAAGATTTAATCGCTGCAAACCTCGACGAATAAACCATGAACCCTGACTCCTGTACTCTGGACTAGGAATAAAGCTAGAGGAGAACTCTAGATGAGGTGCTATTTTTGCATAGTTGTTCAATGCATCTTTGATGAACACCTAGTTCAGACTACAGGGGTCAGGGTATTTTCTGGCTTGCTTTTAAATCATTTTAGAAATATTGTTAAAGACCATGAACATTTTGAGAATATACTTTGAAGAGTTTGAACTCCTTATGACCATGCAAACAAAGAACCACAGAGTAATGCCAGAGACATTTAAAGTTTATCCTATTTTTAGGGATGAAAATGGAGCTAACCCCAAAGTTGGGGCTGAGATCTTTATGCCTCTGGGAGCTGCCAAGGCAATTCTGCCGAAGCAATATTTCCATGAGTGTTAAACGCTACATACAAACGGATGCAGATAGTAGATATGATTGGATTGCGATGTTGGAAAAACAAAACTCATACGAGATTGTTGGAAGCATCAAAGATTCAAGAGTCCTTCTGTATAGAAACAAAGACAAACAAAAGAGCATAGATACTTTTAAGTATCTCGCCCATAAGCACGGGGCTGTCTCAGCTACTATTCCTTTCAGAAGCTTTGCAATGGCTTAGTGGAACAAGTACCTCGGATAAGATTTGTAAGCCTCGTTAAACTGGTCAGCTCTTTCTACAAACTTAGGGTCTTCCTGCATTTTAGCACGTAGTCTCTTCTGGAAGTCTATGTTTGCTTTCCTTGGAGTCTCTGTCATACCACGCATGATGAGACTAAAGCGTCTCTTACCTATCTGGTTAGCCAATGCTAGTTTCCTAAGTTCATCCTCAGTTATTGGTGTGTCCGTTTTCTTAGACAGTTCCATAATGCCATTAAATACTTTGTATGCTTGTCTATCAATGTTCTTTTTGTATTCGAGTTCTGTATCTACGATATCAAACACATCTTGTTTAGACATCTTATCTGCGAAGAAAGCTTTGTTCTTACCTCTAGAAGCTATTTGAGTTTCCATCCTTATACTGTTCATGTATCTAGAGAGGTTGGTTCTCAAGTCTAATTCGTAAGGTTTGAGTGGTAGGAACTCTTCAGCTATTCGTAGCAGTGCTTGCTCTAAAGCTTTTTCTTTATCCACTGTCAGCCCTTTTGCAACTTCCCTACCTGTTTGTATTACTTTAGGTTGAAAAGCCTCTTCCCATAGGAACATTCCCATTTTGTAAAACTGATCAAAGGAATCTTCTTGAGTTCCCCAAATGGCTCGTCCAGTTTCTGGGTCTTTGTTCTTTCTGAGTGCTAGTAAAGCCCCTGCAAAGATTTGTTCATCAAGGTATTGGTCAAATATCAAGGACTCAGCGAAGACTTTCATAACCTCTCCTGTATCTTTTCCTTGAGCTATTTTTTCAAATGATCTTATGAACGGATCTACTACGAGTGAGAATGGATTGAGGTATGTAAAGTCCCATGTGTACAATTTGTTTTCATCCTGCACTTTAGGTATAAACCCTTTTGCTATGAAAAACGTATGGTTCTTCAAGTAGGACACTGTGGTGGCTCTTAAAGCTTCGTCCTCTTCATCTGTTATGTTCTGAGCAAGTCTCAACAAGACAGGAACCATTGCAGATATACCGCCCATGACAGCCGTCTGACCTGCTAGTCTCCTAGCACCTCTCAGCTTTATAACACTGTTTGGGTGTGCTAGTTCTTGGAAAGCCTGTACAGTCGTGTTGACTGTGATACGAGCTACTTCCCCTTTAAACCTGACGAACGGAGCAAACATCTGACCAACAGAAGATTTAGCGAATCCTTTTATAAAAGGCATTGCTTGACTAAAAGATTGAGCTGTTCTCTTAACTATGCGAGCAGCTTTTCTCTGCATTTGGTACTCACTTAGTTGATAGTACTCTGTGTCATTACTTTTTGCTGCTGCTACCGCTTTCTTGATTGTTTTTAATTCTCTTTCAAAATAGTCAATTTTGTAAAAAGTATCCATCGCTGCTGATAGATCTTTCAAGTTAGAGTACAAACCATCGATAGTCTTTCTCACTGATTTGGTTTTATTTTTAATTGAATCTAACTTACCAATCTCTTCCACAATACCAGTAGCCTCTTCCATCATTTGAGCAGGTGTCTTCTCACCAGAGAATAATTCCTCTAGCATTTTAGGTCTAAGCTCATCTCCGATTACACCAAGGGCTTTTAGTTCTGAGTAGTAAGCTTGGACAGCTTCTCTGTTTAGCTTACCTCGTAAAAAGAAAAGCTTCTTCCGTCCTATCTCTTTCACGAAAGTTTTACCCATACTAAGTGTGGGTAGATTTCCTTGAGACAAACCAAAGTAAAGTACGTTACCCAATGCGTTCCTCATGTAGAACCCTACAGAACCAAGAGTCTTCGCTGCCATTGCCGATCCTGTCATAACACCAATAGTTCTGTTTATGTAAGATGCTGCTTTATCAGTTTCGTTGAGTACGTAATCAGTACTAGCTCCCATTGCTCTGACAGACTCAATCAAGTCTTTGTGAGCGTATAAAGTTTGACCATCGATTATAAAAGGGTTGAACGCTTTATCAGACCTCAAGTCTATCATTTCATAGTCCTTTGCGTTAGGTTCTTTTTGTACTTCAGATGCGGTTAGTAACCATTTCTCTCCTTCTTTTCCTTCCCTACCTACTTGCACTAAGTTCCTTAAAAATGCTTGGTGGGATGCCATGATACCAACGTGCATATATGTACGTAAGGCAGCATCATAACCAGTAGCATCTACTTCTTCTCCCATGAGAGCTTTGAGTTCTTTAGGTATGTTCTTCCTGTCTTTTAGTTTATCTGCCAACACAGTACCAAAAGATTTACCACCTCTGAACGTCATTTGAGGTTTTACTTGTAACCACCCATTAGATTTAGGTGAATACATATTTAAAAACTCTATCATTAAACCATGTGTTATCTCCGTTAAACCACTATCTGGGTTGGTTGGAGAGTCACGAAGTTCTTGAAGTGCTTGTTCTTCTGCTTGTTGAAGTGTTGCTACGTCTTCTTTTTTGAAGAGTGAACGCCCTCTCTCCTTTATGTATTGAGCTTCAAAAAACTTAACTGCATTGTCTCTTGTACTTTTATAGTTAGGTTCATACATAACCTTACGTATGAAACCAGCTTCCGTAAACAAACGATAAGACCTAGTTAAGTATACTTCTAGGTTTCTATCTATAGTAGCTCTTAGATCTCTGTGAGCGTCTGGGTCATTAGGATAAAGGTTTCTTATTGCTTTTGAAAACTCATCAATCTGCGCCCTAAGACCGAAAAGATGTTGTGCTAACTCCCCCTTGGGTACACCATCACTATCAAAACCACCAAGTGCTTCGATGGCTTCGTTCTTTTCTCTCTGCATCACTTTTTTCTGTGCTGCATACGCTTTGTTGTAAAGCTGCGTCTTGTAGTTATCTATAACCGCTAAATCATTTACATATTTCTGCTCTGCTTCTTGGAACAAGGGGTCGTTAGAATCTAAATCTGCTTGTGCTTTCTTCTTCTCAAGACCAACTTTCCGTTTAGCTTTACCTACTAAGTTGTTTATGTAGCCAACTGTGTTCCGAGACAGGGACATACCTTCTGGGTCACCTGTGATTTTTCTAAACAAATCTATAGGAGGGTTGCCTTTGGGGTATGCTTTAAGAACTAACTCTTGAAGTTTATTTCTCCACAAATCTACCTGCTCTCCTACAGCATTACGTAAGTTTACTTCGTTCTCGTATAATTCTCTAAGCCTTGGATCAGCTTCACCTGCTACTCCATTCAACCATTTTTTAAGTCCAGTAAATTTACCTCTGTATTTTCCTGTGTAGTACTGAGGTACTTCAAGCATACCTGTCAGGTCACCAAACCTAGCTAACGCTTTTTTACTCGCTGTATCAGGACTTAATTGTGAAGCTATAACCTCATCATCGCTTTCCAGTACATCTTCTCCTGTTCTATCGACCCGTGCATCAGATCCGATATCATCGGTTCGTTGCTCGGAACGTCTTCTGTTTCCGATAGAAGGTCTGAAATTGATGGCATCTTCCCCACGTTCGTTTCGGAAGACTTCATTGGCTGCTGATCCGTAGTCGGGATCTCTTTCTTGGGCTGACCCGAATAATCTGTGCGTTTCTTTTTCATAATACCATAATAGTGCTTGTGCCTCTGCTGGCACTAACTTTGTTCCTGTTCTTTGTTCTAATTTATTAATACCATCAAGCATTGCTTGTCTAGTAAATCTTCTGTGACCTCCTCCTTCTGGATCATCTTTTACAGTCACTCCATCCAAATAAAGTTTTAACCCGTTTGCAGCCAAGCGTAAGTCAGCTAACTTCGGAGCTTTCTTAGGTATAAGTTTTTCATCTGTTGGTATTCTATCCCCTGTTTTTTTGTCGTAATAAAAAGATCGGTTTGGTTTCTTGGCAAAATATTTTACTAAAGCAGCTACCACATTATCACGAGTCTCTCCCTTCGGATCTTTTAATCTTGTTGATAATCCCGCAGCAGATAACAAACCACCTTTGGGGTCAGAAGCTACATAGGCACGGAAGGCTCTTGCGAACCTATCTCTCTTTTCTGCCATTACTTTCCTACTTATTTTTTTAAGTTGAGTACCTGTTAACTTTCCAAAGGTTCTCAAAAACCATCTGTCCATAGTTATAGAATCAAACTTACCATTTAAATTATGGTAAAAAGAACCTAACTTCGGTCCGTAGAATATACTAAAAGGAACTACCTCATCAATTAGTTCCCCTTTACTCTTTAATATGTCTTTAGCTACTTCAGAATCCACTCCTAGATCTGATACCAAAGCGTCTCTTACTTCGGCTACTGTTCCAGAACGATCAAAGAAAGCTTTTAACTTTTCCCAACCAACTCTCTCAATAAAATTATCAGTATCAGCTAAGTGTTTAGCTACTTGATCCCCCCTATCTCCTGAAGATCTAACTGCGTTATTTAGTTTACCTGTTTTCTTCCATTCTTTGTAAATATTCCAACTATCTTTTGTTTGTGTTAATACTTTTGCTCCATTTGAAGTAACGGCTAATAGTATTTTTAGTACAAACGAATTTTCTGGTTTACTTATGTCAGGATCTAACTCTTCAAAAATATCCATTGCCATATCAATCCGCTCTTCGTACCACGTAGCGAATTGAGGATACTCATCCATACTTCTATGTAATAGATTAGCAACTCGGTCACCTGCCCTACTTACATTCTCAGCATACTTATCAGTGCCTTCTTTAGATTCATTCCAAATAATTCTTTCTTCATCTTTAATTAAAGAATCAAATAATTTGGCAATTTCATGTACTCTGCTTCCTCGTAAACCAGAATCAATCGGATCTCTATCTATGCCTATTGCGTTGTTTGCAAATGTTTCATCGATCAGGCTTTGTGCATCATGAACCCTGTACTCTACACCCGAAACAATGGACGATCTTACAAGCTCGTCGGTGGTTTCATCAAACCTTTCAGCTAATGGTATAATATTACCTTCTGCATCGTAAGTTACAGGATCGGATAACTTTATTTGCTCAGGTGTCAGGACTACTATAATCGCCTTTTCCCCCCTAGCATTTGAATAGAAGGCATCAATACCAGTAATTTTTTTAAAGGCTTCTAGTACATTTTTAGCTGATACACCCGCATTAAAAAGTTCCCCCGTTTGTTCTGCTATTGTGTCGTTACCATCAGCTATCAGATCAGCAGCAGCCTCAATTCCTCCATAATCGCCTAAAGTAGTTTCGAATTCATTTGCTTCAGGATTATCTACTCTTAGTTCTTGAAGCTCGGCTTCGGCTATTTCTTGAAGTATGGGTACTAGTTCCGCACTAGAAAGTGCAGGAGTATCATGAGGGATTCCATTTTCAATTTTCAAATACGCAGGAATAATATTCCCGTTTGCAAGTGCGTATCCCGAAGCCATATTTCTATTACCGCCAAAATAAAAACCTAATCCAAAAGCAAACCCCGTCCCAGAATTTATCTTATCATAATCAAAAGCTGTGAACTCATTAGGAGTTCCGTGGTACACTTCGTTTGAATTGTACCCCGCAGCTATGGCAGCTTTGTCCACCATATCTTGAAGAGCTTGTTTGTTCTTCTTTGGATCTTTGGCTAGTTCTAAGTATTCAGCATTTGTAGCTGCATCTACAAGACGTTGTCCTGCAACCTCATTTATACCTTCAACATCACTGAATGGTTTTTCACCCTCAGTTCTAATCTGACTTGCTAAAAGTTCAAATGTGTTTGCAGGATTGTCTGGAGAAAACGCTGGTAATGAAGTAACCTCAAAACCATTCTTCATTGCGTTGTACGCTCTGATCACTCTGTTTGTAGTGGCTGCTAAGTATGGGTTATCAGGCTCCGCTTCAAAGTATCTTCTAAGTCTGCTTACTAGATTCTGTAGGTATCTAAGGAAGACACGTAAAGCACTTGGGTTCTGGCTAAAGAACTCATAGTTTTCTTCACTGGTAAACCCAGACATTGCTTTCTGAGCTTCCATACGCATTAGTTCCTCTACAACTGTCTCTCTTTCACGAGTGTTGTTTTCAGCAAGTCTTTGTTTAGCTGCTGCTCTGTCTTCTGGAGTTCTGTAATAATTATCAACAAGTTTATTTTGTTCACTCTTACTAAGGGTATCAAACACAGCCTTACGTTCACTTTTTGTCAGAATGTTATATGACCCTTTATGTATAAGTTCCTCTGTCAGAATTGCTTTGGTAAGTGCTTTACCATTACGAGCGTTAAGGTTAGCTATTAGCCCAGCGACCTGTCCTTTGTTAATAATTATTGATTGAGAGCTAGGATTAAATGCAAATGACGTTTTTGCGTTATCATCAAATTCAATTTTAGCCCCAAACCTATCTACAATATTTAACATATTGGATAAGTTATCTTGAAACTTTTTCTGTATCTTAGCTTGTTCTTCCTCCGATAAAGCTACTTCAGGATCTATTTTAGATGAAGCCTCTATGTTTTCTTCTATTTGTCTATTTGCTTCCTGCTGTAGTTCTACATTTGGATCAAGTACATTATCCTCTTCTATGTTTTCTTCTTTGGTTCCTTTAGCTGCTTGTTCTTCCCTAAAGTTTTGGAAATCTTCCGACTTTAATTCTTCTTCTAAATCTATTTGGACCTCACTGTTGTTAGCTTGTTTAACTAGATCTTGTGCTTCTTGTTGGACTTCTGGATCAGGGTTTATTAAATTATTTAAGCGTTCTTCTTTTAACTCAGCACTAGTTTTATTTATTGAACCTTGTTCGTCTAAACTAGCTTTCTCAGCAATTTCTATTGCAGGTCCAGTTGTTGGTAGTTCGGCTCCTGCGGGCATTCTTAGCAGTTGCCTTGTTTGTCTTTCTACTGCTAACTCAGATAGCTCTCCTTGAGTTAACTGAGAACTGCTTACGTTACTAAGGACATTAGCTGTCAAAGGAGATCCACTTTCTCTCAAAGCATTAATCAAAGCATCTTCTTCTTGAGCCATAAAAATACTAGCAGCTTCTCTATTATTCTTATTGATTATTGACCTAGCTCCAGCAGCACCCTGACCTATGATACCTCCAAGAAGTCCTGCGTACATGGCTCCTGATATTTTATCGATGAGTGGTGTCTCTCTATCTAGAGAAGCATCTACAATAAATTGATTTATAAATTCATCTAAAGCCTCCTCCACAAATTCTTCTGTACCAGCCCTTAAAAACCTTTGGTAGATATCACCAAAATTAGTTTTACTAAGCTTATCTAGCCTCCCTTGTATGTGAGCCTTGATAAGTTCATTAGATTTCTTAACATTCAGTTGGGTGATTGGACTACCCCCGATTCTGTTAAGCATAAAAACTTTTTGGCTATATGTCATACCACGTAGTAAAGCGTCTTCAAGACCACCAGCTCCAACAAAACTAAAAGCGGATGTTATTAAACCAGTAGCTGTGCCAGCTCTTAAAGCAGCTCCTAATGCAGCATCATGTTTTTCATCATGAGTACCTTCAAAATTATTATAGACAGTGGCATACGTACCGCCAGCCGATCTGTTCGCTGCTGTAGCAAATAAAAATGGTGTTTGTGTCCCTCTGCGGAAAAATTTAGTAGCAGCTAATTTATTGTAAGCTTGTATAGCTTCCATAGTTCCTTTAGCTCCACCTTTACCTGATATTTCAATCAGTTTCCTAGCACTTAATCTAACTGCGGTATCGGCTGCTGTTTCTCCAAATTGTTTTGACAGGATACTACCAGTCATACTGGTAACAAGACCCTTTACAGTTACTCGAACCCCTTGCTTACCTCCTATATAAGCTAGTCCCCCCAGACCAAGAGTTCCTGCACTTAGCATTGCAGTAGCTCCTATATCAACTAATACAGGAGCTATCATACTCCCTACATCAGCAGCTATTCCAAACTCATCCCCAAAAACTTTTGCTACCTCTCGCCTATTTACTCTGTCTTGTTCTTGTTCTGATAAATAGTTTATTGCGTTTTTATTACCAAATAAGGCAGGAGCTACTGCTACTAAACCTGTAAAAGAATCTTTTATAGAGTCTACAAATAAACCTAACCTGTTCTTGAATCCTGAATAATTAGAGTCATCCCCAATAAACTCTTCTAAAATCTGACCATTACTTTTAGATTCAGTTGCACCCTGAATCTTGGCTTCTGTCCACTCATCCGAAACAGTGGAGTCAGAAAACATTTCATTGTAGCCCTCATAATGAGCATCAAACCACCATCCCCTGTAATTTGTTAGTTGATCTCTTTGGTTATCAGATAGCTCTTTTTGATTAAGGGCTGCTTCAAATTTTTGTTTATCTAGTATGAGTTCTAAGTGTGCTATAGCGTGTCCATTACTAGTAACTTTTATGTTGTCCCCTAATTTTTCTGGGTCTGATATAAACTTAGCTTCTCCAGATGCGTATTGATCAGAGACAGCAAGTTGTTCTAACACTCCCATGATGTCATCATCATCAAACCTAGCACGAAACGCTTCATTAGATATACCTGAGTCACTTGATCTAATATTAGATAACAAGTCTCTAGACTTAGTAATCAGGGCAGAGGGATCATTACCTTCAGAAGAAAAATGTTCTTTAGCTTCTGCCCGTACTTCGTCATAGAGGTCTTTATTCTCCTCACTCTTTGATGCTGCTGCGAACTCATTTCTAATTTTATTAGCTGTAATAGCTTTGAACCTTGAGACACCTGCTGAAAATTCTTCAAGTCCAGTAGGGACTTGCCACATATCTCTATGACGTAATGCTCCTGCATTTAATGCATCATTGACCGCTTTGTTTTTATCAACAATATTTGAAGCTCCAATGACTTCAAAATAGTTATTCCCTTCAGCACTTTTCTTTTTTAAAGAAGCAAGTTTTAGCGTTCCATTTTCAACAAGGTGCTGTTTAGCTTCGTTTAATTCTTCTGTAAAATCGTTTCTTGTAAAACCTTTATCTAAAGATTCGATAAAGTTATTTTTTGCATCTTCACCAAAAGCTTGACCTATCAAAGCTGCATCTGTATCAGTAGTTCCTACATCCATAGACATTTTGTATGTAGGATCTACTCGACCTAACATTTGAGCTGTAGCTGTAGTTATACCTATCTCCGCTTCTCTATCTAAAGTACCTTGATCTAAGCTATGTTGCCTTAAATAATTTGAGTATCCAAGTACTTTGTCCAGATCAGATAGTTCTGCCCCCGACGTTGAACTCCATTGAGATAATTTCAACGGACCCTCTGAAGGCTCATTTTGCATAGGCGTGGAAGGAAATAATCCTTCAGGATTAAATAACGGTTTTTCTGTCACAGCAGGTATGTATATGTAGTTAAAGTTTACAAAGCTTTAGTTAATTGAGTCAAAGTTTGATGCAAAACCCATTTGGGTATCTTGTTTAGCTAACTCAGTTTTTTTACCAATCAAGATTGCTTGTATTGTCATTGGAGAAACTTTATCAAGCTCTCCTTTTTCTACAATACCCACTATCTCTAATTGTGTTACTAAATCTTCTATAGCTTGGGTTTTTTCATCCCCCATAAGGGTATCATCTTTTGCCAAACTAGCTGCTAACCCTATGAAACTATCTATTTGTTGGATCATGGCTTGCCTAGACTGCACTCTTGCTTCCCCTAAAGCTACTCCTTGTAATGCTTGAGCAGGATCAAGATCCTGTTGTGATAGAGCAGCTAACAACAGTTGTTTATCTGATCCTGACATATCGGAAGCAGTTATACTCTTTAGTATAGCAGATCGGTTTGCATCTGCTTTTTGTTTTTCTGCTTTAGCTCCGTACTGTTCAGCAATCTGTTGTGAAATAGGTATAAGGTCTTCTTCCTTTTTAACAGCCCATAAAGCGGGTATTAATGAGGGCTTACCTGCTGCTATAGCTTGTTGTGTTAAAGAAAACTTCTTTGTATTAGTATTGTTTTGCTCTTTTAATTTTGCGTCTAACTTTTTAGTAAGGCTATTATTAGCGTTATTAAAAACAGCTACCATTTCAGGACTACGTAACACATCAGGATTTTGAAAAATAACACGATTGAGTTCCTGTTGTTTTTCGTTATTTGATAATGCGGAACCCATCAAAGTTTCGACACGAGCAGCTACAGGGGCTTTTAAAGCGTCCGTGGCTTGATTAAGTCTAGCCCTTCTTTGAGCTTCTTTTAGATCTAGAAAACTTTTTTGTTCTGCTTGATGCAATATTCTTTGTTTCCTAAATTCTGGCTCGAACCTATTAAGCATAGCACTTTGTTGTGCTGATGATAATCCACTAAGGCTACCTAAAAACTTTTGTTTAAGAGGAGCAACAACCTCTGCTGGGTCAAAATCACCTTGTACCGCAATCTGTTGCCCCATAGCAATAGCTCTTTGAGCAGCTTCACGAGACTCTCTTAAAGCAGGAGTATCTACAGGAGACTCTGATTGTTTTATCTGAGCAGCTTGTAGAGCTATTTGATTAGCAGCCGATGTAAAACCCCTGTCTTTTAGGTCTTCAGCGTCTTTTAAAAGTCTACTTGATTCAGGACCGAGTCTTCTTACAGCCCTCAAAGAACGTGATGTAAAAGCCATATTTATAGTCCTTTTCTTATTTTCCTACCTTTTTTAAAAATTTTATCGTATTCTTCGTTGAGTTGCCTATCGTCCATAGGCTCTCCTGACTCGACTATACTAATCATTCTATCTTCTTCTTCAGCTCGTTTAGCCTCATTTTTTTGAAGCATATTTTCTACCTCTGGGTCGAAATTATAACCTTCTGTCCTTTTTTGCCTAGCGGTTTTTATCATGTTGTTCAACGCATTACGCCCTGCAAGATTGTTAGGAGCTGTTGGTATATTACCTACTGAGGGGCTGCCCATTAAAGGAGCTTTGTTCTTATCACCTTGAAATTCAAAAGGAGATTCTTTTGGAGTTTCTAAAGGTACGCTCCTTTGAGAAGCTCTGTTTACTCTTGCTTGTTGTTTAGAATCTAACCCTCCGTAAAACATTTTAGTAACATCTTTTTGAGTGTCTGTTATGTTCTTTATACCTTGATCTCTTGTATCCATAGCACGTAGTGCCTGTAATGTTTTTTCTGTAGGAGTACCCTCAAACTTAGATGCATCGGGAACACCCCCCTCTACAACACCCATTCCTTGCCTATTACCTAGAGCTTTCCTCCCTAATTTATTTAAAGAACTACCTACAATTTTACCTGTTCGGTCTTTTATAACTCTACCTAATTCTCGACCCCCTTGATCTTTAATTAAGTTGGGGTCTTCTATCTTTTTGCCTTGCTCTATAAAATCTCTACGCTCTCTGAATCTAGCCTCCGCATCGAGTCTTCTACTTTTTTGTTCTTTCCCCATACGGTCCCTAACTTCTTTATTACGTGCTGCTACCTCTTCCTCAGACCTAAGATAATCTAATGAAGAACCTGACCCTAAACTCATACCTTTACCAGAGGGTTTTGATGTTGTGCTGGTAGCTGTTGTGTTTGTAGGTGTTGTGCTTGTAGAAGTACCTTTCTTAGTAGCAACAGCTTGTTTAATACTAGAAGCTATTTTATTAGGTGTTGGGGGTTCCACACCACCTATTTTAGAAACCATGTTGCCTTGGTCATCAAAATCAAGTTTGGGGGCTGTGCTAACTAAATTCCCTGATGGGTCTAAAGCTAGACTAGTCCCCGCAGGTGAACGGCTTATTTGATTTAATTGCATATCAGATTCTTTTCTTGTTGGTATATCTTGTGCAGACGTTACACCACTCGGTTTTATAGTTTCACCTTCAGGTATTCCCGAAGCAGCGTCTGATTCTGCTATTATACGTTTTCTTTCTTCGGGCGATTTTAAACGAAACCCCTCTTTACGGTCCCCTCTACCCCTTCCTTCTTCAGTAAAAACTCCTCCAGAGTCTGTTCTCATTGGAGCTATTTGTTGACCTGTGCTTTTATCAGTACCCCCAGAAAAATCAATATTGCCCTCATCTCTAAGTTTGTATACCCCCTCAATGCCTTCTTTCATATACTCACCAACGACAGGGGATTTTTGTAACCCTTGTTTCTTTAAAACCTCCGCATTTTTTTGGGCTTTTTTACCTTCAGGACTATTTTTGTAATTTTCGATTGCTTTATTAATAGCAGGAGTAATTTTAGATTTCCATGCATTGTAAGACGCTATTTCACTTCCTGAAGGGGTCATTGGGAATGCACTGGCTCCCACAGATTTTGTAATACTTGGTGGTTTAGCGGATACCCCTAATTTGTAAATATCAACACCTCCCTTTTTAACAGGTTTATCGCCTGTTATTTTACCTGTAGCGATGTCTTTAAATAAAATTCTACCTTCAGGGGTTACTTTTATTAAAACGCCCTCGATAGGTGACCATTCAAATTCTCCTGATTCAGCAACTAAAGACGGTTTTTTCGGGTTTACTGTACGTGCCATATCCTATAAATTTACAGCTTTTTCAGGTAAAGGCAACCGCTCAAATCTAACCTAAAGGATCATTAGCAAGTACATTTGTAAGTTGTTTCATAGACCTCCTGCGCCTTGATCCCTGTGCCTTGTCTCCTAAATCAAGAGGCTCTACAGCAACAAGACCATGACGTTGCCTTGCGACATCAATACAGATAAAGGCAGCATCAGCTAAGTCAGGAGATTTTCCTAACCTATTTTTGTATTCTGGCTTGGATTCAAGCTTCATTCTAAGGGTAGATCCTTTAACCATATCGTACTTACGACCTACAACTTCTTGAGCTAATTCATTTGTAATACCAAACAACTGCTTAGTTCTACAAAATTCTTTACCCACAAACCAAAGTTCAGTAACACGATTGACATATAGTTCATTACCTACCAGTTTACTATTAGTACTAACTCGCTTGTCAGAGGCTTTTCCACCAAATGAAACACGAAGAATATCATCACCAAACTCAGCAGCAAGAATATCAGCCAAAGGACTACCCGCACCTGTGGAGTCGATTCCTAAATTGGCTGGGAGTATCTTCCTCTTCTTGCACTCGTCCTTTATCTGCTGAACAATCTGGTAAGATCGGGGGACGGCTTTGTTGGTGGCATCGTCACTAAGTGATATCGCTTCCTCAAGTTGGCAAACAAACTGACCAGACTTATCATAACCAACGTGTCCTGTATACAAGATGGTTCGGTCACCTCCGTTTGTAAAGGCGGGGTCGCAACCAGCAATAGGTGTAGGAGTTCCTTCCCATTCTATACTACTCATAGCTCCTGATTTGACTAATTCTGCGTCAGAGTACACTCCGTCTGATTCATCAGAATCAAAGAACACAGCACGTACCATTCGATAGTATCCTCTACTCTCTTGACCAAGAAGTGCTTTATCCTCATCGATTTTTTCTTTTGTGGGTAACCAAGGGTACACTGTTTCGCCAGCCAGTATGTTAGGAGAACGTTCCCCATCATACCTTTCGTAAAGACCACCCCATTTTGTTTTCCAACTATCCTCGGTGTTAGGATCAATAGAATCCCAACCCTTTGCTGGTTCACTCCATTCGCCAAAAGCATCCCAACGAGAAGCAGGGTTTGATAAACCAACTAAACTAAACGATGGGTTTTTTGATAAGTTAGATAAACCTGCTTGCAGTATAGCGGTAGACAATTCAGAAAGCTCATCTGCAATCAGTATAACATTCTTTTGTTTGATACCGATAAACTTACCGACAGCTTCCCTTGTCTTACTACGTTCTGCTGCAATCAAACTCAAACCAGCTTTCTCTATCAGAGTTCCATTCTCATTTACGTAAGCGACGTTACCTATAGAATCTCTTATTTTAAATGGCGCACCTTCTAAAACTGTTAGTAAACTAATAACCGAACCCCATATCCTTTTCCTTGCCTCACGTAACGTAGTCGATGTTAGTAGAACGAGCGTATCTCTTGGCGCAGCTAACCAGTTCAAGATACCCCATGCAGCCATAGTATGTGACTTACCTGATGAAGCAGCCCCTCCAATAGACACATACTTATTTTTTATAACAGCTTGTATCATGCTTTCTGCCCAAGGATGTTTTACCATTAAGGGTTCAGGAAGCTCGTCATGATTCCAAAGTTCATCGCACAACCTCCAAAAATAATATTCTCGTGCCTTGTCACTTTTGTGATTTGCTAGTCCATATAATAAAGCAGTTACTGTATTTGTTGCGCTTATAGACATACCTCCCACATCCATCTTAGATGTTTTATCATCTATCCTTGGTTCGTATATCCGTAAGGTCTGTGTCATTTAATTTGAAAGATATGTAAAAATATAGTATATATTAAGTGCTTTGGCTTATAAATCTAAAAAATCCAAGTTGCTTAAACATGCTCTCGAAATGTATGAGCAGCAATATAAACTTGTTACTATTGCGAAGGAGTTAGGTATCAATGTGTCTACATTGCGTAGATGGTTGAGGGATGCAGGAGCTAAACCTAAAAAAGATCCTCATGCTAACAACCCATCCTTAAAAGAGGAAGAGGAAGAAGTAGAGGATAAAGATCCTTTGCAAGCTACTTTAGATGATAATCTTGAAGGTAAAACAGATGAAGCAATACGAGAAGCTAAACTAGAAGCTCGTATTGAAGAAGATAAAAACCTAATGGATATAGCTCAATCTCAATCGTCACCAGCCGATAAGTACCAATCGTATATGGCTGCTTCTGCAATAAAACTATTGCGAGATAGTATTAAAAATTTAAGAGGTCCGAGAACAGTAAAAGAATTATCTGAGTTAGATCAATTAATCCGTAGGAATTTAGGATTAAATGCAAAGACAGCAGGAGGTTCAGGGAAACTACAAATAGACATTAGTATTTTAAATAACGCAAAAGCAGATCGTGGAGACGGGTCTGTTAAGGTAAACAGAAATAATATAATAGATGTTGAGCCAAACGATGACAAACCCTGAAACCAAAGAAGATATTGATAAACCTGTTCTTTTATTTAGCGGGTTAGAAGATGCTTATATAGGAACAGTAGAACAATATGGTAGACCTCCTGTTGCTTGTTATTCAAAACAAATGACAATAGATTTGCTACAAAAAAATTACAACCTTACAAAACAACAAGCTTTTGAAAGATATGAATATGAATACCTACAAACAAATTTTTGGGAGGGTACGCCATGTTTCTTAGACGATCTATCGGAGTGATGTTTGAAGACAGGAAGGTTGAAGAAAACCCCTGTGTTATGGTTCGTAAGGAAATGGGTAAAGACTTTACATATATTGTAGAGCGTAGGTCTGGTACTTACTACAGAGTAATACCTAACTCAGCAAGAGAAGTATTTTATATACAGATGCTTGTCCCAAATGTAGATGCTTTAATACCAGAAGAAGGAGATGGTGTAATACTTTCTGCTAAAGCTATAGAACATTGTGATCATAGGAGTTGATAACGGACTCAACGGTGGGTTAGTCGCCATATCAAAAACAACAGGAGGTATCATTGATAAGACAGTGATGCCTACACTTCATCGGTGTAAGAAACGAGAAACTGATACTCGTAAAGTTTATGAATGGGTCATGGCACTTGAATCAGATTTTATCTTTGCTATTGAAGAGCCATTGCACCATGCAAAGAGTTCACAAGCTGTTAGGTCTATGGCGATATCGTTCGGCAAACTATTAGGACTAGCTGAGAGTAGGCAGTGGGATGTAAGATGTGTCAAAGTACGTAACTGGCAAAAGGCTATGTTAGGTCAGTTATCCCCACCTTATGATACAAAAAAAGCTGCATTAGGAGCAGCTAACATGTTAGCTCCTGAAGAATGTTGGTTAAAAAGTAAACGTTGTTCTAAACCTCACGATGGTATGGTAGACGCTTTTCTGATAGCTAGATACATACGGAAAAGTCATGCTTTATTAGGGTATGATAAATTGTAGAAAGTTTTCCTTGCCTTCAATTCAAGTTCTTTTACTATGTCTTAAATGAAAAACCTATTCCCCGCTCAGTCCAAAGTGGCTGATTTCTTTGAAGAAAAACTAAGAGAAAATAAAAACACTCTAGATTCTAGCTCTGTTGGTACTGGAAAAACAGTAGTCGCATCCCATTTAGCGTTACGTTTAGAACGTCCTGTAGCTGTTATGTGTCCTAAAGCAGTGATTCCTTCATGGGAAAGAGAATTAAAGGAAGTAGGTATTGATCCTATATTTGTATTGAATTTTGAAAAGGTAAGGACAGGCAATACCCCACACATGTCTAAAAGAGGTAAGAAGATAATGAATTGGAAAGTGCCTAAGAATACTTTGTTTTTAGTTGATGAGATACATAAATGTAAAGGACCATACACACAAAACGCACAACTTATTATAAGCTTAGTAAAGCAAAACTTTTTAGTGCATGGTATGTCAGCGACTGCCTGTGAAGATCCTACAGAAATGAGATCTATTGGTTATATGTTAGGATTACATAGCCTCGCTAAATCAGAAAACGGTTTATATAATTGGTTTGCTTGGATGAAATCTTATGGTTGTTACCAAGATGAATGGAACGGTTGGCGTATGGGTTCTAATAAAACATTAAAAAAATTACACGATAAAATATATGGTTCTGTAGCAGCAAAGTTAACTATCTTAGACTTTCCTGATTCTTTTAGAAATAACAGAGTTTTTGTAGAGCCTATGCAATTTTCAGACTCTAAAAAGATAATAAAAATATATGAGAAGTTAGGACTAACTCCCCAAATAATTACTGACTTAATAGAAAATGGCACTGTAGATGACAGTGAACATGTGATCGTAAATATCTTACGAGCAAGACAGTTAACCGAAGCAATGAAAGTTCCTGATTTAGTGGCTTATGCTCAAGACTTAGAAGAGCAAGGAAACTCTGTAGTATTGTTTGTGAACTTTAGAGATACTGTAGAAGCTTTATGTAAACAACTTAATTGTAAAGCAATTCAAGGGGGTCAGACAGTAGAAGAACGACAAGCAATCGTAGACGAATTTCAAAATGATGAATCAACTATTGTTGTTGCTAACATTGCAGCAGGGGGTACTGGACTATCATTACATGATTGTAATGGGGATAGACCAAGAGTTAGTTTGATATGTCCTTCTTTCAATGCTAAAGACTACCTCCAAACTTTAGGACGTATCCACCGTAATGGTGCAAAGTCTGACGCTATACAAAAAGTTTTAGTTACGTCAGGGTCTATAGAAGAAAATGTTATAGACTCAATAGAAAGAAAAATAAATAACCTAACGGAGTTACATGGAGTGTAAAGAAATAGCAAAGCCTATACCACAAGATTTTTTAGATATACTTGAGTATAGAGATGGAGTTTTGTATTACAAAGTAAGTAGAGGAAGAAAGAAAGTAGGTGACGTTGCAGGTTGTTTATATAGTCCATCACAAGGTAGTAGCGAAAGGGGTAGGAGAACAAGATGGAGGCTAAAATACAAAAGGTTAGAATATTATAGAGCTAGAGTTGTATGGGCAATGTTTAAAGGTGATACTAAAAAAATGATTGACCATATAAATGGTAATACTTTAGATGATAGAATAGAAAATTTAAGGGAGTGTACTAACAGTCAAAACCAAGCAAACCGTTGGGAAGCAAAAAGTAAAACAGGAGTAAAAGGACTACGAGAGCCAAGGTTTAAAAGAAAAGACGGTTCCTACCATAAAGTATATGTAGGTGTAGTAGATCATAATGGTAAACGATATCCTACGTCTAAATATCCTTATACAGAAGAAGGAAAAGCAAAGGCTATACAAGCACTCAGAGAGTTAAGAGCCTCACTACACAAAGAATTTACCCATCATGGACAGCCAACCAGATCATAGCAGCAGAGGACACGCTCCTTTCTCGCCATCAAGTCTCAAGTACGTAGCAGGTTGTTCTGGTTACGAAGGACGATCAGGTACAAACGCTGCTGCTGAAAAAGGTACTCGTATTCACGAAGCCCTAGAAGTTCGTGATCCCTCTGCCCTGCACGATGAAGACGAAGTCATGATCTATGAAGCAATCGTCAAGCAAGAGGATGAGTATACCAAGAATTATGCTAAAGGGCAGGAGTACAAGGAAGAGAATGAGATTCTCCTAGATGTTGACCTTGACTCTACAAGTACGTGGGGAACTTGCGATAGACTACTTACATTTGGTAATAGAGCCATACTAGCAGATTACAAAACAGGTGTCAGCGAAATAGACCCACCCAGAAGTAACTGGCAAGCAAGGGCTTACACGGTTGGAGCTTTTCAAAAATACCCAGAGCTTGATGAAATCACTTTTGTGTTTTATATACCTGTACGCAATGAAGTACTGGAAGGAACATTTATACGAGAGGAATTGCCCTTATTGGTTAAGCAACTAGCCGACGTAATACGAAATGGGGAGAAAGTGCGCCCTCAATGGGATGGTGGTTTCCCAGAAGCAGACGCACTTTCTCCTTCGGTTAACTGCCGATTCTGTAAACACGAAGATTATTGCCCTTCACTTGGTGGTTTAGCAGTTGAAATAGTACAACGTATATCAGGAGATAATTTACCTAAAGAAAATATAGAAGATCCTACAGATCCTAAAACAGTAGAGCATCTTTATATTGTAGCCAAAGTTGTAGAGAATTGGGCAAAGAGGGTAAAAGAAAAAGCAGTTACTTTGGCTAAAGAAGGAATGGAGTTTCAAAACTTGAAACTTAGATCTATGGGAGCAACTCGTAAGTGTACTGACAACATAAAACTCTTAGAGATAGCAAAAGAGCACGATTTAGAACAAGAAGATTTACTTAATTTGATTAGTATCCCCCTCAAAAAAGTAGCTAATGCTGTGGGGGATAATGCTCCTAAAGGAGAAAAAGGAGAAAAATCAAGATCTTTTCTTGACGCTGTTGAAAACAATGGCATTATAGAAACGTCAGAGGAAAGGTTTACCCTTTCTTGAACTAAAATAAAACTAAGACCAAGACCAAAACTAAGACCATGCCCAAAACTAAATTAGTAGAAGCTAAAAAAGAAAAACTCGCAGCTCCAGTAGCTGCTCCAAGGCTTGCGATATCAGCAGAAGATATCGAGATTCCAAGACTTAATGTTATACAAGGATCTTCGGAAATCGATGGTGACGAGGGTGCGCTCGTTATCAATAGAACCCACACTATAATGCCAACAGGGGGGACTATTTCAGTTATCCCAATCACAGCAGTAAAGGGGTGGGCCGAAAACGTACCTTTTGGTTCAAACGAAGTAGCGAGAGTTGCTTACACCGCAGATGAGAAACAAGCAATAGCAGAGGATTCGGAATTTGGTACGATTGAGTTTGCTGATGTGACACTTCTTATCCCTGAACCAGAGGATATTGGAGAGGACGCTGCCGACGCATTCCCTTTCCCCATAGGAGAAACCTCTTATGCGATGGGTAAAATCCATGTACGTAAAGCAGCATACCGAAATACGTTCAAGAGACTTGGACTATTTCAAGCGATGAATCCAGATGCTCCACTGTGTGCAAAACACTGGAAGTTTCAGGCTGATCAAGCTACAGCTAACAGAGTCAGTTGGTACATACCACAAATGACTGTAACTAAGGTTGATACCGATCCACAAGTTGTTGAATTCGTATCTAGAATTATACCTGCATAATTATGGGTGATATTAATATAGATACAAAGATAGCTCATCTTGAAAGTGAACTTATACAAGTACGCAAAATTAGAGAAGAAATAACTTCTAAAATAGAAGAGTTAGAATTCTCTGCTATTAAGATGATGGCAACAGGTGAAGCTTTTAAAGCTCAGATCAAAACCTTAAAGGAGCTAAAGGCATCTCAGCCTGAACTAATATAAATCTCGTCAAGCGGTAGGAGTTCCGCAATACGAAATGGGGGAGTCCACCTACGTGTTCTAGGTTTTCACGTAGGTGGACAACTCTTCCTAAAATATGGATACAATAGCAATAGACTTTGAAACGTATTACGACAAGCACTGCTCTATAAAAAAATTAGGACTCTTAGGTTATTTTAGCCATTGCGATTTTGACGCATATAGAGTTAGTGCTGTAGGAGATGAAGGGACAAATTTCGTTGGGTGTCCTAAAGAAGAATTTGATTGGAGCGTTATAGAAAATAATAGAGTATTAGCGCACAACGCTCAATTTGATGAGACTTTATATTTATATGGAGTGGCTCAAGGCTGGTGGAGCAAATACGAGTACGCTGAATGGATTTGTACAGCAGACTTAGCTGCGTATTCAGGTTTACCAAGATCTTTAAAAGGGGCTACTACAACTTTGTATAATCTCGAAGTAGACAAATCAACAAGGGATAATATGTCAGGGAAACGGTGGGAGTCTATGACAGAAGAATTTAAAAAAGAAGTAGATGAATATGCACTAAAAGACTCTGAACTATGTCTACGCTTATGGAAAGATTTAGGAGATAAATGGCCTCAACAAGAGCAGGATATAAGTTTAGCTAATAGAAAATGTGTACAAAGAGGTGTTCCCATAGATACAGATTTATTGAAAGAATCTTTAATAACTATTAATCAAAATCTTTTTGAAGCTGAAAATAGTATACCTTGGATAGATGAAAAACCTGTACTATCAAGATTAGCTTTCAATGAAGAGTGTAAAAAAGTAGGTTTAGAACCTCCAGCTAGTTTAGCTATGACTGATGAAGAAGCTAACGCATGGATTAAAAAGCACGGAGGAAAGTACAAATGGATTTCTGCTATACGTGAATACCGAAGGATAAACTCTCTTAAAAGAAAGCTAGAGGCGTTTGAACACGCCACTATGGAAGATCAAAGATACTACGGAGGTATACTCTATCACGGAGCGCATACAGGTAGATTTAGTGGTAGTGGAGGTAACTTGAATTTACAAAACTTACCTAGAGGTGAAATGTTTGGTGTTAATTTGCGGAGTCTAATATCACCAAAGAAAGGCAATAAGTTAGTCGTAGTAGACTTGTCACAAATCGAAGTCCGAACTTTATGTTGGTTGGCCGAAGATCAAAAATCTTTGAATGCAATCAGAGATAGTGATGATATTTATGAAGCTTTTGCTATACTTTTTAACAAATGGGATAAATCAAATGGAGTTTTAAAAGATAAAGCCCCTAGCCTTCGTCACATGGTTAAGACAATGGTTCTTGGTTGTGGTTATGGTGTATCAGCTAAAAAATTTGCTTTGATATCGGGAATGGATGAAAAAGAAGCTGTCAAGGCTGTAAAGTTATATAGGACAACAATGAGACGAGTTGTGGGTCTTTGGAACAACTTACAAAGGAAGTTGCACGTAGCTTATTCATTAGGTAATGATTTTATTATAGAACTACCGTCAGGGCGCACTTTAAACTACGGTACAATACAAACTGCGATGCAGTACGGGCGTAGAAACTACATAGCTCTAATAACTAAAGGAGCTAAAAAAGTACCTGTAAAATTATATGGAGGTCTTTTAACAGAAAATGCCTCACAAGCACTTGCACGAGATGTATTTTCTGATATACTCACCCGCCTCGAAAATAGAGGGATGCGAATAATTTTTCACGTACATGACGAAGTTGTCATAGAAGTGAAAGAAGACGATGCAAAGGAAGCTTTGGATTTTGTAATAAAGGAAATGAGAACCCCACCAAAGTGGTTACCTGACATCCCCCTAGATGCGGAAGGTAAAATTTTGGATAGATACGAAAAATAAATGCATAAATACAAATACTTAAAAAACCTAACTAGCTCAAAAGTCTACACATGCAACTCTCTTAAAGACCTAAAAGTAACTCCTAAAAAATTTGACGATAAAAAACTAAGAAGCTTGTGGAGTAATCACCCAGAAACTGATTATGCTTATTACTCGTTAGCTGAAGGCACTATAGCTTCTTTGAGGATCACTGGTGATAATAAAGTAACAGCTATGTATGGTTTCGTAGTTGAATACGATAATATTAAAATAGATTGTTGGAAAACTACGGTAAAACAAATACTAGCTAAATGTGGTGCAAATAAACCTACACTGATTACGAGAACACCATCAGGAGGTGTTCGACTAGTATTTGAGTTTGAAGAACAGCTTTTAATTGATGCTCAACTATACAGTGCTTATATAAAGAAATTAGTGGCTAGGTTTAAGTTAAAAAGACTACTAGCAGGATTTGATGATTCTTGCACAAGAGCTACTCAATATTATTACTTAGGAGATATTCTAGAATATACAGGAAAGAAGATACCAAAAGCTTTATATACTAACCTCCTTTTAAAGACCTCTCTTGAAAACCCTCCACAGGCTCCTTCTGCATTAAGCATACCTTTAGAGGTTATTGAGGAAGAGGTTAGATCAAACCCTAAGTATAAAAATAGGTGGACTTCAACTTTTGAAGTAGGTTCAAGGGGTCCGTTGTATTGGATAGATGATGGTAGGGAAACAGAAGGGTGTATGGTGGTTGAAGATGGTATGATTTGTTATTCTGATAGAGCACCTAAATCTTTTTTGTCGTGGAAAGAAATTTTCGGGCAAGCCTTTGTTGAAAAATACGAAAACAGAAAATTAGATAACTTATTAAAACAATATTGGTTCTCAGGAAAAGCTTTTTACGGTTTGGTCAATGACGTTCCTGTTATGATTGATAAAGATCAATTAAAATTAGAACTACGCCAAGCAGGATATAACCCTGTAAAAAGACCGAGAGAACGTCTTAGTGAATTAGAAAGTAGTATTTTGTTAATACAGCAACAGTGTCGTATAACTGAAATAGCTCCTGTTATATTTGATTCTCGTTTAGTAGTAGAATCAGGAGCAAATAAAATACTTAATACTAGTACCTTAAAAGCAGTACAACCTGCGGGGGAAGGTGATAAGAAACACTGGCCTTTTATAGATAAATGGTTAAGTCAATTTTTCAAAGATGAGACATCTTTACTACACTTCTATGCATGGCTGCAACGTATCTACTCTGCTGTTCTTTATAAAGAGATGAAACAGGGGCATGCTTTATTATTAGTAGGCCCAACTAATAAAGGTAAATCTTTGCTATCTAATAAACTTATAGGCGGTTTATTAGGAGGGTTTGCTGATGCGTCAGACTATCTAAGTGGTGATAGTAAATTCAACAAAGAATTAGGTAGAGTAGCTGCTTGGGTTATAGATGATACAACTTCAGCAGCTTCTTTTGCAGAACAACGTAGAGCGACGGAGCTTATTAAAAAATCTACAGCTAACCCACGCATTGAGTACCAAGCGAAGTTTGAGGATACCATTACTATAAGTTGGGCGGGACGGGTGATTATGTCACTTAACATGGACCCAAATAGTCTGTCAGTAATTCCCGCATTAGATTCTAGTAACAGAGATAAAATATTAGCTTTGCGTATTTCTGATGCAGCTACTAGTGATTTTGCTTCTTTGTTAGGGATAGATACAGCAAGTAATTCTATAATCGAAAAGACTATAAAAGAAGAACTGCCTTACTTTGGTAAATGGCTAGAAGATTTTGAAGTACCTAAATCCATTAAAGGAGATTCAAGGTTTGGTGTAAAATCATACATCGACCCAGAAATTGATGCAGCAGCTTTTGCTAATTCTACTAGATCGTTACTAATAGAGACTATTGAGTTTTTTGTAAAAAAACTAAAAGAATATGGACATGATAAGCCATATTGGAGAGGTAACCTTACAGATTTTGTTCACGATATATTAGAATACAATAATAATAAACCTTTGAACAGCATGGTCGCTAATACTGAGTGGTTGAGGCGTAGTATACAGTCTCTGGAAGAAGCTTGTATAAGTGACGATAATCTTAGGTCTGTAACCTCTACATACAAAAATAATATGAAATTTTTATGTATTGATTTAGACCCTAAATGGGATATAAGTATCTCTCATGACTAGAGAGGAAATAAACGACTTTTGTGAAACAGTAGTCCCTAGTGAAGATGTTATAGTTCCTGATGATTTAGATGATGCTTTTATCGGAGTTGCTTTAGATGAAGATCCTACACGAGCTGTCTATTCCATAGAAAGATGCATACAAATCTTATCTAAAGAAATGAAACCTGATGAAGCCGAAGAATATTTTTGGGTTAATGTAGCAGGTTCAAGAGGTGAAGGGTATCCTATCTTTATATCTACACCTGAAGAAACTTATTGAAATAACGTAGGTGACTTTAGATCACCTATATCAATATGTAGACCAGAGGTTTTGTACACAAAGCCATCAGTATCTTTATCTCCTCTTTGTTTATACTCAGCTTCCTTCAATAGTTTTGTAGTAGGTAACCAACCTACAATCCAAACAACCATGAAATCCTTACGGACTCTGGTGAAAAAATAAACGTCGTTGTCGGGCATGAACTGCTTTTTACAATTAACAGAAGCAGAGTAATGAGATTTTGGAGGAGTAGCACAAGACTTTGATTTAACTTCTATCTTTCTTTTCTTGTACTCAATATCATGTGTATACACGGAGTCACCTACATACTTACTCCTCTTCAAATAGTTTTGTACTGCTATCTCTCCTAAGTATCCTGCCATGCGCCCTAAACCCTGAGTAAATGAGTTAGGTAGCACTCCCAATTTACAAGAACGTTTGTGAGCAATAACTAAGTCCTCGCTCGTGGGTCGGTAAACAACAAAGTTGTCATCGACCTTGAATCGTTTTTTATTTCTAGCCAAACTAATCTTGGGTTATTCGTTTGAGGAACGATTCCCATGCAGGGAAGAATATCTCCTCCATGCAACGGACAATAGCCTCTTGATCGTAGTTCTCTAACCACCCTACACCACTCAGTAATAAACTAGCCTCCATCATTTCATGCCTTATAGTGTGTATAAGGGCTTTACCTTTGAGAGTATTATTTATCTCAATAGTTTTCTTGTCGTGTAGATATAATCCGTAGTCAGGGCTATCCCCATTAAAGGGAACTAAGGCAATCTTTACTCGTCTGCCAGCAATAGAAACTGTCTTTGGGAGTACCACCTTACCACCTTTCCACAAGCTCCGAGTAAAGTGTAATACCGCCAGCGATAGCAGAGGCCATTCCTTGTTTACTATTTACAGCTAAATCCCAATCTTCTTCATTAGTCCCAAAAAAGGGTTCTGCGATACAGGCTGGCATTGAGGTCGCACGTAGGAAGTAAGCTCCTCTACTTCCTTTTTTACGTGGCTTAATTCCCCTACTTCTAAATAGAGGGAAAGAGTCTTCAAAAGAATCCCTTAGTGTACGTGCAAGTAATCTTCCTTTCTCAGAGGTATGCCAGTGTAACCATTCATGGCCTGTTGCTTTGGGTGTTGCTGCGTTGAAGTGTAATTCAACGGCTGTGTCTACACGATCTTCATCTAGCTTCCTAGCTAACCACCGCATAGCAGTGACATAACTCCCACCTTTATAGGTGTGGTAAACCTTATATGGTTGTTTTAGTTCCTTGCCAATCATCTCGGCAAGCTCCGAATTGTAATCCCATTCAGTGACTCCAGTTACAGATGCTGCACCTGAGTCATTTGGTCGGCTGTGTCCCACGCAGATTGCTATCATTACCTATTATTATAGCACGTCTGTACGAAAAATCACTATGGAACTTCTGACCACGACCCATGAGATTACCCTCTACAAAAGGATAATCGTAGCCTTTTATAAGGCTGATTGTAGGAGGGTCATATATTGCGCTTTCGTTCAATCTGGAGTCGCCCACTAAGTCGTTCAAGGCGCAATTTGGAAGCAGGGCTACCGTCAGCAGCAAGGCGATCAACTTCATCTTCAAGGTCATATACGTATTTCCGTTGTTTAGACCTAGTATAATTCACATAAGCTTCTAACGCTAACACAATTATACGGAAAAAATGCCTCACTTTTTATTTTTATTTTTTGAATTGAGTTTTATAAAGTCAGCTTTGGTTATTTTATTTCTTGGTTCTTCTATAGAAGCTAACTTTTTTTGCTTTTTTGAGTATTTACTAAAAGGCATTTTACTTCTTTTTAGATAAAATTGACCAAATAACGCCTACTAAAGTAACCGCAGCAGACACAC
>TARA_R100000654_G_scaffold7724_4_pt1 | contig 30190 bp, 24 predicted proteins | sample TARA_R100000654 | Tara Oceans TARA_R100000654 (sample SAMEA2622473) | marine metagenome | biome: marine biome (ENVO:00000447); feature: surface water layer (ENVO:00002042); material: "saline water (ENVO:00002010), including plankton (ENVO:xxxxxxxx)" | depth 5 m
GCATGTATATAAAACGCCTGGACCAGCTAGAAAAGCAGCATCAAGATTAGGACTAAAAGGAATACATGCACATGGAAGAGGCAAAGCTAAAAGATTTATGCCAGGAAGTTCTCATACTGCATATAAAAATGCATTGAGAAAGAGAAAAAGATAATGGCAAAACCTAAAGGTGGATTAACTACTTGGTTTAAAGAAAACTGGGTAGACATTAGTCGTAAAACGAAAAGTGGTAAACACCCACCTTGTGGTCGTAAGAAAGCGAGGACAGCAAGAGGAGGATATCCCAAGTGTGTCCCTCAGCGAGTAGCGGCGAAAATGACCGCAAATCAAAAAAAGTCGGCAGTCCGTAGGAAAAGAGCAAAAGCTCAAGGTGTTGGAGGGAAACCCACCAATGTCAAAACTTTCACTAAAAGGAGGCGCCGAAGAAGGAGATAACATGCAAGAGTTTCTAGATGAGATTCGAAGAACTCATGAATTGGTAGAAAAACTTCAAACCAAATATAGAGAAAGACTACTTTGGAGTAAAGAACTTCAAAAATCTTTAAAATTAAACAATACAACAGAAATTAAGAGGTTAGTAAATGTTGAAGAAAAGTTGGCTAAAAATTAAAGAATACTTAAAAAAGTTCTGGGACATACTTATTGGTAACGATAAAAACTGGGACGGAGAAGTAGATATTAAGGACGATTTAATTAGAGCAAAAGAAAAAGCGCAAGGCGCTAAGTAACGGAGAGAGCTATGGCTAGAACTGGAGGCTTTTTAAGCGGACCTACTGGTGTTCACAATACTCAAAAAATTCGTAAGCATAAATTAAATAGAGGTGTAACTCGTGATATGAATGCTGCGGCAGGAGTTCCTGTGAATTCGAAAAACCCAAACTCTATGGAATCTTTTAGATATGCAGCTGCACCAAAAGCTATCGGACCTAGGTTCGGTAAAACTGCAAATCCTAAACGAGCTAGATTTCCTGGACGAAGAAGATAATTATTATGGCAGAAACTATACACAAAAAACAAGCATGGCTAGATGAAATGGCAGCTATAGTACAAAAAGATATTAATACTTTAGAGGTACTACAGAGAGCTAGAAAACTTAATAAAAAGGAAGCTAACTTCCTGCAACTATGTAGTGCTTACTTGTACTTATACAAAATGGCTGAACTCAAGGAATTTTTAAGTCCTGTACTGAGTGAAGATGAAGATGAGACTAATTTCGAGACAATACATTGATTGAAATTAGTAGAAGTGATATAGTTTCTGACTATCTAATGGAATATCATGATGATGAACGATTCATCAAACTTCCTATAGAATCTTACCTACAACTGTTAGGAATAATACCTAACACTTCTCAAACTGCACTCATAAATGCAGTTAGTAATCCAAAGTATAGATTTATTTGTGCCTCTGTAGCTAGAAGGCAAGGTAAAACTTACATTTCAAATATCATAGGACAATTAGTATGTCTTGTACCAAATAGTCATGTACTACTAATGTCACCAAACTATTCACTATCACAAATATCTTTTGATTTACAAAGACAACTAATTAAACATTTTGATTTAGAAATGGTAAGAGATAACGCAAAAGATAAAGTTATTGAACTTTCCAATAGTTCTACAATTCGTATGGGTTCAATCAATCAAGTAGACTCAGTAGTTGGTAGAAGTTATGATTTAATTATATTTGATGAAGCAGCACTAACTGATGGTAGAGATGCTTTCAATGTAGCACTTAGACCTACACTTGATAAAGATGAATCAAAAGCTATATTTATATCCACTCCTAGAGGACGAAATAATTATTTTGCTGAGTTTTATCACAGAGGATTTAGTGATGAGTTTCCTGAATGGTGTTCCATAAAAGCTACTTGGCATGAAAATCCAAGAGTATCCGAACAAGATATTGTTGAAGCAAAGAAAGGAATGTCAGATGCAGAATTTGCACAAGAATATTTAGCAGACTTTAATGTATTTGAAGGTCAAGTTTGGTCTTTTAGTCATGAGCAATGTGTAGCAGATTTATCTCAATTTGATACTTCAAAAATGGACGTATTTGCTGGGCTTGATGTAGGATATAAAGACCCTACTGCATTTTGTGTAATTGCGTATGACTGGGAAGAAGAAAAGTTCTACTTAGTAGATGAATATCTAAATAGTGAACGAACTACTGAACAGCATGCTGCAGAAATAAGAAAACTTATAGATAAATGGAATATTGATTATATCTATATTGATTCTGCTGCAGCACAAACAAGATTTGACTTTGCACAAAATTATGACATCAGCACTATAAATGCTAAAAAATCAGTATTAGATGGTATTGGTCATGTTGCAGGAGTAATAGATAATGATAAACTTATTGTTAATCAAACTTGTCGTGAATCTCTTATGGCATTAGACCAGTATCAGTGGGACCCTAACCCTAATTTATTAAAAGAAAAGCCAAAGCATAATCAAGCATCGCATATGGCTGATGCACTTCGATATGCCCTGTATACGTTCGAGACTACAGCGACAAGTTTTTAAGACCCCTATCAAAAATAACATTTGACATTATATGTGATTTTTGTTATAATTCTAAAAAGAGTAAAAATAATGAATTTAAAGAGAGATTTAGTTAAATATGTTCGAGACAAAGCTAAATCAAGATACCGTAAGAATGATAAATGTTATATCTGCGGTGAAACCGAAAATTTAGATTTTCATCACTTCTTTGGACTGACAGAACTTTTAGACCATTGGATTCAGAAACAAGGTATAAAAGTTGAAACTGAAGGAGATATATTAAGTGCTAGGGAAATATTTATAGAAAAGCACGAAAAAGAACTTTACGATGAAGCTGTGACGCTGTGCCATATGCATCATTTACGACTACACTCAATTTATGGAAAACGACCTAAATTAGTCACGGCAATGAAACAAAAACGATGGGTTGAAAAACAGAGAGTAAAATATGGCGTGGTATGACAGATTATTAGGTATTGAGAGAGAGGAGAAGTTAAATCCATCTCAATACTCAATCGCTCGAGATGAAGGACTCTCTGTCGACTCAAGAGAAATAAAATCAAATTATCGTTCAGCTTATGAAGCACTAGAAGTAGTAAATAGAGCTGTAAATATGATAGTTGATGATGTAGCAGAAATACCTTTCTCTGTTAATGCAAAGTTAAGAGGAATGACACCTGTTGCAAAAGATATTAGAAGGTCAAAAGTAGACATACTACTTAATAGAGCACCAAATCCTTTTCAAGATGTTAGTGCTTTTAAAAGAAATTTAATTATCGACCTAATAATAGATGGAAACATATTTATCTACTATGATGGTGCTCATCTTTACCATCTACCAGCAGATAAAGTTAAAATCTATACTGACGATAAAACTTATATACAAAAATATGAATATGATTCAACGATAGAATATTCAGTCAATGAGATTATTCACATTAAAGAAAACAGTTTTAATTCAATTTATAGAGGCGTACCAAGATTGAAACCTGCGTACAGAACAATGGTTCTCTTGGACAATATGAGAAGTTTTCAAGATAACTTCTTTAAAAATGGAGCAGTCCCTGGATTAGTACTAAAAAGTCCTAATACTCTTTCTGAAAAAATAAAAGAAAGAATGTTACAAGCTTGGAGTATGAGATACAATCCTAAAACTGGAGGTAAAAGACCCTTAATTCTAGATGGTGGACTTGAAGTTGATGATTTAACTAAAGTAAACTTTAAAGAATTAGACTTTCAGGAGTCTTGCAAAGCAAACGAAAAAGTTATACTAGAAGCACTAGGAATACCACCAATCCTTATGGACGGTGGTAATAATGCTAATATTAGACCTAATCACAGACTTTACTATCTTGAAACTATATTACCTATAGTTAGAAAAGTTGCACATGCTTTTGAAAGATTCTTTGGTTTCGAACTCACAGAAGATGTAACAAGGATTCCTGCGTTACAACCTGAGTTAAGAGACCAAGCCGCCTATTATGCAACTCTTGTTAATACAGGCATTATTAGCCCGAATGAAGCAAGAGAAGCACTAGGCAAAGAACCAGTTGATGGATTTGATGACCCAAGAGTTCCAGCTAATATAGCAGGTTCTGCGGTAAATCCCGAAGAAGGTGGAAGACCACCACAAGACGAGGAGAATATAGATGGCGAATCCTAAAATGAAAACATTAACAGTTCTTGGCGAATACTTTAAAAAGAAAGGAAAAATTCTTTCTATTTCAGAGTATCAAGCTCAGAATGACGCTCCTGTTAGAGTACAAATAGTTAAAAGAACTTTTAACTCTTGGGCTCGTATGGTCAGCATGTTAAATTACAACTTACCAGAAATGGTAGATGCAATTAACAAACCAAAAGCTGCACCAAAGAAAACAGTTGCAAAAGCTACTAAAAAGAAAGGAGACTAAGTATGAATAAAATATTTCATTATACTTCTACTTTTAAAAATTTAGGCGAACAAGATGATGGTAGTATAGACATTAAAGGGTCTGCTAGTACTAATGGTCTTGATAGAGCTGGAGATATTATCGAAAGTGATGCCTGGACTAAAGGTGGTTTAGAAAACTTTAAAAATAATCCTATTATATTGTTTAATCACGACTATAATAAACCTATTGGAAGAGCAACAGGTTTAGAAGTGAACGATAAAGGATTAGATATCTCAGCAAAGATATCTAAAGCAGCGGGCGATGTTAAAGATTTAATTAAAGATGGTGTCCTTGGAGCTTTTTCTGTTGGTTTCAGAGTTAAGGACGCTGATTATATGACCGAAACCGACGGATATAAGATAAAGGACGCTGAACTTTTTGAAGTTTCTGTAGTATCAGTACCTTGCAATCAGGGAGCAACGTTCTCTCTAGCAAAGTCTTTTGATAATATGGACGACTACGAGGAGTTTAAGAAGAATTTTGTTAAGGCTAACTCAATGGACTCAGCAGACGCTGTTGAAATTGAGCAGCCAGGCGAGGAGAAATCCTCAAAATTGGAGAAAAATATGTCTGAAGACAATAAAACAACTCCTGAAGGCTTTGACCTTGAAGCATTTGCAAAAAAAGTAGCAGAAGATACTTCTGCTAAAATTGCTATGCAACAAGCTGAGCAGAAAGCAAAAGAAGCTGCTGAGGCGGAAGAAAAATCTGTTGAAGAAGCTGAAGTGAAGGCTGCTGAAGAAGCAAAGCAGGAAGAACAGAAAACAGTTGTAACATCAGTTATGACTGGAGCTGAAAAGCTAGTTTCTGATGTCGAAGAAAGAGTTCTAGAAAAGCACGAAGATTTAGAGACTGTAATTAAGTCTTTAGAAACTGAATTAAAAGACAGAAGTGCTGAAATAGAAGCTATGAGAGAATCTAAAAGGGTTTTCTCTGACAGAGGAAACAGTGACTGGAGAAAAGCATTTGAAGCTGACATTATGGACGCAAAAATGTTAGGTTTAGCTACTGGAAAAGGATTTGAAACTAATCTAGCCAAAGGCGTAATGGAAAAAGTAAATGCCATGTCTGGTGTTGCTGTTTCATCCGCTGATTTTGAGCAAGTTGTTTCAACTAACATTGAAAGAGATATCCAGAATGAATTAGTATTAGCACCTCTATTTAGAGAGATACCAATGACTTCTGCAACTCAAATCATTCCAATCTTACCAGACTCTGGATATGCAGAATTTACTGCAAACCAAGCTGCTAGTGGTTCTTCACCACACGGTAACTTGGCTCAAAGAGGTGATGCATACAACCCAGGTTCAGCTGGCGGTATTGATATGACTGAGAGAACACTCTCAACTAAAAAATTAATCTCTAAATCATTCATTGGTAATGAAACTGAAGAAGATGCAATCTTGCCTATTCTTCCGTTAATTAGAGAGTCAATGGTTAGGTCTCATGCTAGAGCAATTGAAAATGCTATCTTAGTAGGAGATGACGCTGATGGTGCATTCGGAACTTCTGGAGCATCTTTTGAAGGACTTTGTCACTTAGCGGCAAACGATTCAAACACTACACAGCCAAGTGGTACATTCGCTGCTACTGACGCTGTTACTGCAGCTGACTTACTAGCTTTAAGAAAAGCAATGGGTAAATATGGTGTTAATCCAAGTGAAGTAGTTTACATAGTATCTCAAGATGTGTACTATGACTTGTTAAACGACGCTGAGTTCCAAGATGTGAACTTAGTTGGTGACATGGCTACTAAGCTAAGTGGTGAAATCGGGCAAGTATTTGGTTCAAGAGTACTTATCTGTGATGAGTTCGCTGCTAAAGCTCACTCTAAATTTAACGCAGTAGCTGTATACCCAAGAAACTACGTAATGCCTAGATTAAGAGGTGTTACAGTAGAATCTGACTACGATGTCGAAAACCAAAGAAGAGTCCTAGTGGCTTCTCAAAGAATAGGTTTCTTAGACCTAATCGATGGTGCTGACTCAGTACAAGCTCTTAAATACAAATCTAACTAATAGATTGATATGGCTCGAGGGGAGCCTTATCCCCTCACTTATAATTATGGCAGTATCACAAGGCGGAACAAATTTGATAACATTAGCACAGTACAAAGATTTTGCTGGGCTCAATGGCGTGTCGGAAGATGCGAAATTGAATGTTATCATTCCGTCTGTGAGCCAAGCCGTAAAAACATATTGCGGAACTTCGTTTGTAGACTTTTTTAGCTCTGCTAAAACGGAGTTCTTCGATATAAAAGATAATCATACTAATGCAATAATGCTAGATGAAAGTCCAATAGTAGCTATAACTTCTGTACAAGAAAGAGATAGTCAATCAGCTTCATATGTGACCCTCATATCCGAAAATTCTGATGGTAGTGGCAAATTTGAATTTACTGTTGACGAAGAAACAGACACTATCTTTCGAACAGAAGATACTGCAGATAAATTTTTTCCAAAAGGAAGAAAGGCAGTAAAAGTAGTTTACAAAGCAGGATACGCAAGTACTCCGGGAGATTTAAAACTAGCAATTTTTGACTTAGTAAAATATTACTTAAAAGATGAAAGAAAAGAAAGACTTTCTATAAGTGGAGCTCAGATTAGTAACCAAGTTACTACCAGCCTAAGAGAAAACATTGGGTTTCCTGACCACATAAAAAGGATTCTTGATTTCTATAAACTGTATAAATAATGACTAAAAAAGTTAGTTCTAGAATTGACCTAAACACTGGAAAAGATATTGATAAGGTTGCTGCTGAGATAACAGAAAACTTACAAATTCTTCATACAGACCAAACTCGAATACCACTAAACGAAGCTACGGAACATTATATAAATTTAAACAGACTTTTAGAAGACGGCGAGGAAGTTGTACTAGACATAAAGAATTTAATGGTATTCTTACCAGAAGTAGTTGAAGCATTTATGGAAGACGGAGAAGATATGAAAGATAGCGGAGGACCTTTATTAGAAAGAGCTACCGCTGCAGGTGATGTAGATTTAGTCGGACCGACTGATGTTAGACACTTGGACAAATTTCGTGATAATCCTAGAACTGGAAGAAAAGGTATGTATGTCTTTGATGCATTCAAACTTCTTCGAAAGAGAGTTGACGTACTATTTGGTACCTTAAAGAAAGATATGGGTCACCAACAAGTTACTCCTATTAGTATTCAACTAGCTTTAGTTGCAGAAGCACTGCAAAAATTAGAAGATGAACTATCTAAAGTTGCTAAAACTAAAGCAGGCGCAGGAAGAGTTACAGTAGAAGGCAAGGTAACTGATAAAACAGCACAAGCCTTAAAAAAAGCTAAAATTAAAACAGTAGCAGATATAAGAAAAAGAAAAAAAGCAATTCAAAAGTTAATGGTTGGTTTCGAACTTATGCAGAATGTTCCATATGTAAAAGGAATGAAAGCATCGAGGACACCTTTCAAGGATTTAATAGATTCATACAATGAACTACAAAAAATGGGACAACTAGATGTTCAAACAATGAAAGATAACATTATTAATACCATGAAAGGAGAAGTTAGACTTGAAATAAGAGCTGAAAGTAAAGCGTATAATCGAACTTTTAAAAGACATTATGAAAGACTAATGCAAACATCAGCAGAAAAACTACTACTAAAAAGACAAACTGAAGCTTTAAAAAATTATTTAAGTAAAATAAAAATAGGAGATGTTAAAGGTTCTCCTTCAGTAGAAAATAAAATTGTAAAAGATATTACAGATATCGCTAAAGGTAAAAAAGTAAAAGCTTCAAGGTCAAAAGCAACAAGAACAAAAAAATTAAAAACAGGTGTAAAAGGTAAAAGAATTAGTACAAGTAAGTTAACTAAACTTCAAAAAGCAGCAACTAAAGGAATAGCAGCAAAAGAAATAAGATTAACTGGTAAGGGAGGCAAAAAATCAAGAACTGGAAAACGACAACTAGACTTAGCAAAAGTACAAATAGCAATCAACCAAAAGCTACCTGCAGAAGTTAGAAGAAACATGGGAAGACCTGCACTTATAAATCAAACAGGAAGGTTTTCAAATAGCGTAAGATTAACAGGATTAAGACAAGCACCTGCAAGTGTTGTAGCGGATTATACTTATCAACTAAATCCGTATGAAACATTTGAAAATAATGGCGTAAGACAATGGCCTACTGGATATAATCCAAAGCCACTTATAAGCAAAAGTATTAGAAACTTAGCAGCAGCATTTATAGACCAAAAATTTACACTTAGGAGGGTTTAATGTCTACTGAGTACAGAACAAAGCGTCGAAAAATAGTAGATGCAATAGTAGATAAAATAAAATTAATAAATGGGCAACACCCCTATAATTCAAATGTGTTTAACAATGTTAAAGGAAGAATGTTGTTTTTAGATGAAATAGAAGAATATCCGAAAGTCTGTATTATAGCAGGAGATGAAGTAAGAGAATATCAGACAGCAGGATTTAAATGGAGATTTTTAAATTTAACAATTAGAGCATACGTTCGAAATGAAGAAGATGCTCAGGAAGAATTAGCAACGCTATTCGAAGATATCGAAAAGATTATCGATGAAAGCGATGCTTTAGTGTACGACACTAGCATAATACCCAATGGTAAGACTACTTCAATGACAGTTGATAGTATCACTACCGATGAAGGAGTAATTTCTCCTTTAGGAATTGGGGAAATGACAGTTACAGTACGATATTAAGAAACGGCGAAGCAGATAAAAATCTAGCTAAGCCCTTTCAATGTGATAGGAGATAAAAATGGCACTTAATCTATCAAGAAATACCAAGGTATACGTCAGTTCAGCAAATGGTGTGGGCGCTACAGGCGGCATCAGAACGGCTACTGTTACTACTGCGGGTTCTGGTCATGCAGTCGGTGATGTTATTACTTTTGCAGCAGGAGATACTTCTGGAAGTGGAATCAATGCAAAAGTTATTGTTTCTGCAGTTGGAGGTTCTGGAGCAGTTTCAGCAGTACATATACCTAACAACTTTAGAGGAAGTGGATTTGCTAATAGTGAAACATTAACTCAAGGAGATGCAAATGATTCTTCAGGTTCAGGAACTGGACTTGTTGTTACAGTAGCATCAGTTGCAGGAACAACTACAGTAGATGGTACTAGAATAGGAACTGGCTTATTTAAAGGTAATGGCACAAACGCCAATACTTTCAGAGTAGGTGTATTAGATGGCTATAGCTTCTCTCAAGGAAGTGATGCAACAGATGTTGTAATCAATGAAGCGGGAGCAACTCCAAACAGAGGACAAAAGAGATTTAATGACTCTTTACCACCTGCAGAATGGTCTTTCTCAACTTATGTAAGACCTTATAAGCATGGTACAAACAGTAGTGGTACAGACGGTACACATAGTATGTGTGAAAACATATTATGGGCAGCTATTGCAGGTAAAGACATTACAGGTGGTGCACTAACTGGAACAAGTGCTGCAGCAGTTACATTAGATTCAACTGATGCAGATGTTAGTTTCGCAAGGTCAGAACACCACGAGTTATTAAAACTCTCAATTTTCTTTGCTTTGGAAAATACAACTTACAGACTAAATGAATGTCAAGTAAACCAAGCAGAAATTGACTTTTCCATTGATGGAATAGCAACAATTGCATGGTCTGGTAATTCAACTACTATTGACCAAATTACTACTGCAATAGAAGACCCGAATACAGTATTTAGTACTGCATCAGGAGATAGTGGTGGAGCATATTCAGCTAATGCATCAATTAATAATGCAGAAGCTTTTAATTATGTTGATACTACTGGTCCAGATGACGCAGACTATTTAAGAAACAAATTATCAACGCTAACACTTACAACTGCAGAGCAGGGAAGTGGAGCATCAAGTGGTGGACTAGATTCAAAAACTTATGATATTGCAATCACAGGTGGTTCAATAACTATAGCAAACAACATCACTTATGTAACTCCTGAAACTTTAGGACTTATTGATAAACCAATTGGTTCTTTCTCAGGAGCAAGACAAATTAGTGGAAGCTTAACTATGTACTTAAATACTACAGGTTCAAGTGGTTCTGGTAATGGTTCAAACCAATTACTAGCTGATTTGGCTGGTGCAACTGACTTAGTCAGAAACTCTTTTGATATGAGTTTATTTATGGGAGGAGGTTCTTCTGATACACCAATCGTTGAATTTGACCTTCCAAGAGCACATCTACAGGTTCCAACTATTGAAGTCGCAGACTTGATTTCAGTAGGTGTTGAATTTGCAGCTCATGGCTCAGACATAACAAATGCAGATGAAATGACTGTTAAGTATAAAGGACTCACTGAACACAGTGATAGTACTTATACTACTAATCATACGGTCTAATCATGGCAGTATACAACTTTCGTAGAGAAAGCTCTGTATTCATAGTACACGGCGGGAGTCGCTATTCTATAAGAACGACTCCCGAAGTGTCAATCTCCCAAACATTTGCGGAAGATTCGTACACAGTAAAGACTTTGCACGACCAGACAAAAATGTTTAAAGGGACAACAATAACAAAAGCAAACCCTGCAAATTTTTCGTTTGCTGTTTATCTTACAGAAGAAAAAGATGAAACAATAGTAAAAAGTCTTTTAACAGAATATGATACAAGTTCAGGAGAACAATTAGTAAAAACTTTTGACTTGTATGTTGTAAGTACTGAAAGTGCTTTCAAAATAGAAAACTGTCATATTAAAGATGGAGATTTTGAATTTGAAGTAGAAAGTCCTTTAACTTTAACTGTAAGTGGTAGTGGAGAAAAATTAACAAGAGTAGGCGGTTCAGATTTCACAGTTCCAGGAACTGTAGTATCACCGAGTGCAACATACACTCCCATCACACCAGTTTTAGATGTAGAATTAGGAGGAACTGATGTTCCAAATTTAGTAGGCGCTACACTAGCTGTGCAAAATAATACTAAATTTAAAGGTTATGATACTTTACAAGATAGCCTTTCAGTAACTAACAATACTAATGCAATGTATCCAAATGGGTTCCTTCTAGAAGATAGAGTTGTATCAGGAAATATTACTCAGTTTTTAACTTCAAATAACTCAAGTAGTTTTTTTGATTTTTCAACAAATAGTAATATTACTATTAAAACTTTATTGAATGGAGGAACTTTCTTTCAAGCAGCTTTAACAGGCTGTATGTTTACAAAAAGGATACAAGTAGGAGAAGCTTTTCAAGATGTCATAGACTTTAGATTAACTTCAAGTCCTGCTAACTTAAATACAATTATAACTTATTAACACGGAGAAAACATGGAGTTAAAATCGTTATTGGTAGATACCAAGACAACCTGGGTTGAATTTCCAGGACTTGAAGGCTTTGAAGTTGAACTTGCAAACCTATCAAGAAAAGAATTAGTAAATCTTAGAAAAAGATGTACTACTAACAAGTTCAATAGAAAGACAAGAATGTTTGAGGACAGTCTTGATGAAACTAAATTTGTAGATGAATTTACTAAAGCTACTGTAAAAAATTGGAAAGGATTACAGTTAGGTTACTTAGAAGATTTAGTTTTAGTAGACTTAAAAAATCAAGATAAGGAGGCGGAATTACCCTACGACTTAGACAATGCAAAACTCTTAGTTGAAAATTCGACTGAGTTTGATAATTGGCTAAATGAAGTAGTGTTTGACCTCGAGAATTTTCGTAGCAGAGAGTCTGGACAAACTAAAAAAACAACTGACACTGTATCTGGACAATAAAGATATAGGAATGTCAAAAGACCAGTATCTCATGATGTGTGAGCAAACTGGTCAAGAAGTAGATTGGGAAAAATGTCCTGCAGACTGGGAAGATTTTCCTGAGCGTTTGTGGGATACTGTAGAAATATTTAATAGTTTAGGAGATAGAATATACCCTGATGTTGGGTATGTAGGCAAAGACTATACTAATCTAAAATTATTATTTAAACTAAAACATATACCTAAACATTTAGAAGAAACTATACTTGATTTACTTCTTTATTTAGATGCGAGAAATATCAAAATTTCTCAAGAAAAGCTTAAAGCGGAACACGCAAAGATAAAACAAAAACATGGCAGATAGTAATATTTTAATACAATTAGAGGTTGTTCAAAAAGGCAACAAGCTTTCTGTAGTTGCAAAAGATACAGAAAAGTTATCTAAAAGTACAGATAAAGCCTCTAGGAGTAGTGAAAAATTAGAAAAACAATCGAAGAAAACTTATGGTCGATTTGAACAAGGCACCATAGGTACAGCTAACGCTACAAAAAGCTTTTCTAAATTAAATCAAACAATAGGTGGAGGCGGCTCAGGTGGGGCAGGTGCTCTTGTAGGAGCATATGCAGTACTAGCCGCAAACATCTTTGCTGTTACAGCAGCTTTCGGAGCTTTATCAAGAGCTGCAGCTGTTGAAAAATTAGGTGAAGGTTTAGAAACTTTTAGTAATCAAACTGGTCAATCTTTAGATTTAGTAGCAAGAAAACTGAAAGAAGCAACAGGAAATGCAGTATCACTAGAACAAGCAATGACTACAGCTGCAGTTGCTACAAGTGCTGGTTTTGGAGTTACTGAAATGGAAGGTTTAACTGAAGTTGCTCGAAATGCTTCACTTGCACTTGGTAGAGATATGGGAGATGCACTTGATAGATTGACTCGAGGTGCTATAAAACTAGAACCAGAAATTTTAGATGAATTAGGTATTATGGTTCGTCTTGATGATGCTACAGAAAACTTTGCAGCAACATTAGGTAAAGCAGCAGGAAACTTAACAAGGTTTGAAAGACAACAAGCATTTGTAAATGCTATTATTACAGAGGGTCGAGACAAATTCTCAGCGCTAGCAGAGGTAGACCCTAACCCCTATGACCAACTCTCAGCGGCTTTCGCAGACTTAACTAAAAATATATTAAATTTTATTAATGTACCTCTTAAAGGATTAGTTAGCGCACTATTATCTTCACCAGGATTATTTCTAGGAGCAGTAACTATCTTTTCAGGTGGAATTGTTAAAAGAATGATTCCAGCATTTGGGGATATGGCACAGGGTGCTAAAGACGCAGCTGCAGCTGCAAGAAATTCAATTAAAGGAGCAATTGATGCAGGGGCAGGTGCTCAGCGAGCTATTGCTGAAACAATAAAACCAAATAAAGAAGGACTAAAAACTTTTGATGCTATATTTGGAAAAATGAAACAAGGAAAAGCAACAGCTGATGAATTAAAGAGTGCAAATAGAAGTTTAGGTCAAAAGATTGGACAACTTACTAGAGAACAAAAAGAATTTGAAAAAGTAAATGGAAGAAGCAACAAAGGTTTAGCACGAAGAATAAATTTATTAAAAGATACTCAACAAGAAGTTAGAAATCTACAAAATGTAGAAGTAAGTGCACAAGCTACTCGAGCATTAGAAATTTCTGAAGCTAATTTAACTTTTGCTGATGCACAAATTGATGTTATAGAAGAAGCAGGTCGACAAACCTTTGGATATCAGGATAAACTTAAACAACTTAAAAATGTATTTACAGGAATAAGTTCTGCTTCAAAAACTTACTATGCTGAACTTGTCCGAATTAATTTTGAAACTGGAATTGCAGGTATTAAAAATATGAAACTATCTAAAGTACTAGCTTTTGTACGAACAGCTTTTAAAACCACTGGACTTGCAATTAAAAGCTTTGGACTTATACTACTAAATTCAATACCTATACTTGGACAGGTATTTTTTGCTTTTACTATATTAAAAGATGTTTTTAAATTTTTTGCAAGAGTACTTGGGTTCGTAACAGATGAAAGTGAAGCAGCTAATGCAGCACTAGAGGATTTAGACGGAGTTCTTAATGATATTCCGAAAAAAATGGACGCTCTTGCAGAATCTCAAAAACGAGCAAGTGTTAATACAAAAATTTTAACAGCGGAGTTTAGAGTTCTTGGAGGCTTATTTAAGACTGTAGGCGACCAAGCACTAAAAACACAATCTGCTTTAAATGCAGCAGGACAAGGTCCTGAGAGTGTTAGTCAAATGGGAGCATTTGAGAAAGCTTTTAGAGGGGTTGCTGCTGTTATGACAAACACGCCTTCAAACTTAGCTTTTGCTAAGATAGATGCTGAAGAATTTATTCAAGCAGATGCATTTACTCAATCATTAATAGAACTTGAAAAAAATTCAACTCGAGTATCTGGAGCAATAGAAGACTTAACTGGAGGTAGTTTACGTCAGTTTATTCATAGATTAGGTGATGCAAAACTTTCAGGTGTAGAAATGTCAACAAGAGTTGGTCAGCTTTTTGAAACACTTGAAGCTAGATTTACAGGATTAGCAGAAGCTGTTGATGGAGTATCAACAGGCTTTAAAGAAGCTGAAAAAGAAGTTGGAAAATTTATGCGAAGTACTGAAGAGTCTACAAAGTTTGACCAAGTATTTGCAAATGTAAGTAGTATTCAAAGAGAACTAATCGGAGTAAAAGAACAAGCAGTAGAAGGTCAAGTAGATGTAGCAGTCGCTGTAGCAGAAGCAGTACAAGATATAGGAACAAATGTAAGACTATTACTAGGTCCTGAAGCATTAGCTGCAGGTAAAAAACTAAATGCACAAAAACAAAAATTAAATAAATTAATTGAACAAGGTAAATTATTAACTGGACAAAATTTAAAAGATAATGTACAAGCCATTGCACAACAAAAACAATTAATAAAACAACAACAAATTAAACAAGGTGAGATAGTAGACAAAGAATTACCTGGAGTAGTTGCCATTCTTGATTCATTAAGACAGCAAGAAATTACACAAAAAGCTTTAGCTAAAGATGTTCAACAAAGAGTTAAATTAATAGACAAATTAGGAAAAGGAGAATCACGAGTATTAGCAACTCAAGCTTTAAATAATGTTGTAACTCAAGAAGAAATAAGAGGTAAAAAACTATTATTACAGCTAAATGACGGAGCAATTAAGAGAGCAAAAAGCTTAACTGAGGAAGAATTACGTGCTGACGGAGTTGCTAAGGCAGCATTAGAATTAGAAAAGTCTTTACTACAAGAAATTCAAACTTTAGAAAATAAAATAGCAGATGATACAATAGTAAAAGCTGAAGCAGCTCTTGCAGCAGTAAAAGAACAAGAAAACTTAAATAAGTTAATAAGAGAAGAAGAAAAAATAAGAAATCAAATTAAAAATTTAACTGAGGAAACAAAGGACATCACTTTTAAACAGCAAGGAATAGAAACAGATAAACTTACTGCTAGAACTGCACTACGAAATCTTGAAATAGCACAAGAAAAATTTAAACTTGCTGAAAAAGAAGCAGAGGCTAGAATGGCTATATTAAAAGCAGAAAATGAAGTATTTAAAGCTAATAATAAAATTCAACAAGCACAAACTCAAGCAAAATTAGAAGAATTGAAAGCAGAAAAGAAAGCAAGAGATGCAAATATTGCAAGACAAAAAGAATTAGAAAAACGACAAAAAGCTGCAACAAAACAAATACCAGGGACTATGTTCACGAGTCCGTTTTCACTGACTGATAGAACTTTATTTAGTGTAGAAGAGGAAGAAAGACTTAAAGAATTACAAGAGCAAAATAAAGATATTAATTTAAGTAATATTGATGACCAAATTTCAGCATATGGGACATTATTTACAGCTCTTAAAGAGGGGTATTCAGCAACAGAAGAACAATTCAACCAAACTAATAAGAATAATACAGCAGCAGCACAAAAGAATGCTGCAGAACTGACTAAAGCATATAGCAAATTTTTTGGCGATTTAGGAGAAAACTTATTAACTCAAACTGATGGTGGTGCAATATTAGGAAAAGCGATGACATTGCTTTTTAGCCCTGAGTCGTTTTTGCTTAGATTTGGTGAATTGATGCAAAATATGGAATCGATGCTAGGAGCTAGTTTAATTGTAATAGGAGAAAGATTTGCTCAATTTGGACAACTTATGCACTCAGTATTCGGACCCGAAGGTGCAGGAATTGTTGGTATAAGTCAATTTATGAGTTCAGTTAGTATGGGATTTGGTGAAATAGTAGAAGTATTAGAAACGGTAGAAGCTGCTGGAACAGTGACAGTTAAAAATATTGCTGGAATTATGGGCTCAGTTGCAAATATGTTAGCAGGAGTTGGTGCAGCAATGGACGGGTATAATAAAGCAAGAATTGCCGGAATAGATAGAGAGATAGAAGCTGAAAAGAAAAAAGATGGTAAGTCAAGAGAGTCTTTAATAAAAATTCACAAAATGGAAATGCAAAAAGAAGCAATGGCTCGAAAAAACTTTGAACAACAGAAAAAAATGAATATAGCTCTTACCATTATGAATACTGCAGTAGCAGCTATGGGAGCATTTGCATCTTTATCTGCTATGCCATTAGCAGGACCAGCTGTAGCAGCAGCGGCTGCAGCAGCTATAGCAGCAATTGGTGCGGTACAAGTTGCTATGATTTCAAAACAACAATATTCAGGTTTTGTAGCAGGAGATGCTCCTAGTTTTGCAACTGATGTGGGGGCATTATCTGTAGGAAATAGAACAAATGAAGTAAATGTAGCACAAACTGCAAGTAGAGGAGAACTTTCATACTTACGAGGAGAGGCAGGAAGAGGAGATATAAGCAACTTTAGACCTGCAGCTTCAGGAAGAAGAGGCTATGCAGTTGGTTCTGAAGGAGTAGTTGTAGGAGAAAGAGGTCCAGAAGTAATAACTCCTTCTATGCCTATAGATATAACACCAAATGACCAAATACAACAACAAATGGCAACAAATGTAAACTTTACTATACATGCAGTAGATGCAGCAGGATTAGAACAAACAATACAATCACAAAGAGGAAATATAATAGGAATGATAAGAGAAGCAGCAAATGGATATGGAGAAAGTTTTCTAGAGCAAGTAGACGTTGATACACTTGATTCAACTGGAGGGTCTTACTAATGGCAACTTTTGGAACTTTTGCAAATAGATTACCTGACCCAGCGTTTAACGTAGCGCCAGATGGGTCTACTACTAATGCAGGAGCAGGAGACTTCGGACCGGGTTTTGCGTCCGTTAAATTTACCTCTGAACAGCCAGTCTCTATGACTCGTACTAATAGTGGAAGAGTTATAACTCGTGCAATTGTGGGTCATCATTGGAAAATTGAAATTTCATATCACCCTATGACAAGGGCAGAATTTGAACCAATAAATAATTTTTTAGAGGAAAGAAGAGGCAGATTAAAGCCTTTCTTTGTCGTACTTCCACAGCACGCTTCGCCACAAACTGCAAGTAGCGGAACAATATCCGTTAGTGGAGCGATTGCTTCTGGAGATACAAATTTTTTAGTATCAGGAACTTCGGCTTCAGGAATGAATTTAGAAAGAGGTGATATGATTACGATAAATGATAGTGCAGACTCGAACCATTTAAAAGCATATAAAATAATAAGAGTACATGATTCAAGTAATAAATTATCTTCTGACTCTGCATTAAATACTGCAAGTGAGAGAAGATATTATGTTTCTCCACCTTTTGAAAAAAGTGTAACTTCAGGAAGCACAGTAGTATTTACAAATCCACTTATTCGAGTTATTAATACAAAAGATGTCCTAGAATATAGTTTAGGAACTAATAACTTATACCAATTTTCACTTAGTCTTGAGGAGGCTCAACCCTAATGTCTGTTAAAAAAGATATAAATACCGATATAGAAACCGTATTAATCTCAAATGCTCCATTTGAGTACGCTCACCTTATAAAGTTTGAAAGACCAAATGCGCCTGATAATTTAGGATTTAGAACAAATGCAAATCGATATGCATACTTTACTGATGCTTCAAGAGATATAAGTTTTGATGATGGAAGCACAGACCAAGATGGAAATGCAAATGGAGCACAAATTTATAGAGCAAATAGAATAAAATCACTTGGCTCTTATTCTGAAACAATTCAAGCAAAATCTACAACTATGAATCTGGTTTTAGGAGCAGAACATTTAAATACTTCTGTAAGTATTACAGCTCAGTTTTCAACTAATGGAACTTTTGCTTATCAATCAGGATTTACTACTGAAGTATTTGATTTTGTAGAACAAGGCTTTCGTGAAGGAGATTTAGTATCTATATCAAGAAATAGTGGTACAGTAATAACAGACGGCACTAATTCTACTTCTTCAGCAAAATATATTATCACTGGTTTTTCAAACTCAAATCAAACTTTAACACTAGCAAAGACTGGAAATGATAATTCAACTGGATTTTTTGATATTGGATTTCCAAGTTCCAATATTACCGAAGCATTTACAATTACTTTAGAATCCGATGAACTTAGAGGAGTTTTAGCAATAGAAAGTAATGATTTAGCTTCTCCTACATTTTTTAATAGGGAAGTATTTGTTTATAAAATTTTTATTGACCCAGAAACAGGCGATGTTCATGGAGTAAATGATACAAATTCTATAAACGGCATACTTACATTTAAAGGAATCATAAGTAGTTGTACTCTAAATGAAAAATCAAAAGGTTCAACTGTGAGTTGGGCTTTAACAAGTCATTGGGGAGATTTTAATGAAATAAGAGGAAGAATAACTTCAGACTCTGCTCAAAGAGGATTAAATGCAGAAGAAAAACCAAATCCCCTACAAGCACTAAGACCTGCTCATGCAGCAGACTTAGGATTTTTACATGCAGAAACATCACTTGCAACTCTTGCTGAGTATCAACGAATAGAAAAACGAAGAAACTTTAGAAGTGTATCAAGTCGAGCAGGAGGCTTACGAGGAATATTTGGTGGAAAAAACTATGGAATAGAAGAATACGAAGAAGAAATAGTTCATAATGAAAAAGTAAATTTAGATATAGGAATGAAAGCAGCAAGTATTCCTCTCGTATATGGAGTAAGAAAAATTGAAGGAATACCTGTATTTGCTGATACTGATAAAAACGACGCTCGAAAAATATTCGTAGTTTATGCTTTAGCAGAAGGAGAAATGCATGGAGTATTTAATGCTCATATTGATGATACAAGTATAATTTGTGTTGATGAAACTGATTTTTTAACTAGAAATGCTAACACTGGAACAAATAAAGATGATTCAAAAATGGTATGTTTCGGTAGAATGAGTCGAGGAGATACTCTTGGAGGAGTAGATATTTTTACAGTTAATACAAATTCAACCACCGTAGAGAATGATGATAATCAAAGTTATAAGCCTGACCCCACAGTTGGAGGCTCTCTAAATCAAATAGAGCCACAGATTGACATACCAGTTATTAGTTTAGAAGGAACAACTCCTATAGGATTTGATGGTGGAACTGCAAGTGCTCCAGTAGTAAATACTATTGAATCAAGTGCTTTTGACCAAAGTAACTCTACTGTTGGAAATGCTGATGGACTACAACACAGAGAAAATGTAAACTTTAAAGCTGTTTTTGGAGATGATTTTGACTTTGCCATTAGTTTTATGAGAGGAATAGAAGACCAATCAGCTTTAAGCAAGCTAGTAGCTTTGGCAAAAACTAATGATTTTAAAAGACAATCTGATTTTTATACTGGAAATCTTCCTTACTGGAGTCCTAACCATAGATTATTAGATACTGCATATGTCTTAACTGAATACAACATAAATGAAGAAATGACTGAACTTCCAGAGTTAGAATATACAGTCAAAGGAAAAGTTTATGAAAATTATAATTATGATAATACATATGTGCCTGACCCAGCAACTAGTCAAAATGGGGATACTTTACCAATATATGAAAATGATACTGTAGGGGTAGAAGTTAGTTATAATGGAGGTTCAAGCTATGAAACTGCAAAAACAAGTTCTGGCGGCACTCAATTCAGAGTTATGGATAGATATGAAGTTACGGATAGATTAGGAAATGAATCATACAGATTCAGACTTGATGTTGCTCCATTTTTTAGAGTTGATGGAAGCACTTTAGTAGCTCCAAACGGCAGACCCCTTTATGATAAAATACGAATAAATAAAATAGGAGCAGGTAATTGGACAATGCTACCGTGGAATGCAGGAGTTGTAAGAACTCCAACAGCTTTTCCTGACCAAAGAGTAAATGCAAGTTCACTAAGTTTCTCAAATGATAAACTAACCGTAACAGTAGCTTCACTAGGAAATTTAACAGGTACAAATCAGGTTCAAATGGTTTCACAAACTGCAGGAGATGATATTGGAGGAAACTTAGAAAATTTTAAACATGGAGCATTTACAGTTAGTATCTCAGGAAACACTTTAACTTTTACAAACTCAAGAAACTTTACTGCCTCAATTAGTACTGATACACCTGTTGCCCTTCAAAATTCAAAAATATTTGACTTTAGTTCTGTTTCTGCCATTAGTAGTTTAACAAATGCAAATCAAATAGTAGGTCAATTTTTAAAAATAGAGGAAACTGGAGAGCGTAGAAAGATAACAGCTTTTAATACTTCAACAAATAAAGTAACAATAGAAACTCCTTTTATGTTTGCTCCTTTACCAATTCATACTTTTACAATAACAGGAAGTGGAAGCGATTTACGAGCTGGTAATAATCCTGCTATGCAACTTTTAGATTATATGACTAATCGTATTTATGGTAAAGGATTAGACCTAAATACAGATATGGATTTAAGTAGTTTTATAACTTCTGCACGACTTTGTGATGTACGCTCAGATGTAACTATAAAACTAACAGGGGGTACACCTACTATTGGAAATAGATATGTATTTAATCCTGGAAATGTTACAGGTTGTAATCCTCCTTTTTCAGGTAAAGTAAAAAGTTTTAATTCAACAACTAATTTAGTAACTTTTACAGAGTGTACAGGTAAATTATATCACCTTCATAATAATTATAGAACATATGAAAAGGGAGATGTCATACTTGAGACAAATCCACCGTCTGGAGCAAGCGGTGCTGCAGGATTCTACCAATTTACACAAGCTACTCCAAGCACGCTGACTTCCAGTCCTGCTCAAGAGTTTAATGAAGGTAGTTTTGTAGCACCTTTGAGTGGTGGAGCAAATTTAACTTTAACTGATGGCTCAACAACTTTGACTTTTGATAAAAGTTTCTCAGCTCGATATGAACTATATGATTCTGATTTTATTAAATACTGGAGATACTTAGGCTGGGAACACCATCATCAAAGATGGGTAACTAGACACCAAACAAACTTTCTATTAGATACAAGTAAATCAGTATTTGCAAATGTAAATATGATGTTAGCACACTTTAATGGTTTTCTTTCTTATGAAAAAGGTCAGTATGTATTAGATATAGAAACTCAAGTTTCTGCTCCAGTATCTGCTAATACTTTTAATGGTACTACATACAAAGAAAATATAAATCCTTACTTTATAGAACATTCAGATATTATTGGCGATATTAAACTCACAGATAATTCAAATAAAAATTCTAAGAATGTTGTAAAAGCATCAATACCTGACCCTGCTATACACTTTGAAGGTCGAAGTGTAACATTTCTAAATGACAAATATTTAGAGGGCGATAGAAATGTTAGAAAAACTCAATCGTTAGCATTTAGTGGTATAACTAATTACTTTAATGGAAGAATAAATGCAGAAAAAGCATTGACAGAAACAAGGTATCAAAAAGAAATTTCATTTAGAGTTGGACAAAAAGGATTACTAATAAAACCAGGTCAAGTTTTTGGACTAACTTATGAGCCTTTTGGTTTTGTAAATAAATTATTTAGAATAATAAATTTAAACTTTCAAGCAGATTGCACAGTAACAATAAAAGCAATAGAGTATGATGACTCTCCATATATTATAAGTAAGCAACGAAGAGCTGCGATTTACAGTCAAGACTCAGGAGTAGACTCAACAATAAAAGCTCCTGGAGCTCCAACTAATTTAACTGTATCATCATCTAAACCAGGATTTTTTGCAATATCTTGGACAAATGCTACAAACTTTAAAGAGGTAACTGATAGTACAGAAATTTATGCTTCTACTTCAAATTTAAACAATGCAGTACTAATAGCAACAGTTGATAATGCAACATCGGCAGAATTTTTAATCGGAGAATTTAGTAATAGAAATTTTTGGGTAAGACATAAACGAATACATACTTCTGTTACAAATGGTAGACGAGTTCTTCATAGTGCTTATGCCCCAAATAATACAAGTGGAGTTGCAGGAGTATCAAAATTACTTGACCCTTCTTTTGGATTTGATAGACAAAACCTTACCATAAACTTTGATGGCTCTGCAGCTTTAGACCCGAGCGGTACAGGACAAGACACAACCTTTACAGTTACAAAAAGAAATTTGTCAGGAACACCTACAATACAATTATTAGATGCTGATGGAACAGCAAGAAGTGGAAATGGTGCATTTACTGATGGAAGTGTAAGTATTAATGGAGTTAGTGCAACTATAGATGCAAGTACTTTTGTAAGTACAGATACTCCTAAAATTGTAAAAGCAACTCTAACTGAAGGTGGAGAAACTTTCACAGCAATAGCAACGATAGGAATAATAAAACAAGGAATAGCAGGTACTGCAGGTATACGAACAACAACAGGGGCAGTTTATTTTAGTCTTGATTCAGCTACTAGTCCAGGTGCTGTTGATGCAGATAATAACGCAGTTTTTACTTTTGGAACAGGAGCATTTACAGGACTTGATAGTGGAACTACTTCTTATGGCGCAACTGGTACATGGCAAAAGACTCCACCTGAAGCAGACCCTGGAGATACAACTCCAAAGTATTGGTTAGCTGATTTTACAGCAGTTGAAAACTCAGCTGGAGCAGGTATATCAAGTGGAAGCAATTTAACATTTGGAACTCCTTCAACATTTATTAATTTTACAGATGTTGTAGTCTTTACAGATTTATCAACATCAGGTACAACAACTATAAATGGAGATAATATTACTACTGGTACTATAAAGGCTATAAATTTAGAATCAACAAACTTTGCACAAAATTCAAATACATCTGCTGTTGTAGGCTCAAGAATTAATTTAGCAAATGGACAAATAGACTCAAAACAGTTTAGTATAGATAGTAGTGGAAATGCTACATTTGAAGGAAATGTTACCGCAAATGGAACTATAAATGCAAATGCAATAACAGCTGGAAATCTTAGCGCTACTAGAATTAGTGGGGGTACTTTTAATGGTAGCAATATGACTATGACAAACATAAATGCGGCTTCTATTAGTACTGGTACTTTGCGTGTACAAGATAAATCAGTAGTATCTACTACAGGGTTTGTAGGAACTACTACTCTTCAATTAACTAACCCTGCAACCCAACCTGGATATTTATATTCTACCTCTACTAATACAAACATATGGTTCCAAAGTTTTGGTGCAGCATCACCCTTTCATAGAGATGCTTCGGGGGTGCATTTTAATCAACAAATTACTGATGGTTCTGGTCTTACTTACAGGTTGCCCGCTCTTTTAAGACCAATTGTTCAATTTAATTTTAGACCTGAATTTAGTGGTACCTATAGTTTTATTTTTGGTTTTGAGTTTTTTGGACAGGCAGGACAACATAGAACTTGCGCTTCTGTTACTAGTTTTAGTGAAAATACTTCTTTTTTTGACTCTTCAATCACTAATACTAATCAAAATCAAAGTGATGCTGTAGTAGGAGTTAACGCAGATTTCTTACATACTAGAGCTAGAGAATTCACCTTAACAGCAAATAAATATCATGTTTTTAATACTTTTGCTTTTATGCACGATATTTTTAAATTTGGTACTCAGATTCCAAGTGTTAGAGCCTTTATTAGTTCAACAAATTTTAGGAAAGCGTAATGACAGAAGAACTTAAAAACATTATAATTTATAATAAAACAACTGGAGTTATCATAGGGCAAGGAATGACTTATATACCAAATGAGTTTCCTGAAGGAAAAACTATAAAGGATATGAAATTTTTAGCCTCTGAGGAAGATTTAGTACTTGTAGATGCTTTAATCGACCTTGAAGCATATGATAAAGTACAATTACCTATAACTAACCCTGTAGTTTTTCTTGATAAAGAAGCAAAAGTTGAAACTCCTGAGGATACTTTAGCTATGGTTAGACAAGATAGAGATAGGATACTTCAGTCTACTGATTGGACACAGGCTGCAGATAGTCCTTTATCTGACTCTAAAAAAGCTGAGTGGGCTACTTATAGACAGGCTTTACGTAATTTGCCTGATACATATGATAAAAGTTTAAAACGAATTCAAATAGAGTTTCCGACTCCACCAAGCTAGACGACTAAATCTAAATTTTTCATTTGGATTACATACTTATATCAACCAAAAAACTTTTACCATAAAAATACCAAAGTCCCCTCCCAGACTTAAAAAGTCATACCTATCAAAAATAACATTTGACATTTGGTCAAATTTTTAGTATAATTCTATAATTGGAGAAATATATAAATGTCAGCAGGAATATACAATTTTACATTAAATCAAGGCGCAACATTCAATAGACAGATGACTGTTAAGGAGAATAATTCGCCTCTTAATTTAACAGGGCATACTGCAGCAATGCAGTTAAGAAGTACCTATGACTCATCAACTGTAGCTTTAAGTATGACTGCCGCAGTAATAAATGCTACACAAGGTATTTTAAGTATAAGTGCAACAGCAACAGCTACTGCAGCGTTAGAAGAAGGAATTTATGTGTATGACCTAGAAATAACAACTTCAGCAGGAGTAGTAACAAGATTACTACAAGGACAGGTAACTGTATCACCAGAGGTAACTAGATGATAATAGTAGAGATTCAAGAAGTATCAGGGACTGGTGTAGTTTTAAATGAAACAATCACTACAATCACTACTTCATTGGATTTAATATCTCCTTCTACAACAGCAGAGAACGTAACCGTAGAAGCACATAATACTATTCCACAAGGAACATTAGCAAATGCTTTAGAAGTATTATCAGACCAATTCTTTAGAGGACCAAATACTCCTTCAGGTTCAAATTTAGCAGAAGGAGATTTATGGTATGATACTGATGATGACCAATTAAAAGTTTATAGAGAAACTTCAACAAATAATTTTGAATTCGTTCCACTTGCACAAGCAACTGGAACAATGGACACGCTAGATGGTGGAAACTTCTAGAAGTCAATAAGGAAAAAAGATGGCACAAACAATAAAAATAAAAAGAAGTACGAGTACCGCCGCTCCATCGTCAGCTTTAAGTGCTGGTGAATTAGCGTATTCATTCGATTCAGATAAACTATTTATCGGTAATGGTAGCTCAAATGACATAATCGGTGGTAAAGTATATGTAAATTTGGTTGACCATACTGCTGGTACATTAACAGCAAGTTCAGCTATAGTAGTAGATTCAAACAGCAAAATAGATAATTTATTAGTTGATAACTTACAATTAAATGGAAATGCATTAACTTCTACAAGTGGAGATATAGTATTAACAGCGGCACAAAACTTAGACCTTGATTTAACTGGTGGTACAATAGATACATCAACTCAAGCAACTGAGTTAAAAATTATAGATAATAGTTCAACTTCTCTTGTAATTAAATCAGTAGATAATAATACTTACATGAGTTTTGTAACTACTAACTCTGGAGAAAAGATTACTTTAGGTCAAACACTAGATGGTGGTTCTTCAGAAATTACAGGTACAAACTTTGATATTAATGGTGGAGCAATTGATGGCACTACTATTGGTGGAAGTGCTGCAGGCGCTGCTACCTTTACTAACTTAACAGCTTCAGGAACAATCAACTTCAATGGAGCAGCTATTAGTAATTTAGGTACAGTTACTACTGTAGATATTAATGGTGGTACTATTGACGGAGCAACTATTGGTGGTTCAAGTGCAGGAGCAGGTACATTTACTACAATTAGTGATGGAACTGCTAGTTTATCAAGTGGACAGTTTACTGGTTTAACTTCTATAGTTGTTGATAACTTACAATTAGACGGGTCTACTTTATCTACTACAGGAAGCAATAATAATGTTAATTTAACTCCACATGGAACAGGAACAGTTACTGTACCTGGTGGATATAAAGATAGGGCAGGATTTGGTACTAACTCATTAGCAACAAAAGAATATGTTGATGCAGTTAAACAAGGCTTAGATGTAAAAGATTCTGTAAGAGTAGCTTCAACAGCTAATGCTACAATCGCTAATGCATTAGAAAATAATGATACTTTAGATGGTGTAACTTTAGCAACTGGAGATAGAGTCTTACTTAAAAATCAAACTACAGGGTCAGAGAACGGTATATATGTCGTCCAAGCGAGTGGAGCAGCAGTAAGAGCATCAGACTTCCAAACTGGCGATGTATCGTCTCTGGCTTTTGTATTTGTTGAAGAAGGTACAAGTAATGCTCAAAATGGTTACATTTTAACAAACACAGGAAGTATCACAGTTGGTAGTACAGCACTAACATTTACTCAGTTCTCAGGAGCAGGTCAAATAACTGCTGGAACAGCATTAACTAAATCAGGTAATACTCTAAATGTGGCTGTTGATGATAAAACAATTCAAGTTACTTCAGATGCTTTAAGACTAAAAGGTATTTCTCAAACTGTAAATGGAGATATACTATTTGGAGCAAATGGAGCAGATGGTGGTTACTCAAGACTACCACTCGGAAGCTATGACTCTACTAATAATGTAGGACAAATTCTTCAAGTTGGTTCTTCAAATAACCTTGCTTGGAGTAATACAATTGATGGAGGCACCTTCAGTTAATAATTAATTCCTGCGTATATACGCACAAAGATAGGACACCATAGATATGGCACAAACAGTAAAATTAAAAAGGTCGAATACGGCTGGAACTATACCTACCACTTCTAATTTAGCATTAGGAGAAGTAGCAATTAATACGAAAGACGGAAAGTTCTTTCTAAGAAAGCATGTAGATGGAAGCACAGGAGATGCAATACATGCTTATGCACCTCAAGGTATTAACTCTTTTGGAACTCAAGAATTAGTTGTAAAAGTTATAACAAAAACAGCAGCACACCCAAATCACGGAAACGGCTCTAGTAATGGTTATACTATTCAAGGTCTCGAGGGGCCGTTTCTCTCTCTTATCCCAGGTAACACTTATAAATTTGACCAATCAGATAACTCAAACTCAGGTCACCCACTTAGATTTTATTTAGATGCTGCAAAAGCAACTCAATATACTACAGGTGTAACAACAAGTGGCTCTGCTGGAAATAGTGGAGCTTATGTTCAAATAGCAGTTACTACTTCTACTCCTCAAGTTTTATACTATCAATGTAGTAATCATGGACTTATGGGGTCAGGAATTTATGTAGCTTCAGATGCAATAGCAGCAAATGCAGTAGGTACTTCACAAATAGCACAAAACTCAATAACATCTTCTGAGATTCCAGACAATAGTATAGGAGCCACACAGATAAGTGCTGCTGTACTTGCCGCAAAACAAGATAATTTAGGAAATAATAGTATTACAGCAGCAATGATATCACAAAATACAGTAGGTATCTCTGAACTAAATGTAAGCGACGGTAGTAACGGTCAAGTATTAACAACTAATGGAAGTGGTACGCTATCTTTTGCAAACCCTTCGTCAGGAACAGTAACAGAAACATTTAAAACACTATCGGTCTCAGGACAAGATGATGTAGTAGCTGATGGAGCAACAGATACTTTAACGCTAGTAGGTGGAAGTGGAATGACAATCACTACAAATGCAAGTAGCGATACTATTACTTTTGTATCAAGTGCTTCAGGAATAGCAGATGATGCAGTAACAACTTCAAAGATAGCAGACTTAAATGTAACTTCAGCAAAACTAGCAGCAAATTCAGTAACAGCAGCAAAGATAGCAACTGATGCTGTTGGAGCAAGTGAAATAGCAGCAAATGCAGTAGGAATATCAGAATTAAATGTATCAGATGGAAGTAATGGACAAGTATTAACTACAAATGGAAGTGGAACTTTATCTTTTGCAACAGCAAGTGGAAGTGTTTCTGAAGCTTTCAAAACTTTATCAGTCTCAGGACAAGATGATGTAGTGGCAGACTCAGCTACTGATACTTTAACTTTTGCAGCTGGTTCAAATATGACAATCACTACTAATGCAAGTAATGATACTATTACTTTTGCATCAAGTGGAAGTGGAGGAAGTAGTTCTTCTTTTGCTAAAAATACTTTTACAGGAGATGGCTCTGATACTACTTTTACTCTTACTACAAGTATGAGTAATGAAAACGGTCTTATAGTATTTATAGATGGTGTGTATCAAGCAGATAATGTTTATAGCGTATCAGGAACAACTTTAACTTTTGCAACAGCACCTTTAAATGGTAGAATTATAGAAGTTTTTCAATTAGAGGGTGGTATAGTTGGAACTGCTCCTATTCTTGCAACAATGACAGGAGACGGCTCCGATACTACTTTAGCACTTGGAACAACACCAAGCTCAGAAAATCAATGTTTTGTAACTATTGATGGTGTAATGCAACACAAATCAACTTATTCAGTTTCAGGAAGCACTTTAACTTTTAGTACTGCCCCACCAAACGGAACGGCAGTCGAAGCTATAACGCTTACAAATACATCAGTTGCAACTTTCCAAGACTCTGATGGTGATACAAAGATTCAAATGGAAGAGTCTAGTGATGAAGATAAAATACGTTTTGATACTGCTGGTACTGAACGTATGATTATAACTGATACAGGACGTGTGGGTATTGGTAATTCATCACCAAGTAGACCAGTACATATTGAAATGGCGGGTGATGCAACACTACTTGATAGAACAGGAAGTGCAGGTGGAGTTCTACTATTTGCTAATGGTGGAACTGTAAAAGGAAATGTTGGAGTCCAATCTGGTGGTTTTGGTATTGGTGGTGGTTTTAGAGACCCCGATTTATTTATGACTACAGGAGGGGCTGTTGGTATAGGAACCACAAGTCCAGGAGAAAATTTAACTATTAGTTCTGCTGGAGATACAATTTCAAAAATAACTACTACATCTTCAAGTGGACAAGGTCAACAACAAGTGCGTAATAGTGATGATAATGGTCTTTCAACACTTTCTTATAGTGGTAGTGCTTCTGGAACTTTATTTGGACTAAATAGAGCAGCTAAATCTTTTATTAGTTCAAATCTAGAGACAGTCATAGGTACTACAAGCAATCATTTTTTAGCGTTTGGTACAAATAGTACAGAAAAAATGAGAATCGCCTCTGGCGGAGACATAACTCTTTCAGATAATCTTGGAGTAGGAACAGGAACTACTGCACCAAATTCAAGATTACAGATTAAAAAAGATGGTACAGGTAATTATGCAAATCAAACTTTTAGTAATGCAAATTCAACAGCAGGTATAACTTTTGGTATAGCAGGTTCTGGCACTGGTAATTATTTAGCTAATAATGCTTTCCTTTTAAATACAGGTGCTAGTGCTTTTATATTTGGTACAAGTGATACAGAAAGAATGAGAATTGATTCTTCTGGTAGACTTGGTATTGGTACTACAAGTCCAAATTCAGGTTATAAAGTTTCAATAGATGCAAATGCTAATCATGGTTTACACATAGGAAATATCGGTAATGGTTATTCAGGACTTGTCACAATACCAGATTCATCTAATAATTACTTTCCATTGTATATATTTAACAGCTCTGGAAATGCAAATGGCTACATACTAAGTAATTCAAGCGGCACAACTTTTTCTCAAAGTGGTTCAGATATAGCCTTTAAAGAAAATGTAAAAGATTGGAATGAAAATGTTTTAGATAGCTTTAAAAATATAAAACCTTCTACTTTTACATATAAAAGTGATGAAAA
>TARA_R100000654_G_scaffold33653_1_pt1 | contig 29803 bp, 26 predicted proteins | sample TARA_R100000654 | Tara Oceans TARA_R100000654 (sample SAMEA2622473) | marine metagenome | biome: marine biome (ENVO:00000447); feature: surface water layer (ENVO:00002042); material: "saline water (ENVO:00002010), including plankton (ENVO:xxxxxxxx)" | depth 5 m
AGGCATTATCCGTCTCCGAAGATAAAGTCAGCACTCTATCGGTGCGAAGGCCTGGCAGTTATTGACACAATAGCGCCAGCCCGCGCCATATCAAGTGTTGTGACTTCTCAAGGAGCAGAAATTGTGCCATTTCAGCTAAAAATAAGCGAAGTGAATAGAAAGTGATTTAACAAGGGATCTTAAAAACAAAAGGGCCAGAGAAAATTCTCTGGCCCTTTTTTGTTGCCTGTAACGAAGATGTTAGTTTATTTGATAAACAACATCTCGCGGTATTTCGGCAGTGGCCATAAGTCATCGGCTACTTCCGTTTCTAACGCATCGACATGAGCACGGACTTTATCCATTAATGTATGGATATCATTTGCGCAGTAGTTCATATGTGCTTCGATGGAATCAAAGTCATGTTTGGTAATGGCTTTTGACAGTTCGGCTACCGCCGCTATCATGGCATTGGTTTCGTTGGCAATTGAGCTGGCAATCGAGTTATCCATTTCGATACCCAGATCAGTCATACCGGAACAGGTCATTGATAATTCGCCCAGATATTGTGTGGCAGCTGGGTAAATCATGGTTTTGGCCATTTCGATAACCAGTTTGGCTTCGACCTCAATCGATAAAATGTACTGCTCGGCATAGACTTCAAAACGGCTTTCCAGCTCGACCGGTGAAAACACATTGGTTCGCTTGAACAGCTCGCGAATTGACTCATCACGCAGGTACGGAAGTGCATCGGCTGAGGTCGGCAGGTTTTTCAAACCACGTTCCTCAACCGCCATTTTATGCCATTCAGCAGAATAACCATCGCCACCGAACACTACATTGCCATTTTCTTCCATCAGCGTTTTCAATACGGCTAAAACCGCAGTGGTTCTTGATTCCGTTTTCGCCAGTTCGGATTCCAGTTTCTCAGCAATCCAATCTAATGAGTCAGCCAGAATGGTGTTCATTGCCACTAATGGGCCGGATACTGATTGTGATGAGCCTACCGCACGGAATTCAAAACGGTTACCGGTGAAGGCAAACGGAGAAGTACGGTTACGGTCACCCGGATCACGCTCGAATTTGAGGATTTGAGACAGACCCAAATCCATTTCGCCGCCTTGTTTCGACGAGGCGATATTGCCGTCTTTAATATCCTGGAAAACTTTTTCCAACTGGTCACCCAGATACACAGACAGGATTGCCGGAGGGGCTTCATTGGCACCCAAACGGTGGTCATTGGAAGCTGAAGCAATAACAGCACGCATTAGCGGGCCGTATTTGTTTACACCGCGAATTACCGCGCCACAGAACAACAGGAAGTTGAGGTTATCGTGCGGGGTGCTACCTGGATCCAGCAAGTTGCCTTGCGTGGCATTACCGACAGACCAGTTGACGTGTTTGCCTGAACCATTGACTCCGGCGAATGGTTTTTCATGTAACAGGCACATAAAGCCATGTTTTTTCGCCGTGCTTTTCATCAGCGTCATCATCAACTGCTGGTGGTCGGCAGCGATGTTGGCAGATTCATAATACGGTGCGATTTCGAACTGGCCGGGAGCCACTTCGTTGTGATGAGTTTTGGCAGGAATACCCAGACGATACAACTGGTCTTCGAAATCCTGCATAAAGATTTGCACACGCTCAGGAATCGCTCCGAAGTAATGATCATCAAATTGCTGACCTTTGGCTGGCGAAGCGCCAAACAGAGTACGGCCAGCTAATAATAAGTCTGGACGTGCATTGGCGAAGTTGATGTCGATCAGGAAGTATTCCTGTTCAGCGCCACAGCTTGAGCTCAGCGGGGCAATTTCTTCTTCACCCATTAATGACAGTACTTTGCGAGCAGCTTTATCCATCGCGGCATTGGAACGTAGTAACGGGATTTTTTTATCCAGTGCTTCGCCGGTCCATGACATAAACACGCTTGGAATCATCAGCGTTGAGCCGTTTTCGGTGTGCATAATGAACGCAGGACTGGTGGGATCCCAGGCGGTATAACCACGTGCAGCATTGGTCATACGCAGGCTGCCGTTCGGGAAAGATGAACCGTCCGGTTCACCTTTAATCAATAAGCTGCCAGAAAATTCGGTAATCGCATTACCTTCGGAATTGGTCACAATAAAACCGTCATGTTTTTCAGCGGTAATATTGGTCATTGGATAGAAAAGGTGGGAAAAGAACTTAACGCCTTTGGATAACGCCCAGCTCTTCATCGCTGCGGCCACAACATCCGCTACAGCCGGTGCAAGTGGCGCGCCAGTCTGTACTGTTTGTTTAACCGCTTTGAATGCCGATTTATTTAGCGCCTGTTCCATCGTTTCGAGATTGAATACATCTGTTGCCCAAATCTTGTCGAGTGATTCAGGTGTTTTCACAGCGATCTTTTCGCGGTTGGTAATTTGTGAAATGGCTGTCAGGCGCGATTCGTTTCCACTCATTTCGTTATCCTTTATGAGGTGATTGTTAATTCGTGTTTTATTTATTTAACACATTTATTAGAAGCTTAAATTAGTCAAAATTGATCATGAGCAGAACGACGAACAGAACACGACCATTAAGTTCTTTTTGTCCAATCACAGTCATAAGCAATAAGCAGTCCAATTATCATAGAAAACAAAAGATTCAGCAAAACAAGAACAGGCCTGAGGTACTGATTTTTTATGGAAGCAGAGAAGGTCTGGACAAAGTCTTACTGCGAGCGAAGAAGGTGCGGTCAGCACCAAAATGGAGCATAAATATTGCGCAGTAGCATCGGGATAAAAAAGCGAATCTGGCGCTAAAAGAATGATCCGTTTCGGGAGAAGCGGCTGTTGATTTTCTGTTTGTTTTGAGTCGTCAGTGATTCGTTACAATCAAAACGTTATTTTTCAGGCTGAGTATGCCGATTTATTAAATATTAGATGTGATTCACGGTTTCTGTGGCGAATTAAGCGGATAACTGATCTCAACAGAAGATCCTTCTGGTAGTTGACGTTGTCTCTCTCGTTATTTTTGTCAGGCTTATGCCTGACTTTTTTTATCTATCCCCCTAAATGTATATTCAGAGCCTTTATTAAGGAGAACAAGTTGTACCTGAAATGATCTGGGTCAATGACCTGAAACTCTAAGTGATCTAGGCTGATTCTATCGCTTCCATTTTTATGGAAGTTAAGGGAACGTCCTATATATTTCAGAGAGTTATGAGGAGTAGCGTTATGGCAAATATGATGAAAGCAGCAGTTTTTATTGAGCCAGGTCGCATCGAGATTGATGATAAACCCATTCCCGAAATTGGTGATAATGATGCACTCATCAAAATTACTACAACCACCATCTGTGGCACGGATGTGCATATTCTCAAAGGTGAATATCCCGTGGAAAAAGGCCTGACGATTGGTCATGAACCCGTTGGCGTCATTGAAAAACTGGGTAAAAATATTCAGGGCTACCATGAGGGGCAGCGGGTTATAGCCGGTGCAATCTGTCCCAGTTATACCTCCTATGCCTGTCAGGATGACTGTTCGGCACAAGATGGTGGATCACACTCTCATGGATATAAACCCATGGGCGGCTGGCGGTTTGGTAACACCATTGATGGGGCCCAGGCTGAATATCTTCTGGTGCCGGATGCGCAGGCCAATTTATCGCCCGTGCCAGAAAATTTAACCGATGAGCAGGTCCTGATGTGCCCCGATATCATGTCCACCGGTTTTGCAGGCGCTGAATCCGGCAATATTAAAATTGGCGATATCGTGGCTGTATTTGCCCAAGGCCCGATTGGTTTATGTGCCACAGCCGGGGCCAGATTAAAAGGCGCGAGCTTTATAATTACGGTGGATGGTGTGGATGAACGTCTGGTGATCTCAAAACAAATGGGCGCGGATGTGACGCTTGATTATCGAAAAGATGATGTTGTTGCCGAAATACTGAAACTGACCGGAGGACGTGGGGTCGATGTCGCCATTGAAGCCCTTGGTCAACAAAGCACGTTTGAGGCTGCTTTGCGTGTCCTGAAGCCCGGTGGCACATTATCAAGTCTCGGCGTGTATTCATCCGATCTGACCATTCCTCTCAATGCGTTTGCCGCGGGATTGGGCGATCACAAAATCATTACTTCATTGTGCCCCGGCGGTAAGGAACGTATGCGTCGTTTGATGGATGTTATTTCCCACGGCAGACTGGATTTAAGCCCCATGGTGACGCACCGTTTCAAACTGGAAAACATTACCGAAGCCTATGATTTGTTCTCCCATCAGCGTGATGGTGTTTTAAAGGTAGCTATAGAGATCTGATCAGCAAAATCCTGAGGCTCAACAAGCAAATCACCTTATGGCATTTTTGTCTGTCGGCGTAATATATGAACTGTAAGACAAACAAAACAACCAACGAGGTGATTATCATGTGGACTAAACCAGAATATTCAGACATGCGTTTCGGTTTCGAAGTAACGATGTACATCTGCAATCGTTAAGATTTGAAATAACGCAAAACAAGAAGCCTCCGAAAGGGGGCTTTTTTGTGGGTGAGTTTTGGACTAAACCACGCAGTCACATTATTAAATATCAAATTTCAGGCATAAAAAAAGCACTCATGAATGTGTGCCTGTTTTATTTATTACCGGGACCAGTATCGATCTGCCAAGACCAAAAACTTACTGGATTTAAGTGTTTTTATATTAATTTACGACAATTATTGTTCCTGTAGATATTGATTGGGGAACGTTGCAATAAAGTTAAAAGCTTAATTTATTTTTCAGTTTTACTTTTGAATATTCTGAAAAGATTTTGCAAGTAGTAAAGGGGCTGACTTTCCAGACATTCTTCTTGGCTTTCTTCCAAATCGACGGCTCATTTCTAACTCATGTTGCTCTTGGGCATCTAATTCCTTGATCAGTCGATCCAATTCATCCTGGCTATGAATTATGGCGTGCTCTAATACGCTGCTTCTTCGGGTTCTAAGAGTCATTTTAACGATTCCATTTAAGGTAAATAACGTCAGAGCGGCGTTTATTGAAAAAGTTCAATTTTATTCGACACATAGTTAGTCTATGACTCGCCTTGGGCTTTCAACCTGATCAACAACAAACACTTCTATGACCAACGATTAAGCTTTCTGGGTATGCTAAAGTCTTGGTTTTTAGCTTGTCCAAAATATGTTTCCAATCTTTCGACTTATTTCAGGACAAGTTATCAGACATAAAAAAGGCACTTAAAATAAGTGCCTTTTTATAGAGCCTAGTTATCTGAACGTAGAACTACATACTTTCTGCTTCAGATATTGCCTTTCTAACCAGACGACCAGCACCGCCGCTTACATCGGCATTTTTAATCTGTTCGAGGTTCACTGGGTTACCTACAATGATCACACCACCCATACCTGAACCAATATGTGGTGTGCATTTATAGATGTAAATGCCTTCTTCTGTGAAAGTGTGCTTATAATTTGCACTCATCGGCGAGTTCCATTTCTCGGCACCTTCGGGAATCAAACCATCAATAGATTCAGAGTTATGTGTGCTCATATTGCGCCAAGACACAGAGTCACCAGAATTAATTTTGACGACCAGCGGATTAAATTTCAGGCCTTCTGCAGTTACGAAATGCGTTTCTGCTGCTTCGCTTTTTGGCTCGTCGGCTTGAGCGGCTGTTTCACTGGCGTCTTCTTCAGTTGCTACGACGTTATCAGTCTGATCAAGCTCCGCGACAGGTTCATCTTCAATCACCACCTCAGTTTCTGATGGCATCGGTGTGATGTTTTCAGTCGTGTCCATATTGCTCTGATTTTCAGAGCTCATTTCCGTTTCTTGGTTTTGCGTGGTGTCAGAACTGTCATCGCTACCACAGGCAGTAAACAGCGTGGCGGCCGCGAACGACATGGTCAGTGCCATGGTAATTTTTCTTGTCTGTGTAAACGCCGAAGTCGTTTTAAACATATTTTGTACTCTCCTGATAAAAAATTTCGTTCAAGCTTAGGACAGTGACATCTTCCTTACGTTCGAAATTACATTAAACCTCTAATTTTTATCACCCCCTTTCTTTTAGGGCTTATGGATCTTTCATAGCCGCTCTGCGGCGTTGGAAATTACTTATGTAGAACAACTACATCGCATCATTTTCGTCTTGTTGGATGAAAAAATAGCCTCCAGCAGTGTTGGTTCTGAAAGATCAACAAGCCCTAGGCAAAGACATAAAGCAAAATCCTGAGTCCAGACAAGCAAATCACCTTATGGCTTTTTTAAATCTCAGCGTACTATTTGAATCGTAAGTTAACGAAATAACCAAGAGGTGATTATCATGTGGACTAAACCAGAATATTCAGACATGCGTTTCGGTTTCGAAGTAACGATGTACATCTGTAATCGTTAATATTTGAAACAACGTAAAACAAAAAGCCCCCGAAAGGGGGCTTTTTTGTGGCTGGGTTAATAAATTACTCATCCAAGCTTTAAAAAATTTCCGAATCTCAAATTTCAAGCATAAAAAAAGCACTCATAAATGAGTGCCTGTTTTTATGGTGCCCGGGGCCGGAATCGAACCGGCACGACCGCAAAGTCGAGGGATTTTAAGTACAGGTAAACATGAACTCGGGAGTAAGTAAGCAGAAGAAGCGTAAGTATTTTGCCGTGTGGCCCTTGTAAGCAATTGTCAGTTCGAACCTATTACGAACTTCTAAGGTGTTTTTCTGGAGTGTTTGGCAGCTAAGCATAAGAAAGCCAAAGGATTTTTCATGCGAACTTGCGAAACCGGATCGGACTACTTTCCCAAGATTGGCAATTTCTGCCCTCGAAACTGGCACCCCATTACTTCCGCGATCCCCCTACCACGATTTCCCGAGAGTTGGCCGCAGGTGAGCAGAGGCGGGAATAAACTCCCCAGTCATACTCACCAGCATGCAGCAATAATCTTTCACAATCATCCTCTAAAAAGTTGGGATTGCCGAAAATCACTATACGGCATAACCTCTATAGAAATTATTGATAAGAGCAATATTATCTTATGAGCAGGAAGCAATTCATTCAATCTCTTGGCGCTACGTGTAAGAACTGGACATGGAGTTGGTCATTTATAAATGTTGAAGAGAAGGTCATCATCTTTGGTGCCTGGGACAGAAATACAAACGGCAGTTCAGCATTAATTTTTGCTCTTGAATGGATTACTAATAATAGAGGCAGTAAATCTGCCGGCTTTGATCAGTCTAGAGAGCACATCAGATTAATTGAGGATGAAGGGTATCAGCTAAAAACTTTTCCAATAACTTATGGTGAGAATGATGACGGTATGCCAGTCATTAAAGGTTTTACACCAGAATTATCATCCAAAAATCTAAAGAGGGTAGATGACAAGTGGTATGCATCTGACGAGAACTATGAGTTTAACCTACCAGAGGAGATACTTGGTTCGGAGGACTATTTCGAAGGTACCCAAAAAAAGATTTCAATTAATTCCTATGAGCGGAATGCCGAGGCAAGAAAAAAATGCATAGAACATCATGGGCATATTTGTGCGGTGTGCTTATTCGATTTTGAGAAAATCTACGGTGAATTAGGTAAAAACTATATTCATGTTCATCACATTATCCCTATTTCGCAAATCAAACAGCAATACAAATTGGACCCAGTGAACGATCTAATTCCTGTATGCCCGAATTGTCATGCAATGATTCATAGAACTCAACCTGCACTAGGAATAGAGCAATTAAAGAACCATCTTTCAAAAATGAATAAATAATTTTATGTAGGCAATTTCTGCCCTCGAAACCGGCATCCCATGACTCCCGCCATCCCCAGCGGTAGATTGCCCGAGAGGTGGCCACCGAGGAGGAGAGGTGAGCCCAAATGGCCCTCCCCGAGTGCACACCAAAGGCTTTTCGAATCTAGCGAAAATTATCAGCAATTTGCCAGCGGCTGTCGGATGGCCTTTTTATTTCGATTACTTTCCATGCATTGTTGCTGGTGTTGTTTCGCATAGCGTTAGTAACGCTGGCCACAGAGGAATATTCATCGTCGTTCCAAAGAATTACCTCATCACCAACTTTAGCTTCGATGTATTCACCACGATACTTTGTGCGAAGTAGGGTTCCCTCAGGCAGAAACAGTCTGCCCCACTTGGTACCTAATTGAACATCTTGCCAGTCAAGCTCAATTCTATCTAAAAAATCCGATACAGCATAATCGATTATTTCACTCACACCCTTCGGATATCGTGACGCGACAGCTTGATAAAGTTCTGAAGAAATTGGCACACAGATAAACGAATCTAAATCAACATTGGAAAGCATGACTTACTCCTTAAATTATTTGCTCCATATAAACTATAGAGTAACTCTGGAGTAAAGGTAAAGTGTTTTTGGTGATATGTAATCCAGGGGCTCAATTTAGATAGAATAATTTCCACGTTTGAGAATTGTATGCGCTACTCGAATGCTTTCTTCTGTTTGCTCTTGATCTCTTAACCACCTTATCTTAATACCAATATAATTGGCCCATTGAAGCCCTTTATTGAAAGCACGTCGATTGTCTATTTTTGCGGCCGTTTCCACATAATGATTTAGCAACTTGTACTGATTTATACCCGCTTTGTACTTAGCTTTATGGAAGGCTGCATCAAACGCATTGAATGCTGACTCGAAGTCCTCATTCCGATAATAAACGACTCCTTCAAGCCAAAATGGGAGCCAGTCTAATGAGCTTTCTAGGCCTATCCCGGCTAATTCTTCTCGGTATGCTTTTACCGAACTTAATGACAATGAAGTATCTTTTTCTAGTTCCAGCCCTTTTCCTAGGCCATTGACGAAGACCCTGTCAATAGGACGACTGTTTAGCTCATTAGCTAACTCAATAGGCATGATTGCTGAGTAAGAGCCATATTTCTGAATGAGTGCATCTACTACAGCAGTGCTTAATGTCGAGTTAGTGTCTGCTTTTTTCTGCAAGTAAGAGGCAACTTCCTCCTTTTTTTGATAGAAGAAGTTTTCCCAGTCACTGAGCATATAGTCCCAAACAGTGCTCTGCTGCTCAGGCGAGTATGTGTGGGCGTTTAATACACGTTGATATTCATTTTTGAACTCGAGAATGTCTTCATCAATATATTCAAAATATCTTTCACATTTACTCACCAAACTCTGAAGTACTTTTGAGCCAAGCTCGTTCGAAATTGAAGTAGAAATGAACGTTGAGAGCCGAGCAAGTAGGAGTGCGCTTTCAGCAGACATTATGAAGGACGGTGATAATTCAAATTTGTTGTATGCGAATGACTTACGAAAGTTATCAAGCAATGAGACCAGTGAAGGTAAAGTTTTCCCCCTGGACCAACGTGAAGCATTTTCATAATTTTGTTCTAGGACAAAAATCTCAACTTCCTCGTTTTCGAGCGGCATGTGAAATTGTCGCTGGGAAACACCGCACTGTTCATATATCCAATGCATGGTTTTAGATAACGGTTGAGTGATCTTACCATCAGCCTCAATAGTTGGTAGAAACCAGAACTTATCTTTGGGAAAGGTAAGCCCGGAGAGCAAAGCTCGATGTTGAAGTGAATGGATATGAAGAGATTCTACGAACAAATTTAATGCTTTAAATTCGAGAAAAAATCGCACACTCTCAGTTTTTGATAAATATGTCCCATCATTGATGATTAAGTGATTGTAGTTGAGGAATAAATCACTCAGCACGGAGTGCATTACAATAGTTAAGCCAGGATTTGGAATATATGAAGATATTAACTGACTGAAGGTGTCTGAGGCTTTATTTAGGTTTTCAGAGAGTTTTCCTTCCTCTTTTGAGAGTCTTAAGAGAAGTTGATTCAGCGTTTTTTTGGCTGTCTCGTCGAAGTCACCATCATCGGAATTTTTCCTTGGCATTACACCAAAAGCAGAGAATGTGAACTTAACTAACTCACCCAAAGTTGCATAAGAAATATCAGAGTTCATAACAAATCCATATTAAAGCCTGCCCCACATATTTCAGTGGGGAGGCATGTCCATTAACTATTTGTTGTTAGGGTTAAGTTGCTTGCCACGATTACCCTGAACATTGGCATTCAATTTGTTGGCACCTATCGTACCTTTATTAGTATTCAGTTGGTTAGCGTGATGATTCAGATTAGTTTTGCTTGTATTGTTTTGCTTAGCCATTTTATCCTCCTAGGTTGTTTGTTGAATGGCAAGTGCAATACTAGTTGAGGAGTTGAAAAGGTGATGTAGGCATTTTGGCTACGATATTTTTTGCCATTAAAATGTCCATCTATGAATAATCCCATTTCCAACTTAAAAGACTGCTCGAGAAGCAGCAAGAGACGGGGTAGAAACCTCCGTTTACGCCAGAAATTGGACGTTTCAGCCAAAATTCACTGGGCACTAAGCCACTAAGTCTTCACCTTTAGTTAAAAATCTCATCTTGCTTAAAATTGACTGCTTAGCTTTATCAATTGTGACTGGATTTGTTACTTTAGAAAGCTTGGTGCGGTCTTTTCTCTCTAAAAAGTACGCTATACGCTCAGCGTTGGCAGGCGAGGGATGCTGCAATCCGATTAAAACTTGTTCTGAATTTAAGATACCAAGCTCAATCATTAACTCCAAAACATCGGCCACTTTTGGCCCAAGGGGAACATAGATAGCGTTTGGTAATAATTTGCATTCTTCAGCGAACCAAGCAATCACTTGTTCTTTCAACTTCAAAGGACTTTCATTAAAGTTTTTGCCGTCTTTGAATACTGGATATCTTAGTGCTGATGTGAAGTGAACCAAGCTATCATTTTCTTTGAATAAGCTTTGAGTAGAATCTATTCCAAGATATTGATTCAGGCCTATATGATCGAGCATCTGCACAAGATTGTTTCTCATTGAGCCACTGAAACTCGCAAATACTTTTGCTTCTTTTCTTGCCTGATCGACTGTCCCACCAGCCTTTAATATTTCACTAGCTTTAAGTAATGCATTCTTAGCTTGCTGCATACCAGGGGTTATTCCAACAATAACTACCTTTGCATCTTCCTTGATAAAGTCAAAAGGCGAATAGTAAGTTTCATACTGAACTTTAGTTGTGATCAACAGCGGACCAGGCAGCTTTTCGGCATTTGCTAAATCATGATGGTTTAGTGAAATGACCTGATCTGAGAAATGCTCTAATTTGATGTTTTCCATGTTTGTTTTCATATCCATTATTGGTTTCTCACAGTTCTAATTTTCTTATATTCCGGTACGTATGTGATAGCAGTGTTAATTTCTGGGTTAATGACTACATAGTACTTTTCTAATTTATCCACGGCTTTTCTAAGTGCTTTAAGAGCTTTCTTCGGTACTTTGAGGATCTCCGTCTCTCCTTTTTGCATTTCGGGTGCCCCAAACATTTGGAGTAAAATCTCCATTTCTTTGCTAACCCCCCTGTCCTGTGCCCTTTGTTGGGCATGTGCTGTTCGCTCTAAAGGTGCAAAGTCCAAATCGTCCCCAAAATCTTCACCAACTAACTTTGCAATTCTGACTCGACGCTTAAGGTCGTATCTACGTACTCCCGTTAAGCTGCTCATTAAGAATTACTTTCTGATAAAGATTGATTTGCATCCAGAATGAGACGGAGTTGCTCAGGGAAAAACACTTTCATAATGGTGCTTAAAAGTTCATCTTCTGGAATTTGATAAAAATCAGCTAGAGAGCGAACAGTACTTAATGGAAGTTTAAAAGCCCCAGACTCTAGATGTTTTATATCGAAAGCATCAATATCGGCACTGTTTTGAGCGAGGGCTAATGATTCTCTTCTAGCACGTAGAAATGCACCTAGTTCAGCCGGGGACTTGATAGTCTTTAGCTCAGGTTTTACTGAAGAAATAAAACGAGTGGGTTTGAATGCTCTTCTGTTGCCAAGCCAAGATATTGCTGACTGATTGGATATGTGGACAATATTGTTCACTTTTTCTGCTTTTAGCTCACCTGCACTAACAGCATTTCTCACAGTACGAATATCTACATCTGCAAGTAGAGCAAGTTTTACTATTTCAATATCTGAGCCAGTGTCCAATGCAAACCTTCCATCGCCCATTGATATGATGGTGTCCCATTGTTGGTCGGGTTCCATGTTTTCTGTGGTAATTAAAGAAATAATTTCAGCACCACCAATTACAAGGTCGGTGGCAGCGTCTTCAATGTCAGAATATCCATTGCCATGCAGCACACCATCCACTGCATAATCGTAGAGATGACTCAATGTTTTCCATGCATCAGATGTTTCCAACACTTCTTTTGCGTTAGATTGTTTTTTATCATCGGTTGGGTTTTCAAAAATTAACCCAGAAATGTGTCTATCGGGCAGGCCGAAAGTAGATTCAATTAAAGCAACGACTTCAACTGTAGTTGAATAAAAGTCATTGAAGAGTTCGTCTTTAGAAATTTTGGTAGCCATATATTCTCCGTAAATGATGTTTTCCAAGAAACAATCACATTGTTACGAAGTGCAATCGTGCTGTCAATAAATAAATGATAATTTCTAGGAAATAATCATGTTTTAAAGTTGTGGGAAATATTAAACGATTCAGGAGCAAGGCCTGAAGCCCCGCTCCTGAAGGTCTATTCTAGCCATTTGATGCCAGTGCCTCGGTGATACAGATTGAAGCTGCATCAGATGCTGAGAGCAATGTTTTAGTACTTAGGTGAGCATAGCGTTGAGTTACGATTGGCACGGAATGGCCAAGGATTTGCTGAACTTCATATAATGTCCTACCTGCGTTAACAAGCATACTGGCATAAGAATGACGGAGATCATGTATGCGTAACTTCGGTAAATCGGCTTTTTTACGGATGATATCCCAACCAGTATGTATTTCCTTTAAATGGGTTCCCGTGTTGAAATTCATGAAAAGAAATTCGTGCTTTTCAGTGCCCAAACTATCCAATACTTCCAAAGCGTAATCATTCAATGGTACTGAACGTAGTCGCTTACTCTTCGTGTTGGATGATGGGACCGTCCAAACCCTCCTTTCACGATTAATATGTGTCCACTTTGCACGAAGCGCTTCATTCAACCTTGCTCCAGTACCGAGTAAAAACTTCATCACATTGCAAGTCATTCTGTTTGGGTGAGTATTTAATACATTCATCAACCGCTGCAATTCATCCGGCTGTAAATAATTCTCCACTTTGTTGTCAGCATTAAATAATGCAATCCGGTTTAAAGGGTTCTTATCGATGATTTCCCACTCAACGGCAAGGTTGAACATACGACGCATCAATTTCAAATGATGATCACAGGTCGCTGGACTAAGCCTTTCCTGTTCTAACAAATGCGTATGAAAGTCCATCACTTCACGACGGGTTATCTTGTCCAAGGGTTTATTACCAAATTTGTCATTTAACCGGACCTGAAACATAGATAGGTCTTTATTAAAACTACGCTTCCTACTTACTGCGTGCTTGCTGTAGTGGTCATTAAAGAATGTAGCGAAGGTTGGCACTTTGTCGCTAGCTGAATAATTGCCGTTAACGATTTCCTGCTTCAGGCTTTTAACCTTGAACTTAGCATCTTGCAGGCTTATTTCAGAAGTGTTGCCAATTTTGATATGTCCTGTCTTACCATCCGGCTTTTTGAAACGCAGATAATAATAGGCGCTGGACGGTGTAACCGCTACATATAGGCCTGTACGACTTGAATCAACAAATTCAACTTTCTTTTTACCGATTGGGCAGGTCAGTCCATCAACCATACCCTGTGAAAGTGTAATAACTGCCATAAAGCTCTCCTAAAGTGGCACAACCACGAGACTGTGCCGTTTTGTTAATTAACATTTTTTGTATCTTTGTGGGGGATTAGGACTATCTATAAAACGTAATGGCAGCTCTTTTTGCTCAACCAGTAATGCAACCATTTCACCAATTTGTGTGCGAGTGTATTTTTTAAATCCAGACCAGCGCTCGTAGTTAAAAAGACTTTCGACCAACACCGTCATTCCGGATGGGATTTGATCTAGATAATCTGAATTGATAATTAAATGTATGAGCTTTTCATCGCTCAAATGAGCAGAGCCTTTTAGTTTATTAGTCATTAGAATTCATCCAGGTTCAATATAGTAATTCGGCGTTCTTTACCACGTGACAAGGTAACTTCAATGTCATGGCTAAGAAGTGATGCTTTCAGGCTATTAAGGCGTTTTGATAGTGATATTGCGGTTCTTGGCCAATCTGGTGAGCGAATGGCATGAGAAGATGATGTGTACTCTAGTTGATTAAGCAATTCAGTTGGTGTGCCTGACCACTGAGATTTAGATGTATTAGCAAATTCGACGATGGCTGCAGCGAAAGTATTTTCAAGTAAGGTATCTACCTGAGACTGCCTAATAGTTTCGCTGTAAGCACTTTGTAACGTACCTGCCTCAACATCAATTGCATTTTCCATTGCAGCAAGCCATTGGCTAAATTCAATCATCCTCTCAGGCTTGATAAGTTTGCTATCAGGCAGATGCTTTAATATTTGTGAAATCAGGTTAAGTAAACCACCAAAAATTTTGTGTTTCTCACCTTCAAATTGTTCAAGTAATTCACGTTCTGAAACACGCTGTTTACCTGTAATAGCATTCATTTCAATCGTCAATGTACGTTGTGCAAGATCTGACTGTGTTATTGGGTTGTGTATCCCGTTCAGGATCATGGCAATGTGAATATATGAGTCATGAATATCGGCGTCTGTGTAAAGCTTGCGTAAGCTCGCAGCACCGCCTGTACAGCAAACACAAAGCAGATCTGACAGTAGATTGGTTAACTCACGCATATTGTCATACGCAACCATATGGCGTTGGCTGGCAAAAGCGATCAAATCTGATTGTTTACGAGGGAATATTTGAGTGCCAATCGCTGATGGATCGATCAAACTCACTAGCAGACGTGTTAAAAAGCTTTTTCCGGAACCTTGGTCACCAATCAAAAACAATAAAACATAATTTGTACTCGGTGCCTTTGGGTGAGACAGCGTATAAGTTAACCATGCTAAAACAAGTAGTTGCGCGGTTTCACTAAGGTTCATATAAGGCAAGATAAGCTTATAATCCCCGTCTTGACTGGGGATTGGTAATGCCTTCATCAAAACATTTTTTTCGAAAACCGCTTCTGCCCCACTTTTTACAAGTTCGTAACCATTGTGTGAAATTCTGGCTACAGTACTTTCACTATCGGCCAGATAAACTTCAACGACAGAGTCTGATCTATAAACACGGAGACTGGTCACAATGACAATTGCATCATCAGACTCTACTTCAAGATTTGAAAGCAGTTCTTCAATGTCACGAGAGAGAAGTTGTATGCCTAACATTTTAGCGAGGCGCTTAATCAACTTAACACCATCGCGAGAATTTAATTTAGTAAATAGTCTATTACGGCCATCTTTATTAACTAGCCCAAGATCGCCATTAACTCTCCTAACAATCTGGTAAGTTTTTTGCAACTCATCAGAAAACCTAATAACTTTATGGTTCATTTTGAACTCCTGATTCAAATTAAAAAATCTGAACAGGTGCGCACCGTTCGAAGATGAGTCTATGTAAGTAATAAGGTTTTGTAATGCATTACCTATGGTCCATTGATAGGCCAACAATAATGTTGTGTTTAACTTGAAATGTAATCAGCTATGTGTCTGGACTTAATATACGACAGATTTGTTGTGCAGTTTTCTTTGAGTATTGATATTTTTCAACAATCCATTCGGACACGTAACTTTGTTTTGGAGGCTCCTTACCTTCACCTTCATAGAACTCGATAATCACATCATCGATAATAGCCAGACCTTTAGTGTGATATTTGTATCGTTTGATATTGAGTTGTTGAGACAATGGCCCTTCCAGTCCAGAAATCAAAGAATCCTTTAGCCATTGCTTGACTGAATTCTTTGATATTTCAGTCCTAAGACCGTTGGGATTTAATAACAAAGATGAATCTTCACGTTTCATCTCGTCCTCAATAGCATTCTGGTATGCAGATGCTAATTTTATTTTTAACTCAAGGATTTCAAGAAGATTTTTTAATCGTTGAATTTCCTCAGTGGACGTTTTATTAATTATATTTTTTTCAGTGTCTCCATCGATTTTAGTGCACTGTGCATTAAAAAGTTCATCATCAAATTGGGCGCATTGTGCTTTTAGAATTTCTACTAACGGTGCATCTCCAGGAATAAAAGATTGATTGATAAGGTGAGCTATAACTTCTTCAATAGTTAAATATTCATCTTTATCTGTCACTGTTTTTCCTTTAGTAATATGACGCAATCGACGCACCCGTCGAAACTGCATATTTAGAGGTCATATATGTCCCATCAATTTTCGTCGAGTCGTCGGGTGCGTCGATTGGCTTAGGAGGACTGTTTTACTGGACGACACCGAGGTTGGGTTTTTAGTACCCTAAGTCGGACTAGAATGAAATTTATATAACGCCAAATTTTAGTGTGCAATTTATAAAAAATATTAGTTTAGCAACTTCTATTTTTCCCTCGTTCAGTATGTCTATTTAAGCGTTTTAGTCCATAACTTCGCAAAGATAATAGGAATTATTGCAAAGGCTAGGGAGAATAAAGTTGGAGCTGCAACATAAAAATAAGTTTTTATTTGATTAATCTTTGTATATCTAGTTGGGTCGAGAAGAATTTCTATATCACTGCCGCTCATAGAGCTGTGTAAATAGAACCCCATGACTATTAACCAAAGTGTGCAAAAAGCAATGAAGGTATAAGCAATATTTTTTGTGAACTTTATTAAGATTAAGCTTGCATTTATTTCATCAGATGAATTTAATGAATAATAGAGTGATAGGGCAACAGGGATGAATATTGAAAAATAATAAACTAAGTCAAAATTGAGAGCTACCAATGTTATTAATATGAATATTGAGACAAAAAAGGAAAAAAATAGCGAAGCTTGAAGTCCAAGCTTTTTGTCTCTGGTTAAGCCACTTATGGATTCCTTTAAGGTTTTCTTCTGATGTACTACTCCAGCAATGTTTTTCTGTTCCATTGCTGAATCCTTTTTTACATCCTCTTCGACATCAGATTTGCGTGATGTTTTACTCTGCAGAATAACCCCAGCAAGTAACAGAAAGCCGCCAAGAATGATGTAGTTCTGCTTTTCATTCATCAGACCCAAGTTATGAACTTCACCAAGAGAAGTGCTTATCGTTGTGTTCGTGAAAAAGCCGATTAAGAGAAATATTATTCCTAAGACTAAGAAAAAACGTCCATTTGTAAACATAATTACAATATCTCCATGTATGTTTAATCGATAGTAACCTAAAAAGTAAAAAAAAAGACAACTCGACGAACCCGACGACCTGACGCCTGTTGATGTGTACCAACAAGTGTCAGAGTCGTCAGATCCGTCGAATCATCAATTTAGCTCAGTTTCATTCACTCCAAGCTCCCCACGCTTATCAATCAGGTATTGCATTAAATAATCTTGCAAAGCATCACCTGGGTATAAATGAAAATTACTGTCCAGTAATTGTATCGCCGTCATTTCATAACATTGATACAACTCTAACGGTGTCATCGATCTGTTATTAATACGACTGACAGCTTCTTCCAGACGAACGCCAATCTCAGCTAATTCGCTGCTCATAGATATCTCCAGATTTAGTATTAGTGGGAGTGTTTAGCCAGAAACGGCCAAGAGGGTATTAGGTGAAAAGTGTGTCGTGTTCAGAATCATCAGCTGACAAACCGGCCATCAGTGCTGCCTCAGATTCGATTAAATTAGATAAACAGTCATCGTCTAAGTTATAGCGACTCGTCATCATGATTGCTTGGAGGATTAAGTTTTGTGTGTCCATGTGAACGTCTCCTATGGATTAAGTAATAAACAAATGCACCAAACAGCAGAATGCCGATGGTGGTGAACGGGTATAAAGCGAAAATTAGGGCAAAGAAACAGACGAAAACAGCTTTGAAGGTGCCCATGAAAAAGAACATAACCATGGCGATTGAAATAATGGATACGAGCATGAATGAGCCCTTTAGTTACATGCGTTATGGAAGCAAACTAACCTGCTTAACTGGCTTGCTATTAGGTCGCAAATGGTTCGAACCACAAGAAAGTGGAATTCTGAAAACCTTTGCAAAATGTTGGTAGGGATGGATTATTGGAAAATAAAATTGATAGGGTCGAGGGACTAAAGATCCCTGTTTACAGCAGTTAGAAAACAGCCTTGGTAAGTGATGTCAGCTAATAGAAGAGTGATATTGATGCATTGATATCCAATGCAATGAAGCAGAGTTTTTTGAATAGTACCTTTATAACGCTGGCAAATAATCCTCAGGTTCAAGGCTGCGATTGGTTGTAAAAGTAAGATAATCAAACGGATTAAACCTGAGGAGTAAAGATATGTGTGGGGAGAATTTCAGCCGGAAGAAAAACCGAAAAGCGACACACCCGACGCACCTGACGAAAATCATAAAAAGTATTGAAACGGTCGATGGAGCAGTAATTTATATATCGATTTGACTGGAGTGGATGTGACAGGAAATTAATGCTGGAGGGGAGTTACTATTTTTATCGTGCAGATTTAACAGGGGATGTTGGTTTTGGGATTGATGGGTTTGATTCTTCAATTGTGTCGACAAGCCTGTAGATATCATCTAGAAACGTATTGTTAGGTACGACCTCATGTGATCGCCGTCGATTTGGAAGCGGTTGGACTAAATTTTCAGCCTTAAGTACAGCAAGTAGAAAGGCTGGGGTATTAACGGATTTACCTGTAAATAACTCATTAAACATAAACGCTGTAATACCTGTCATAGCTGGTTTGTCTTTGATGACTGCTTCAATAGCGGATAACGCTATCCACTCACAACTAAAGAAACCTTTGCCGGAATTTTCAGCTACACGGAAATACACCTCGTTATCGCTATCACATGCTATGTGATATGTAAGTTCTGACATGCCTGACAGGCTTTTACAGGTTGCGGTTTTTACTACGATGGTTTCAGATGAAAGTGAATTGGATTCAATGGAATGTGATGTATTCATGGAGCCTCCTTATGGGGTTATTCATATAAGGTGGCTGTTTTTGCGCACCCCCTGACGGGTCAAACTCATGAAACCTGGAAAATCTTCCTTGTCGTACATAAATGTTTTCCGTAGTTATTACCAAACATAATGTAGTTTATTAAATAATAAGTTGACATAAACAAAAACTATAGTAGTATTCATGTCAGGCAGTGATTTTGATGGAGGGATAGAAAATGGCTAAAACAAGACACATACATCAAAGAATGAATCAGCGTGGTATTACACAAAGAATGTTAGATATTGTTTGTGACTTTGGAGTCGAGTGTGGAGATAAGCAAATCCTGGATAAGGGAAACATCGACTTATTGATAAGGCATATGGATAAGCTTCGTTCTGAGTTTATGCGCTTAAGGGATAAGGGTGGACTGGTTGTTGTTGAGGACGGCGAAGCTCAAATTACAGCTTATCGTGTTGGTAGCTATGACCGAAAACATTTAGTTTAGGGCTCAATTTATGAATCAAGAAAAATTAATTTGGCAGTTATCCGAGAAGCTAAGAAGTCATTTAAAGACCGATGAGGTGCTGATTGAGGTAGCTCTGTTGGCTGCTTGGAAGTTTAAAAGTGATTTTGACGATGACATTGCTTCACTCAGGGATGTACTAGAAGGAAAAGCTAGCTTAATGGCTGTATATAAGGAGATGGGAAATTCCCACGAAATCGGTGAATATTACAGAAATTCGCATTTACCCCATCATTTAAGTCCAAATGATGTTGAAGATTTATTGACACTATTGTTAGAAATTAAAGAGTCTTCAATTTCGTCATTACTCGATAGCCTACATTCTAATACATCAAAATCGTTTAGTGAACTCGGGCTTCCAGTTGAAGTAAGTTGTTTGATGGTTGAGCTGGGAGAGGTCGATGGGAAAACAGTTTACGCGCCATTTGGCGGCTCAATCAGCTTAGCTAAAGAGGCAAAAGAAAAAGCTACATCCGTCTCAGTTGAGGCTAAAAATTCACCAATAGTTGCTATTACTGGGGTTTTATCAAAGTTAGATATCAAAGTAAGTGATCCACTAACTTCCCCTTCATTTACGAACGCTTCAAAGCTGAATCAGTTTGATTGTGTTCTGATGAACCCACCATGGGGATTAAAAATAAAGGATAAATTCTTAGACCGATTCAATAGATTTGGCAAAGATCTTATCAATGGCGACGTAATGTGTCTGCAACATGCATTAGGACAAACAAAAGAACGTCTGGTAACCCTTTCTACACAGGGCTTACTTTTTCAGAGCAGAGGCAGTAGTTATGAATGGCGTGTTGATATGATTGAAAAAGGTTGGATTGATAGTGTTATACAGTTGCCACCCAACTTACTATTCAACACAAGTATTCCCGCAGTGATCCTTGTAATCAATAAGTTACGTAACCCTGAATACCCCGTTTATTTCTTCGACAGCGAACAAGAGGGGCTTTTTGAGCCAGGTGGCCGTGGAGAGCGAAGTAGGCTTCTTAGCTGGAAAAAAATAAGTGAAGAAGTGCTAAATAAACAGACTTCAGCTCATGCTAGCCTCATTGAAAGAGATGAGTTAATAAAGAATGATTATGACTTATCCGTAAGAAGATACGTTTTGGGTGAAGGCACAGCAGGTATAAAACAACTTCAAGAAACCGTAGCGTTAGAGAGCTTAGGATCACTAATAAGGGCGCAGCTGCTAAAAGAAGATTCAGAGGCCAGTGGAAGTGAGGAGTACTTTGAAGTTGGTGCTAGAGACATTGCTGATAATGGTGCTGTAACTAAACCAACTAAATCGATCAAGTTAAAAGGAAGAATGAGTGAGCGGGCCAAGCTTCAAAGGATTCAGCCTGGAGACATAATTTTTAGCACGAAAGGCACTGTTGGAAAAGTTGGAATTGTCACAAGTGACTGTGGAGATAACTGGGTAGTAAATCAAACTTTCCAGGTCATAAGAATGGGTTCAGCAACTTCCATAATAGAGCCAGCTTATTTGTACATGTACCTGAAATCCCCCTTAGTGCAAGCCTATTTAGCAGAGCAGGCGAGTGGCTCAGCGATTCAGGTATTGAAGACGGGGGATGTAAAAAAACTACCTATTCAGATCGCATCGAAAGAGAGACAAAATCAGGTCATTGATGCGTATAAAGAAATCGTGGAAGCGTATTCGAAAATAGCCGATTTAAAAGAAAATATTCAAGAATTGAATAGTAAGTTTTGGCCTTGCTAAAAATCAAAGGGAATAACTAATGTCACTAAAAACAACAAAGAAAAAAGAAAAATCATTTGAGGAAAGACTTTGGGATGCAGCCAACAAGTTGAGGGGCAGTGTTGAGTCATCAGAATACAAACACATTGTGTTGAGTCTGATTTTTCTTAAGTTCATCAGTGATACGTTTGAGAAGCGTAAACAGGAACTGATTGATGGTGGACAAGAAAAATATATCGATTTAGTTCAGGCATACACCAAAGAAAACGTTTTTTATTTGCCAAAAGAGAGTCGTTGGAGCTTTGTTCAGCAAAATGCTAAGCAAGAGGATATTGCTCTAAAGATTGATACAGCTCTAAGCACGATTGAAAAGGCCAACCAAGCCTTAAGAGGTGCATTGCCTGATAATTATTTCTCTCGTCTTGGTTTGGATGTAAGCAAGCTTTCAGCTTTAATAGATGTAATAAACAACATTGATACCCTAGTTAATCCAAATCAAGATGTTGTCGGCCGAGTATATGAGTATTTTCTTGCTAAATTTGCAATTGCTGAGGGAAAAGGTAAAGGTGAATTTTACACTCCAAAAAGCATCGTAAATCTGATTGCCGAACTCATAGAGCCTTATCAAGGAAAAATTTACGATCCATGTTGTGGCTCGGGAGGTATGTTTGTGCAGTCGATGAAGTTCATCGAAAACCATAAAGGTAATAAGAAGGACATATCGGTTTATGGCCAGGAGTACACAGGCGCAACCTACAAACTGGCGAAAATGAACCTAGCTATTCGTGGTATTTCCGCCAACCTAGGGGCAGCTGCAAAAGATACCTTTGCCAATGATCAGCACGAAACCCTGAAAGCTGATTTTATTATGGCAAACCCTCCATTTAACCAGAAAGATTGGCGAGCTTCTGATGAACTCGTTGACGATCATCGTTGGGATGGTTACGAAACTCCACAAACGGGCAACGCTAACTACGGTTGGATTTTGCATATGGTTTCTAAACTATCTGAGAACGGGGTTGCAGGATTTATTCTTTCAAATGGTGCGTTATCAGGTGATGGAACGGAAAAAGCTATTCGCAAAAAGCTGATTGAAAACAATCTGGTTGAGGCGATTATTATCTTGCCTCGCAATATGTTCTATACCACTGATATTAGCGTGACCTTGTGGATTTTAAACAAGAACAAAAAAGCACATACCGTTCCTCACGAAGATGTTAGTCGCAACTATCGTGATAGAGAAGAAGAAGTCTTGTTTATGGATCTACGTCAACGTGGTGAACCGTTTGAGAAGAAGTTTATCCAATTCTCCGAGCAAGATATCAAAGAGTTCGCAGATACTCTGCACACTTGGCAACAAGTAGGTGCGGAAGAGAAGTACAAAGATATCGCTGAATACTGTTACTCAGCGACAAAAGAAGAGATAGCTGCTAAAGGCTATCCACTTGTACCAAGTAAATATATTGAATTTATAAACCGTGATGAAAATATTGATTTTGATGAGAAGATGCACGACCTCCAAGAACAGTTTAGTCAGCTTTTAGCCCAAGAAGAGAAATCAAAAAATGAACTACTAAACGTTTTTAAAGAGTTGGGCTATGAGATCAAACTATAAAAAATTAGGTCAGTTCATTCGAGAAGTTTCGGTCAAGAACAAAGATCTCAGTGTTGAACTGCTGCTTGGTGTCAGTATTACGAAGCAATTTATCCCATCAATCGCTAATACTGTTGGCACAGATATGTCAACTTACAAGATTGTAAAGAGACACCAGTTTGCATATGGGCCAGTTACATCTCGAAATGGTGAAAAGATCTCAGTGGCACTTCTTGATAAGGAGAATTGTATTGTATCCACGTCTTACACCGTATTTGAGATAGTAGATTCTGAGCAACTCGATCCTGAGTATTTGATGATGTGGTTCAGACGTTCAGAGTTTGATCGGTATGCCCGTTATATGTCTCACGGAACAGTACGAGAGTTGTTTGGTTGGCTAGAGATGTGTGATGTTGAACTACCAGTCCCAACCATTGAAAAACAACGTGAAATCGTACGTGAGTACAATGTGGTGATTGACCGTATTTCACTTAACGAAAAGATTACCCAAAAGCTAGAAAATACCACTCAAGCCATTTATAAACAGTGGTTTTTCGATTTTGAGTTTCCAATCTCTAAAGAATATGCAGAGTCCATCGGTAAACCTGAACTAGAGGGGAAACCTTACAAATCTTCTGGTGGTGAGATGGAGTTCGATGAGGACTTAGATGCTGAAGCCCCTAAGGGCTGGAGTGCTACAACCTTATCTGAATGTACTATTTACTTAAGTCGAGGTCTTGCACCTAAATATGTAGAGAGAGATGGATGTTTGGTATTGAATCAGAAGTGTATTAGAAACAGTGCTATTAACTTTGAGTTTGCGAAAAGGCACGATTGCACAAAAAAGAAAACATTGGCTGAGCGTTATTTGATGGTAAATGACGTGGTAGTTAACTCTACGGGTGAAGGCACTCTGGGGCGAGTTGGAGTTGTCAAATTCCTTCCAGAAGGAACAATAGTCGATACTCACGTTACAATACTAAGGCCTAATGATGAATTAAATGCTTGCTACTTCTGGTTTAACCTATCTATGCGAGAGTCTGAGTTCGTGAATTTAGCGGAAGGCTCCACGGGACAAACGGAACTTAAAAGGGAGTATCTTTTGGATTTTAAATTGGAAAAGCCAGAAAGATGTATTCAGAATCAGTTTGAAAAACTGATGATCCCAATTTTGGAGCGGCTTGAGTTAATAGAAAAAGAATTGCCTAAATTAATAGAATTGAAAAACGTTTGCTTACAAAGGTTAGCTAAGGTTTAACTAATGAAATTCACAGAAGAAAGGCTGGAAAAAGCCATTATTGAACTGCTAGGGAAAGAAGGCTATCCACATACTTGTGGTGAAGCGATTGAGCGAGTACCTGAAGATGTGTTGATTAAGTCCGATCTTCGTGAATTTCTAGCTAAACGTTACCACGCCGAGGGGATTACATCCTATGAGATAGAGCAAATCATCCATAAGCTTGAGTACCTACCTGCTTCGAATCTATACGATACTAACAAAGCCATTATGAAGTTTGTCTCTGATGGCTTCTTGCTAAAGCGCGAAGATGCAAGTCAAAAAGACTTATACATTCAGCTTCTCGATTATGACAGCATTATCGCCAACCTTTCCACTGATGCAAAAGAGCAACTAAAAGTTGCTGAATCAAGAGTGGGCTACTTGCCGAATAAAGATTCTAACATTTACCGCATTGTGAATCAGATGGAGATACAAGGCTATGAGCTACGCATCCCTGATGGAATCCTATACATCAACGGCTTGCCTCTTGTGGTATTTGAGTTTAAGAGTGCCATTCGAGAAGACGCTACACTTTTTGATGCGTATAAGCAGATAACCACTCGTTATGACCGAGACATCCCTGAGCTATTCAAGTACAACGCTTTGTGTGTGATCAGTGATGGTGTGAATAATAAGATGGGGTCTTATTTTGCGCCATACGAGTTTTATTACTCTTGGCGAAAAATTACAGGTGAAGAGAAGCTGGATAGAGACGGTATTGATTCACTCTTCACGATGATCAGCGGCTTGTTTAACAAGAAGCGAATAACTGATGTGATTCGTCACTTTATCTACCTTCCCGATACTTCGAGTAAGCAAGAAAAGATTGTTTGTCGTTATCCTCAGTATTACGCAGCAACAAAGCTTTTTGCCAATATCAAACAGCATATGAAGTTCTATGAGCACGGTAAATTGATGAGTGGTGACGGTAAAGGTGGCACGTACTTTGGTGCAACAGGGTGTGGGAAAAGCTACACAATGTTGTTTTTATCTCGTTTGTTGATGAAAGATGTGGAACTTGGAAGTCCGACTATCATCCTTATCACTGATCGTACCGATCTTGATGATCAACTATCTGCTCAATTCACCAATGCGAAAGGCTATGTAGGTGATCAAAATATCATTAGCGTTGAGAGTCGTGCTGAATTGCGAGTGCATCTAAAGGGACGAAAAAGTGGTGGTGTGTTTCTCACGACTATTCATAAATTTGCCGAAGATATTGAACTACTGACAGAGCGAACGAATGTTATCTGTATCTCGGATGAAGCACACCGTAGCCAAATCAATCTAGAACAAAAAATTACCGTTACAGCAGATGGAGTAAAGAAAACTTACGGATTTGCTAAGTATCTTCACGACTCTTTACCAAACGCAACATACGTAGGTTTTACGGGAACCCCAATTGATGCAACGCTGGATGTGTTTGGTGCTGTTGTGGATAGCTACACGATGACCGAATCGGTTTACGATGAAATTACTGTGCGAATTGTTTATGAAGGTCGAGCAGCAAAAGTGTTGCTTGATGGTCGTCAGCTTGATGAGGTTGAGAAATACTATAAAGCCTGTGAAGTCGCCGGTACAAACGAATATCAGATAGATAAAAGTAAAACCGCTATGGCTAGTATGTCCACTATATTAGGCGATCCAGATCGTATCAACGCTATAGCTAGAGACTTCGCAGCACATTATGAGGCGCGTGTGGAAGAGGGAGCGACTCAGAAAGGTAAAGCGATGTTTGTATGTAGTAGTCGTGAAAATGCTTATCAACTATACAAACAACTGATTGAAATGCGTCCTGAATGGGATGAAGTCAAGATATCTGAAGAAGGTGCAATTCTATCCGAAAATGATATGAAAAAAGTTAAGCCAATGGAGCGAGTTAAGATGATCATGACTCGTGACAAAGACGATGAAAAAGCCCTTTGGAATAAGCTTGGTAATAAAGATTTTCGTAAAGAACTAGATCGGCAGTTTAAAAATGGTAAGTCCAACTTCAAGATCGCCATCGTTGTGGATATGTGGCTTACAGGCTTTGACGTGCCGTTTCTGGATACCATTTACATTGATAAGCCATTGCAAAAGCATAATCTTATCCAAACCATTTCAAGAGTAAACCGAAAGTTTGAAAGAAAGGAGAAAGGTTTAGTTGTTGATTACATTGGTATTAAAAAACAAATGAACCTTGCACTTTCTCATTATACGGGCGGTCAAAAGCAAAATCTGGAAGATATTAAACAGTCAGTAATTATAGTGAAAGATCACTTGAGCTTATTAGATGGTTTATTCCACAAGTTTGATTCAAAATCCTATTTCAATGGAATACCCTTAGAGCAACTAAATTGCTTGAATGCATCTGCGGATTATGTTTTGAGAACAAAGAAGTTTGAAAAAACATACATGGATTTAACCAAACGTCTCAAGTCGGCATATGACATTTGTGTTGGTAGCAGTGAATTAACGCAACGCCATAAAGATAAAATTCATTATTACTTAGCGGTTCGCTGCATTGTATTCAAAATTACCACCGGCGGTGCCCCAGACCTTGAACAAATGAATCACAAAGTAAAAGAACTTGTAAAAGATGCTCTAATAAGTGACGGCGTTGAAGAATTATTTAAGTTAGGCGATAAAACGGATGGTGAGATCGACATTTTTGATGACGACTATCTTGCGAAGCTAGAAGTTATAAAACAACCAAATACCAAGCTTCAACTATTACAACAAATGCTTGCCAAGGCGATTGGTGAGTTCAAAAAGACCAACAAAGTTAAAGGCCTAGATTTTAGTAAAAAGATGAATATGTTGGTTGATAAGTACAATGAACGTGATGAAAAAAATGTGTTGCGGTCAGAAGTAATTAATGATTTCTCGGATGAGATTATTAAGCTCTATAATCAGTTACGTGAAGAGATGTTGTCATTTGGCAAGATGGGAATAGATATAGAAGAGAAAGCTTTCTACGACATTTTAATAACGCTGGCCCAAAAGTATGATTTCAGTTATCCAGAAGAGAATTTGATCGATTTAGCAAAAGAAGTAAAAAAGGTTGTTGCTGATAAAGCTAAATACACAGATTGGTATAAACGAGAGGATATCAAGGCAGAGTTACACTTTGATCTAATTGTCTTGTTGGATCAATGGGGATACCCACCAATTGACCGTGATGAGGTTTATAAAGAAATATTTGAACAAGCTCAAAACTTCAAATTGAATTATGTTTCTTGAATATTGCACAACAAAGTTCGCTATTTTGATGCGAAATTTTCGGTTAGTGAAACCATTTTTTGCTCAAAAGATCATTTTAAGTGTGAATAATACGATTTGTTATGATACCCCGTAACCTTTACTACCTCTTAAGCCTTAATAAAGAAATATCTCGTCATAAGGTTTTTATTAAGAATTTATAAGTCGTGACGTAAATATGTGTTTAAAATGTAACGCATGGTGATATATTTTTCAATAGAAAAAAAGGAAACAGCAACATTTAACCTCAAAGTTGATCCCCTTCGTGAAGGATCTTATTAAAGAGCATGCTGAGAGACAACGTAGAAGCGTAGCCAATATGGTAGAACTTATTATCCGTCAACATTGCCAAATTTAATGATATACCTTATTAGAATTATTTTGGCTAAAATAAACTGTAACAAAAAGAACTGGCAAAAATGACTTTAGTTATTGCAGGACACAATTTAGAATTTTCTTCCTCTATTTGGCATGAAAATGATGATATTAAGGAAATGCATCTCAATGGACTATACGTGGCATCTGACTCGGCAATAACTAGACCGACTGTTAATGGTAAGAAAACAATGCTTGGCGGGTTTAGAAAGATTTATCAAATCCCCATTAAAGTATTCAAACCATATTTTGTAGGAAGCGATTTTAGGGGGTACTTTGAGGTATATCATGAATCTTCTTGCTTTGTTGGTATTGCTGGAAATACTCTGACCGCACAACATATTTTAAATAGCATATTTACTCATTTGAGTGATCTCAGGATAAGTTACGAAAATGATGAGAAAAATACACAAAAAATAAAATACTGTATTGTCAGGAGTTGTCAAAAAAATAATCTAATAAGAACCTCTGGCACAACATTATGGAGTGAAGATGCTTTTGTTGATAGGGATTTCGAGAGCTTAGTTACGGCTCAATTTATTTCAGACATCATTGAACACAGTATACAAAACGCTGTTAATTCAGCAAAACAATATAAGTTGGATGAAAATGATTTTAAAAGTTTGTTTACTGAGTTTGTTGCAGGTATATATTGTCCTGTGAATAAAAGCCATCACCTTTATACATATAGAATGGATCCATATTTGAATGCAGAAGGTTGTTATGACATTTCAATTATCAAAGAAGAAGTTAATAAAGAGACAGTCGCTGTATTAGGAATGCGTAATGAATACGAAAAACAAGCAATACAAATTGTAAAAGATTGTATCGATAAGAAAGAAAATCCTTCAAATAAAATTTTTGAATTTTTAAATAATGCTATTGATAGAGAGAGAGAAAAAGGAAATGGTGAAATTGATCGGCCTTCAGTTATTAAGTCTTTTATAGATGGCCAGTTGAATGTTATCTATCACACTTCAAAATAGTTAATTGATCAAAAAATTATAATCTTTATTTGTAATTATTCGATAGTAAGTTTATCAGCGTAAGTTGGGTCTGCTTCCACTATGATGATAAGGATTAATATGATTTATTCTGTATATATTCATGGGTTTGTTTAATTCTTTAATGCTCTCTCCTACCCTGATTTCAATAAGATGAAGTGCTACAAGGAATGAATTCGCATGGCTAATTTCATTTCTAGTTAAGCCAGTGTATTCAGAAATTTTAGTATAGCTAATCGAAGCGTAATTGGTGTTGCTATCTCTAAATGCAATATAAAGAAGGTAGAGTTTTAGTGCATTAAGTTCAATTTTCTTTCTTAAACTGAAGCTGCTAAAGGCATTAATTTCCTTTCCAGCATTATCATATAGACCCGCATATGGCACTTTCCCCCATTTCGATTTTTCATAGTTTTTTATTTTGTAGTGACTTTGCTTGCCCAGATGGTTTTTTGTTATCAAGTCAAATTCTATAAGTGTATTTAGCCCTTTAGAAATGAGTGATCTGCTTAGTCCTGTTATGTCTGAAAAGGTATCATATGTTATAAAACAGCAGCCAACTTCATTAAATTTCTTATCAGGAGAGGAGTTGGCATTTTGCGAAAGTACGATGTACAACATTAAAGCAGATATGTTCGATGCACCATTATTTGACCAGTACATTGAACGTAGTACATTTGAATTCTCTTGCTTTGAACGTATCCAGTCAGTTGGAAGTTTTTTCCATTCAGGTAACATGACTTTCATCTATGCCAATTTAAGTAATGCAATTGCGACTACCATCAAGCTTACAAACGAGATTAAAAAAATTTGTTTGTCACTAGAAAGGTTAATTAATTTTTCAAATACATAAATCACAATTTCTTTCACGTTGAGCTCCATATGATGATTGATTAAAGTCCATTTTCTCATCAATTAACCCCTCTCTCTAGAGAGAGTATAGTTGGTAAATTCAACATACGTACTAGATATAATCGTAACGTTTTGAAATGTATTAAGAAATATATTCTTCTAATAGGTTTTAAAATAACCTAATTAGTTCATGAGCTAATTACAACACAGACAAAAAAGCCTCAACTCCCTTTAGGGAATTGAGGCTTTGATATTTCTTATGGTGCCCGGGGCCGGAATCGAACCGGCACGACCGCAAAGTCGA
>TARA_R100000654_G_scaffold12146_2_pt1 | contig 29683 bp, 32 predicted proteins | sample TARA_R100000654 | Tara Oceans TARA_R100000654 (sample SAMEA2622473) | marine metagenome | biome: marine biome (ENVO:00000447); feature: surface water layer (ENVO:00002042); material: "saline water (ENVO:00002010), including plankton (ENVO:xxxxxxxx)" | depth 5 m
TTAATTATTAACCTTATAAACTTTATATAATATGAAAAATATGTTATATTTTGCAAGTGCAGCTGCTGATGCAGACGCAGCAACTGAAGAAGTAGTTTGTTTTCCTGCTGACCAATTATCTCACATGGAGATGGCAACAGCAACACAGATGAGAATTTATTTTGAATCTAGTCAAGAAAATGACGCTGACTCAGGTATAGATGCAGCTCACGCTGTACTTACTATTGCTACTGGTAAACACAAAGAAGCTATGTCGGATATTGTTGAAGTTATCAACAGAGCAAGTGGTGGTAACTTTGGATTTATCAATATTGCGGACAGTGAAAATTCAGTTTTCTGTAGTGAGCACATTACAGCTTGTGCTTCTATCGCAATAGTTGACGCATCGTAATAATTGCAAACTGTCTTGAAATGATATACAGACAGTATAATCAACAAGGGAGGGGAGGTAATCCCTCCTCTCCTTTTTTTTTAATTTAATTTAATATTTAATAAAATGGCAAGAAAAAAAGTCGAAAAATCAAATGTTGTTACTCCTGTTGCAAGTGCTCCAGTTGAAGAAACAACGCAAACAGTAGAGGCTCCTAAAGTCTCTAATCCATTACCATCCTTTGGTAATAATGTAAGCAGAAAACCTTCTATTTACAAATTAATTTCAAAAGATAAAGATAAAAAAGGTAGAGATAGATATCCTATTGTATATATGATAAAAGCTGAGGACATTGTTTTTGACCCTGAGAGCAATACCCAAAGAACAATAAGATATGTAAAAGGTCAAACATCTATATTTGCTGATAAGCAAAAAGATGACGTAGTGGCTAAAATTCCTATTACATTTAATAATGGATTTTTAATTGTAGAGCATACTAATCCAAACTTAAAAAAGTTTTTAGATATGTGTAACGGTAATATAGACAATCCTAATAGAAGTAAAAACTCTACTCCTTCTTTTACTTTAGAAAACTCTGAGAAAAAAGCTAAAGAAAAATTAGATAAAAGTAGAGATGAGCTTAATGCTGTTACAACTGCTTTAACTATGTCTGTTGATAAACTAGTAGGATATGCTAAGGTATTAGGAGTCAATGTTAAAAAGTCTACAGACGAAATTCGTTACGATATGAAAGTCTTAGCTGAAAAAGACCCTTCTGGTTTTATATCTGGATTAGATAGTCCTTTAACAGATATGAAAGGTTTAATATTAAAAGCAAAAGAATATAAGGTTTTAATACTAGAAACTAGCAAAGTTATGTGGAATATCGGTGGTAAAAAGACTGTTATAGCAAACGTTCCTATGGGAGTAAAACCTTTAGACCATTTAGCTGAATTATGCTTAACTGTTGACGGTGAGCCTATTGTATCTCAAATAAAAGCTCAGCTGTCTAGGTATAACTAAAATAGTATATATATTTATTAAAGAGAGGTGTCGTTGATATCTCTCTTTTTTTTTGCTATATTTGCTATGAAATTTATTATTAAAAATGACAATAGACGAGTTATATAGATTTGTTCAATTTCTAGCAAACAAAGACCAGAGGGGTTTTATAAAGCCATCTGAGTTTAACTTAGCTGCAACAAGAGCTCAGTTAGATATTATAGAAGAAAAGTTTAAGTCGGAGAACACACATAAGAATCTGGATGATTTAGCACCTGTGGTAGAAAAAGCAACTATTACATATAACGCTGCTAATAACGGTGCTTTTGGTTTTCCTAATAGATTTTTACATTTTATTTCTATGACTTTTGGTGGTAGAACTGTAGAATTATTAGGTCATGAAAAACTACAAAATAGATTAAGCAGTGAGTTAGTTGCTCCTACAGCAGCTTATCCAGTAGCTGTTGTAATTGATGATGGTTTTGAAATATTTGCTAGTTCAACTGAGGCCACTTCTGGAACTTGCATTATTACATATATAAAAGAACCTTTAGCCCCTACATGGACATCTACCGTAGTTAATGGAGTAGCTGTATACAACGCTTCAGCTTCAGACGCTCAAGAGTTAACCTTACCTACAAGTACTCATAAAGATATACTTCATAAAATATTGGAGTATGTGGGAGTTAGTTTAAGAGAAGCTGATATAACTTCGTTTGGCTCAAGCTTTGATGAATCTTCTAAAGAATAATTAAATGGCAACAACAAGAACAAAATTAGCTGAGCAGATAGTAAGAATACTAGACGGTGGTAATATTTCGGATGACTCTAGAATATCTAAAAGAGAGGTTATGGCCCTGATTGACCAGGAAAGAGACACTCTCATAAGACAATTAATAGAAGATAGATTTTACACTAAAAGCACAACAACTAATAAGGCTGAGTTAGAAATTACAGGTGACTTTATTACATTAGATACTGGATTATCTGTTTCTAGTAATAGAGTAGAGCTACCTAGTCAACCAATAACTTTACCAAACGATATGGGTATAGTTAGAGTTTTTTCTAGCTCATATGAATATATTAGAATGCCTTATGGTGGCGGAACATCATCGGCTAATACTAATCCTTTATATCACAATACAGTAACTAGCACTGGTAAAAAGTTTTGGTATATTCAAGGAAATGAGTTATACTTATATCAAGATGCTACCGCTACAGTGAGCGTAGCTTACATAGCCGTTTCTAGCACTTTAGCTGATACAGCTACATATCCTATACCAGCTGACATGGAGTCTATAATAGTAAAGAATCTAGTTGAAACAATTAACTTGTTGAAGGCGGCAGAAGAAGATTTTAAAAATAACAACTTAGGATAATATGGCACAATTTGTAACTTTAGAAGAGGTAGTAAATGAATTACTAGTAGATGAAGGTAAAAACACTCAAGCAGAGTTTTTAAGATATTATAACATAGGACTAAGAGGTTTAAAAGAATTAAACTTTGACGTAGTTAGAATGATTAAAGCCGTTGAGCTATCTGTAAGTGAGTCTACTAATACTATAACATTACCTAGTGATTACGTAAAATTTGTTAATATAACTGTTTTAGGTGGTGATGGGGAGCTGCACTATCTAGGAAGAAGAGAAAGACTAAATTTAGTAGATGGAGCTACTCCTCCAAACCCAGAGCCAGACAGTAATTTTTATGATAATGTAGACGAAGGTGTGTATGGTAGATATGGTTTTGGTGGGGGTAACAATGCTAATGGATATTATAGAGAAAATTTAGATGACAATACAATAGAGTTTTCATCTGTTACAGGTCAACTAGAAAATATTATTTTAGAATACATATCAGATGGCTCTCAAAGTTTAACTGGAGATAACATAAAAGTACACACTTTTGCTCAAGAAGCACTAGCTTCATTTATATACTGGAAGTCAATACAAAGAAAAAGAGGTATAAATGCAAACGAAAAGCAGTTTGCTAGAAAAGAATTTTACAATCAAAAAAGATTAGCTAGAGCTAGAATGAATACATTTAATAAAGCTGAAGCTTTACAAACCACTAGAAAAGCCTTTAAACAAGCTCCTAAACTATAATTGAATGGCAAATATAAGTGAAAAGAAAAACTTTATAGGTGGCCTAGACCAAGATAAAGATGAGAGATTTTTAAAAGAGGGCGATTATAGAAGTGCTTTAAATTTTAGAAATCAATCCTCTGAGACTAATAGTGCTGGTATGCTTCAAAATATACCAGGCACTACTGAAAAATCTTATACTTATCCTACTGGTAAACCAGTAATAAGTCATGGTGTAAATTCTTTTTCTAGCGGCTTATTAACTGTAGATGACAGTATTACTGTAGGGCATAAAGATGTTATAGACTCTCATAAAAAAAGTCATGGAGAAACTGTTCCTAAAACTGTAGTTTATTTTTTACCAGGCTCTATGCCAGCCATAACAGGTTTTGGAGTTGATTTTTTTGCATCAAAAACAACTAACAAAATTGGAAGTGATATTACATTCCCAGCTCAAGCAGCATTCAGAGGATTGACTATGAACTCTATTGAAGGAATCGTAGATGTATTAAAAGCATTTGAAACCTCACATAAAACAGATTTATCCTCAAAAGGTATAAATTTAATATATTCTGAAAAAGGTGTAAAAATTAGTGGAGTTGATTTACCATGTTTAGTATTTACATCCACTACAGACTCTGATATATTTAAAATTGACGTTGTAGGTACTGAAGTTAATAATGGTAATTTAAAAAAAGGATTTAATTTTTTTGTAGAAGAATTTAAAACAAAATAATAATGTCAGGTAACGCAAAAATATTTGAAACTAATCCAAGAGATTACATTTGTATAGGCTCATATGAAGACACTCATAGCGATAAAATGTATTATTTTGTGTACGGAACGGCAGATGACCACCACATACTAGAATACGATTTACAGAATGATACTATATCAACTGTCTTTAAAGACTGTGGTAATGTAGATAGAAATGTTTTTAGATGGCAGTCAAGATTTTTAATAACTGAAATCAATAAAGTTGGAGATATATTATATTTTACTTCAGATAGATATGGTGAGCCTCAAGAGATAAATGTAGAAAAGTCTAAAAAGTCTATGGCTCAATTAGAAAGTGGAGGATTCTCTGCTGTGAGCTCACAAATTTTAAATGAAAATCCAGAAGAGTATTATCCGTACTTTCTGTATATTAATGGGGGTTTTCTTGCTCCTGCTAACAATTATCCTGGCTTAACAACTGTAGAGTTAAAAAGACAATATGTTTCTGTTAAGAAAAAACCTCCTTACAGAAAGCCTAAGTTTTCATTTGACACAAACGCTGATATTAATAAAAATAATCTGTATGGTAAATCTTTTCAGTTTAGATATAGGTATCATATGTATGATAAACAGGTTACAGAGTGGAGTGCTATAAGTGATGCCAGTCATTCAAGTGTAATGTCTTTTAACATCCCTGATTTAGGAGATGGAAATCAAAATCAAGATAATGTTATAAAAATATCTTTAGCTAATGGAAATCATCAAGTAGAGTTTATAGAGGTTTGTGCTAGAACTTGTAAGGACTTTGATGTGGACAAGCAAGGTAACAGAGGTAACTTTTATATAATCGGTAAAATAAAAAGTAGTTATGAAAAATATTTATCAGCTGAAGAAACAGTGTTTGAGTTTTCTAATGATAAAATATATCCTTTTGCTGATAAAAATGAAATAGCTAAGTTATACGATAATGTGCCTAAGAAGGCTAGAACTCAGACACTGCTTGGAGACAATAGAATAGCATACGGAAACTATCTAGAAGGATTTGATGTAGACTCCATAGATGTAACATTAACTCCTAAATATGGAGAAACATCAATATCTGATAATGAAAGTAAACTTATATTTCCTTCTTGGACAGTAGCTGAAAATGGTAGAACTTTTGTTTCGGTTTCTAATTTACTTGCTTCTTCAGTAATATATAATAATGCAACCAACTCGCCTTTAGCTGGTGGTAGTTCTGGAAGCACTGTAGAAAGTCAAAAAGGAAATGCTTACGCTGGAGCCGATTCTCTTGGTAGTGCTCACACAGTTACTTTAAAAAATTCATCTATTAGCACTTTAGAAGGTTTGTCTGTAGGAGAATCTTTTACGTGGAATTTATCTAGTTTGCCTTTTAGAGAAACAGAAACTGGTAATGGTCCTAGCAGTTTTAGTGACCCTGGCGGTGGCACCATGGGTTTTCATGAAGGTATTGTTATAGGTCCTATAGGTAGTAACCATAAATCAAAACGTGATTATGGTCCTAGAAATGCACAAAATATCGATGGAGTGTCACCATCTAATAATTATAATAAATATGACCCCAGAGAAGGAGAGGATATAGAGTCTTTTCAGGTTAACAGATTAATTGATTTTAATGGCACTCCAACTAGTAAATTTCCAGCTTTTTGTGGACACGCTACAGGTGGAGCAAATGGATATCCAGTAATATGTTTTGCATTTGATTATAGCGTTATAGAGCCATCTCCCAACATAATTGTAGATTTTAATATACAAGCTGATTTTGCGGTCAGAAAATCAAGACCAGGAAGTCAAATAAATAATGTAGATTTAGGAGATAGAGCTGATGATACAGCTATTCAAAGCATAAGTATACAAAAGACTATAAATACAGCTAGTAGTGGACAACAGTATTCAAATAACTCATCTGGATTGAATGAGCAAATGAAGTTTGTTGCTGAACAAATGGGTGTTTTATTTCAACAATATAGCTCAGCAAGCTCTAAACCAGAAGGCTCACTAGGATGGTTAATTGGGCCATATGTAGATTATGATAGAAAAGTTATAATATTACCTGTTATAGCAAAAAATAAAAATTCATTTAGCTCTGATTTTGTCCTACCTAGACATTACAGAATTATAAGCTCTCAGACGTGGTCTCATTCTCCACAGACAGATGATGCCTCTCTTTCAAATTTAGCTGGTATATCTTTAAACTTTAATATGCCTTCAAATGGCTCAGACCCTTTAGTTTCTGCTGCAAATCAACAAAATGTTTGTACTATGAATACAGTTGGTATAGCTGGAGCCGTACAGGGTGGTAATGGTAGTTTTAAGTCTGGTGCTTTTCATGATTTTGGACTAATATATTATGATGAGTATGGAAGAAACTCTACTGTAGCAATAGATAGCGAAAACGGAAGTTCTAAATGTTATGTTAAGTTTTTTAGCGAAAGAAATGGAGCTGATTCTCCCATATTTGCAGGACAAAATAATGTATTAGGTAAAGCTATAATAGACTGGGAAATATCTCATCAACCTCCTATATGGGCTAAATATTATAGCTGGGCTTACTCTAAGAATACTTCTGTAGATGAGTTTATACAATTTATTTGTCCAGAAGCTAAAGTTCTTGATAACCCAGATGATGGTGAAGCAAGAGTATTTTTATCACTAGCATCCTTAAAAGGTAATGGATATTCATATAGAGAACAATCAAATCCTCTTATAGATTATAGTTATGTTGAGGGTGATAGAATTAGATTTATAGCATCTCCTTATAATTACGGAGTAAATACTCCTTTTTTAGGAACATATATAGATTTAAAAATTACTGATTTTAAATTTATAAATACTGCTGATGAGGATTTTTATCAACAAGCATCTGTAGAGGGCACTGAAGCTAATGTAAATTCACAGTTTGCAGAAACAAATGCTGACCTAGGTTTAGAAGATGGGTACTACATAACTGTAGATGACCCTCAATTTACAGAAGCAGCAAGTTTTGAGTTTGTTAGAGATAACCTCCCAACTTTAAACTTTTATGCTGGAGGCACATTTGAAATATATAGACCTTTAAAAGAAGCAGAAGATGAGTCTAATAGAGTATATTATGAATTTGGTTTTAAACACACAATAGCTAATCCACACACTAGAGAAAGAGCTCATAGAGGTATGACTAATACTCAGGTAGTTGATGCCAACGGAAACAATACTGCTACAGCTAAAGGATTTTTTAATCAAGGAGATGTTTTCTTTAAACAAAGAATTATGAGAGACAATGTTTCCTCTGGTGAAGGACAAGCTTTTATAAGCAGATTTGTTGAAGATTATTATTTAAATGATTTTTATCCTACTAATCATATAAATATAGGAAGACCTAATCTTTTTGTTCCTTTAGCAAAAGAAGAGTTAAAAAAGTCTAGTGTAACTTATTCTGAGCCTTTTCAGCCAGATGTTAACTACAATGGACTAAGTTCTTTTGAACTATTTAGTTATGAGGATTTTAACAGAGATGACGGTTCTATACAAAAGATTCACTCTAGAGATACGGATTTAGTTGTAATACAAGAAGATAGGACATACAAAGCTTCTATAAATAAAGACATTATAACAAATGCTGATGGAACAGCTAACGTAGGTTTATCTTCAAAGGTTATTGGTACACCTATATCTTTAGGGCCTTACTTTGGAATCAGTAAAAATCCTGAATCGTTTGCTTATAATGGTAACACTATGTACTGGGTTGATATAAAAAAAGGAGCTGTTCTTAGATTAAAGGGAGACACTTTGCAACCTATATCAAGACTAAATATGGTGCAATACTTTTATGATAAGTCTGAATTATACAGAGAATCAGACCCTATGTTTGGATTTACAGACAATGTTGCTTATTGGTATGAGGAAGGATTAATTGAGTTTGCCACAACTAAAGGTAATAAACACAGTGAAAACGAAGTTTTTGAAATAGATTTAAAAGTTAGTGAAAAGATTTTTGAGCAGTTTAATACAAAGCACTATGCTTTTAGAATACTTGGAGCTTACAATCCAAAACATGATGAGTATGTTATTACATTCCCAGAAATACCAGGAAATAACGCTAATGCTCTTGACCAAAATTCTAATCAGTGGTCTAGCTTAGCCTCAGCTCCTGATGCTATAGCTTATAATTACGCAACAAGCGTAGAGCCAGAAACTGTTGTTTGGTCTGAAAGAAGCGAAAGATGGGTTAGTTTTGCTTCTTACGTTCCAGAAATGTACGGTAAAATTAACAAAAGATTTTTCTCTTTTGTGAGGGGTAAGCTTTTTTTACATGACTCAAGTACAAATCACAACACTTTTTATGGAGTAACCTACAACTCTAAGATAAAGTTTCCTTTTAACACTTTACCTAATAAAGTAAAAACATATCATGCTTTAGCAATAGATGGTACATTTGCCTTAGAGTCTAATTCTAGCGGAACAGAAGAATCTACTAAAACAGGTTATGACGTAGCGATAGACACAAACCTATCCTCAACAACAATAGATAGAGAGGTGTTTGATAGAAAAGAAGGATTGCTATATGCTCAGATACCTTTTGCTTCAGGAAACGTAGATGGAGAGCCAGGAGGTTCAGAATACTTTGGATTAGGAAATATAACGACATCTAGCTCATCTACTACAGTCAACGTATTAATAGGCTCAGTTAACCCAGCAGTTAGTGTAGGAGATGTAATTTATTATGATAATAGCGGAACAAATACCTCTTTAGGTACTGTATCGACCATAGGCACAAATACCATAACACTTACATCTAATGCTACTGCATCTATAACTAATACTTTTGGATATGTTATTAAAAATACATTAACAGAAGGAGATAGAATAAAAGGTAGCTTTATGAATGTTGAAGCTTCTAAAAGAACTAAAAAGCCGATTGAGATATACAGTATAAAAACAGCTATATCTAAAAGCGAGCTTAGTGACGAATAATTTATTATATTTGTAAAAATTTATACACATGCCACAAGGAAAAGGAACATACGGAAAAAAAGTAGGAAGACCTAAAAAAAGAACATACAAACCTAAATTTAAAAAGTTTGGTGCAGGAGATATAGTTGCTAACACAATAGCAGGTTTTCAGGCTAAAAAAATGCAAAAAGAGTTTGAACAACAGGCTTCAGAGGCTGAAAAAAATATAGATGCTTTTGATAAAAGTAAACTTGAATTAAAAGGCTCGTCTACACTACAAGAAATGGTTGACCAGCCAATATCTCAATCTTTAGTAGAAGGTAAACAAGATGCTCGAAAGACTACTGAGGCTACAGGTTTGAATGTATCTCAAAAAGGAGGAGCTAAAACATCAATGGCTGGATTACAGGCTATATTAGAATCTGGACAACAGGGAGACTTAGCTCAGATGCAGGAACAGCAAAAAGCTACAACGGATGCTCAAAAACTAAAAGCTACTGAAGAGGAAGCACAAAATGTTCAAAAACAATCTATAGCTGCCGCAGAGTTAAAAGGCATGCAAGACTCTTTAGCTGAAAGCAAAGAGGGAGCGTTAGCTGCAAGATTAGCTAAAAACGAAGCTTTTACTACGGCTGTTACCGAAGGTGTTAATACCGCATCAGATGCTGCTGGTGTGGGAGAAAAAGGAATGATAACTCCTAAAAAAGGTAAGCCTCAAGTTAGTGATGGTGAGTTTAGTCACAAGAAAAATCCTATAGATATTACTATAGCCATGGAAGATGAAAATAAATCAGACATGATGCAAAATGGCGAAAAGGTTGGGGAGCTAACTGGTGGAGAGGCTATATTCAACCCTGAAGATACTCAAAAAATGCAAGACTTAGTTGATGCTAAAGATGCTGATGGTCTTTTAGAGCATATGGATATGTTATTTAAAAGATTTGAAAAACAAGACCTAGAGCACATGAATAACGAGGCTGATAAGCAAAAAGCTAATAAGGGCTCTTTAGTTGGAGGCCAAAAGAGGCTAGATGCAAATAAAGATGGAGTTATTAGTGGAGATGATTTTAAAATATTAAGAGAGAAAAACAAAGCTATGGCAGGCACTAAAGTTAGTGTTAAAGGTTCGTACAGACCTCAATTTAAATTTAATAGATAATGTCGGCAAAGTACATTTTTTATAAGAAAGCAAAGACTCCTACTGTTCAGGAATTAACAGCAGGTATACAGAGAAACAAAAAACTTTCTACTGATTTATCTAACGCTAGAAAGAATGCAAAGACTCCAAAGCCTCCTACTGTAAAACTTAGTAAGGTAGCTGAAGAGTTTGACAAACCTTACATGTTAGTTAGAGAAAAACTTTTAAGAGATTTAAATGAGTACGAGCTTGCAAATGCTGGTAATTATGATGACCCTACGGTAAATGCCAAAATAGAAACTATGAAAAGGCAAATAAAAGACTTTGCTGAATTTACTACAGGTGAAGCTGAAGCTTATAGCTTTTTAGTAGAAGCTTCTAAAAATCCTAAAGATAAAAACGGTAATCCTAAGTATGATGTTTCTTCTTTAAAAAGAATGCCTAAAAGATTAACAAAGGATGATGTTACAAAAGCTATTTCTAACGCAGGCGAAGGTGGAGATATAAGTTATCTTTTTGGAGATTCTTCACCATTAAAGTTTCAAGACGGTCAATATGTATTTGATGATGATGGTTTTCTTATTGATGATGACGGAAATAAAATTGAGGGTTTTAATCAAGACGGTAGTCAAATGACTACAGATGAGTTTGTTTTTGAAAATAGAAGAAACTACTCTAACTATTTAAATCCTGAGCTATTTGCTTTTGGAGAAAGAGGTATAGAGATGGGAGGGGTTAGCTATGAAGATGTTCCTGAATTGAATTTTGATAAAGATGAAGTTGTGGAGGCTCCTGCTTCTGTAGATTTTATTGGAAATTTAATTAGTGCTGTAAAAGTTAGGGATGGGCTATACAATATGGATGATGGAAAACTAAGTATTGAAGGAGAAAAATCTGTTAGAAATCAGATTAGTAATTTGATAAGTAAAAAAGAAAACGGTGTTTATCCAGATAACAATGCTACTCAATCTTTATTAGAAATAGCTGTTCAGTATTTAGATGAGGTTCAAGGTGTAGGAGACCCTGCTGAAGAGGAAATTCAATTAATCTTAGATAATCCTGATGAGGTTAGTGTTGGTGGTCAATCTTTTAATGATTACGCTGAAAACAAATTGTTTGCTAGATGGAAAGAAGGTAAAGGAAATAAACCTTCTAGGGGAATGAATATCAATATTGGACTTGGAGATAAGCCAACTGATTTCTTTGCTGGCACAACTATAAATCCAGATATTAGAGAGTCTAAAAACTTTACTATAGTTGATGAAGAAGGAGCAGCTCAACCTGTAACAACTTCTATATACGCTGAGTCACTTTTAAACAAAAGAAAAACATTATCAACATTTGTAATGAAACAAGGGGTTATATTCCCCCAAGCTATAGCTGGTTTAGAGCAGATACAAGACCAATCATTTAAGGTTGAAACAGATAATGTCAGAATACAAGCTATAGATATTAGCACTGGTCAGATTGCTAGTAAAGAGCAAATAGAGCAAGGTGACCCTAACGTAGAATTTAGACCTTATGTTCTTGCTAAAGCTAGTATAAATACTCCTATGGAGGATTTGGCATTTTTGAAAAAGTTAAATAAGTTACCTCCTGAGCAACAAGATTCTTACAGTAGACTTAAAGATTTATTAACTAAATCAGACAAAACATCAAACATATTGATTCCATTAAATCAGATGTTTACAACTAAAGAGCAGACACAGTTTAAGATACTACAGGATGAGGCTGATAGATTAAACTCAGAATATAAGGGTGCTATAAATAAAAGTCAGCAACAAAACACTCAGCAAAGAGAAGAAGACTTAAAGAATGACTATCCAATTTTAAATTAAAAACAAATGAACGAAGAAGATTTAATATTAGAAGATTCTGACAAAGTAAGACTTTTAGAGCTGCTTAAAAGAATGCAGGATGATGGCCGAACTAAACAAGATTTAGACTTGGCTGTCCAAATGTTTACTGATAAGTACGCTAAAAAAAAAAGTTTGGATACGGAAAGTATTACATCAGATTCGGAAGATGGTGTATCGGAGCCAAACAGTTTTGAATTTGACCCAGCCACAAAAACATTTACTTTAAACGGTGAGGTAGTTAATATTACTCAGGTTCCTGACGAAAAAAAAGAAGAGCTAATACCGTTGAGTCAACAAGTACTTATACCTGAAGGAGCCCCAGCTACTCCTTATCCTATTGGTTTTGGGTCAGATGGCAATCAACTTTCTACTATACCATTTGGAGAGAATGAGTCTGATGTATTTGTTGATAGTGATGGGCTAGAGCTGTATAATCAACTTGTTTCTAAACAAGAAGAGTTAGCTAGATTAAGTAATGAAAGACAAAGATTAAGTACAGGGGGTAGCTTCGGCTCTCCTACAACTGGAGTTACTGGTTCATCGTTTTTACCTGTAAACCTAAGAGGTAAAGCAAATGAGCTAGATGAAAAAATAGAGCCACTTCAAATCGAAATTGACGAGATAAACAGTAATTTATCTAACAACATAGAGGCTAATAAAATAATACAACAAAAGTATAATTATGATATATTAAAATCAAACGAACCAGGATTTGATTATAAGCTAATATATAGCATGCCAGCTGAAACTTACTTTAATGAACCAGCTGATGAAGTTTATGGTAGAGGATTAAATGAGCAGGAGTTAAATCAATTTAAAAACGAGCTCATGTTTGAGAGGTCTAATGATAACTTTGGTATAGTACCGAACATACTAAGAAATATAGATGACGATGACACTCAAGAAACACTAACTCAAAAAATTATATCATCTGTAAATAATGACTTAGAGTCTAACATGAGAAAGTATCTGAGTGATGATGAGCTTGCTTTAGCTAAACTAAGAACAAAAGCTTTTGAGTTAGAAAGACAGCTAGAAACGGCATTAGCTACAGATAAAGCTAGATTAATAACAGAGCTATCGGATACAAAAAGAGCTATACAAGCATCTACAACAACTAAAGAGTTTTTTAATCTAGATGGTAGTAGAAGAGATGCTCCTATATCTGAAGGAGAATCAGAAGTACAAGAGTTTAATGAACAGGTAGATGTTAACTATCAGTTGTTTGACCAAACAGAAAGAGGTCAGTTTTTAACTATATATGAAAGACTTTCTTCAGTGCAAAAACAATTAGATGCAGACTTTGAAAATCTTACATATAGAAATACTAATGGTGAATATATTAGTATTAAGGATGCCTTAAATATAGCTGAATTTAATCCTGCTGTAGGAGCAGCTAGAGGTTTGGTTGCTTTGTTTGATGATACCTTAGATTCTACATTAGATTTATTAGGATTACTACCTGAAGAAAAAGTTAATGCTAAAAGAGTAATTGAATCTTATCAGGATAGATATAGAGATAATGAAGCTAAGCTAATAGCCATGACTAGACTTATAGGAGCTAACACAGACCCAGGCTCCATAGATAAGGGTGGATTTGCTAACATAAAATTATTTGGAGAATCTTTAGGTGAGGGCTTTGGAGGTATATTTATAGATGATTTTAATATACAGACCGACAAAGATTTTTTAGAATCTTACGTTCAGTTGATGAAAGAAAACGGCATAGAGCTAACTGAGTCTCAACTAGCTGAAGCAGAGAATGATATTAGCGACATGGTTGCTTCTGGTTTAGGAACATCTATACCTATAATGCTTCAAATAATGATAACTAGACAGATACCTGTAGGTGCTTTAGGTGCTATTAAACAGCTACCTAGATATAGAGCTATGGCTAATTACCTTACGTCTAAGGGTACAATTGGTAAGTACGCTTTAAGCTTAGCTGAAAACACAGTCATTGGAGGTACATCTTTTGGTTTAGTTAAGTCAGATGATATTAGTGTTGCTATGGGTTTTGGTGAGGGTTTTGTGGGTGGTACATTCGATACATTCTTTCCTAAGTCAAAAACTTATTATGCTATTAGAAGTATTTTCGGAGCTGCAAGTGCTAGAGGTATAAATACGGGAGCGTATAGTTTAAGAGTTTTAGGTGGTGGAGCTGGTGAGTTAGTTGCAGAATATTCTGGAGAGATGCTTGACAATATGTTTAAAAGAGGATATAACTGGGAGCAAGCACTAGAAAGAACAGTAGGTAGAACTGGTGATGAAGCTCTAGATAAACTTATAGCAACAGCTATAACATGTACTATGTTCTCATCAGCATTCAATGCAGGTATGTTAAATCTTACTATGGATGAGATTAACACTAAGTATGGAGGACCTAATATAACTCCAGAGGCTCAAAATGCTGTTAATAAAATTAATGAAATAATAGGTGATTTTAAAAATAGCAGTTCTGGTGGACAACTATCTTTATTTGATGCTGAGCTATTTGATACAGATGCACAAGATAATCCGTATTTAAATTTAGAAGGTCCAGAGCAATCTGCTCAACCTGAAATAGACTTAACTGGACAAACCGAGCTAGATTTGTTTACAGATGAGGCTACTTCGTTTGCTGAGCAACAGATGTCTGAAGTACTATCTCAAAAGGTTGACGGAAGAAATAATATAAAACTAGGTAGAATTAATACAGGAATGTCTGATGTTAAAGTTCAAAAAGCTGTCAACGACTTTAACAATGATGTTCAGAGTGAGGAAAGAGCTCAGTTAGAGAAAGTTCTAAAAACTATGTATGATTCAGGCACAATAACTTTTAAAGGCTCTGATGGAAAAAAAGTTATTAAGAATACTGTTAGCACATCTGACTTTAGTGATGTAACTAACGATGTAAAAGTTACAAACGATAGACAGTATGTGTATGGTAATCCAGAACTTTTAGAAGAGCAGTTTCAGCTTAACATGGAGATGACAAAGAATGGAACTGTAGAAGGTGGTACTACTTTTAACGATTCAGACGGTAATTTGTTTGGTCAAAAGAAGTTTGCTGTAAGTATATTCCCTGACCTATCAGTAACAAAGCAGAAAGGAGAAGGCACTTTTAGCAAAGAAGAAATCGCAGCTTTTAAAGAGAAGCACAAAGATATACTTGATGGAAATAAAAATTTAGCAGTAGGAACATATACAAGTCCTGAAACGGGTATATCTTATTTAGATGTTACAGCTGTTATGTCAGATGCTACCACAGCACAAAAACTTGCTATACAATATAATCAAGAGTCTTACTTTGACTTAGAGAGAGGTAAAGAGATAAGAACAGGTGGCACTGGTGCTCCTATAGAAGGTATGGAATCTGTAGAGCAAAGAGTAGCTGATATTGAGACTCTTCAAGTTCAGGAAGGTTTTACAAAGAAAGTAATAAAAAAGATTGAATCTTTTGAAAAAAATATCGGTGACTTAAGATACTCAGACCCATTCTTAGCTACAGCTACGGTAAAAGCTGCATTAGCTATAATGAGAAAATCTATTCAAGCTGGAGTTAGTATAAAAAAAGCTATAGACCAAGCTGTAGCCTATATAAAAGCTAATAAAAAGCAGGGAGAAATATTTGACGAAACAAACTTTAGAAGTCTATTTTCAGATAAGCCTAACAATGTGACTAGTTCTGCTACTACAACTAAGAGAAATAGAAACGAAGAAGGCATAATAGAAACTAATGAAAATGAGTTAGAGTCAGAAGGTAGCGAGATTATTTTGAGTGTGGCTGAGCCAGAGGAAAGTCAGATAAATAGACAAGGTGATGCCTCTAGAATGGATAGTGCTGATAAAAAAAGAAAATCTGATTACGAAAAGAAAAATAAAAAAATTACTTTAGAAGAAGCTAGACTTACATTATTAGAACTTGGTTTTGATGAGAATATAAGAATAAAAGATAAACTAATTAAATTAGTTCAAGATAATCCAGACATGAGTGTAGCTGCTTTTGAAGCTATAGCAAGTAGAGAGTTACAAAACGGAGCTTCTGCCGCAGCAAAACTTTATGCTGATGATGTTGTAGGAAAGATGGATGGAGGATTAGGTAAGTCTCATATAACTAAATCAGAGAGAGACTTGAGTGATAGAATTATAGAGTATGAACGTATAATAGCTTTAGATAAAGTTTACGATGGCTATAAATTACAAACTGATGCTTTGATAAAACAACTATCTGAAATGGAGGTTGGTACAGACTCTTATAACGAAACACTAGAAAAGATTAATACATTGTCTAGTAAAATGGGAATTACTTTTGACCCAGAATCAGGCAACCTTATGTTTGGAGAAGAGATTGTTCCAGAAGGACTAGTAGAAACAGATGGAGCTCCTATACGCTACAGATTAAGACAGACTGTAGGAGTCGATGGACAAATGGTAAGCTCTGCTGATGCTCAAGCATTTTTAGATAGAGAGTCAGCTAATAATCCAGACTTTGAGAGAGCACAAGAAAGAGCTAATATTTATTTTGAAGCTAGTGATAATCTTTTAAAGTTTAAGCTTGAAGAAGGATTAATAGACCAAGAAACATTCAATAGGTTAAGCCAAATAAAATACTCTCCAAGAGTGTTTATAGAGCATTTAAGTAAATTAGAAGATGGAGTGTCTAAAGATGGAAGTATAAATCAGCTAGACACACCTTTAAAAACTTTAGACCAAGGTTCTGATAAAACTATGCACAATGACGCAACAGACCTTATAATAAAACAAATAGCTGGAACATATAAATTAGCTTTTAAAAACAGAGCTAGAGCTGGTTTATTTGAGTTTATAAACGAGTCTAACAGAACAGGATTAGACATATCTGATTTTGGATATATTATAGATAATAAAAATACTTTAAAAGATGGATATGTTCCTATGGATGTATATATAGATGGTAAAAGAGTTAGTATGGCTATAGACCAAGATATGGCTGCTAGTTTTGAAGGTGGTACATTAACTTTTCCAGGATATATGAGATGGCTTTCTGGTTCTCAAATACTAAAAACATTTGCTACAGGTATAAATCCTTTGTTTGCTCTTACAAACTTCCCTAGAGACTTTGTTCATGTTATAATGAGTACAGATACTTACGGCACAGTTTTACCAATATCAATGGCTAAAATGAGTTATGATATAATTAAAACACTTCCAGATGCAATAACAAGAGGGCCCCAATATCAAAAGGCTATATCTCAGGGGATGGGTATGGATTTTTTAACAACTCAAGGTAAGGTGAGTATTAATAAGGGTGATACTAGATTCCAGAAGTCAGCTAAAAATGTATTTAACGCTTTATCATGGTTTGGTGAAACCTCTGAGCTTATGGTTCGTTTGGCTGTTCGCTCAAGACAGATAACTAAAAGAACAGCTGAGTTTGAAAAAATAAACGGAAGAAAACCTAACGCTCAAGAACTAGAGAAGATTGAGAGAATGGCTAGTAATGACTCTAGACAAACTATGGACTTTGGTAAAGGAGGAAGATGGTCAAAGGAGATAGATACTGTTATACCATACTTAAACGCATCTTTACAAGGTTTTAGAGTTTCAGCTAAGTATATGAAAGATAATCCAGGTAAATCTGTGATAAAGATTACTCAGCTTGGTGTTGCTGCTATGGCTCTGACAGCTAGAAATATTATGCAGTATAGAGAGGATTACGATAAAATTAGTCAGTATGAAAAAATAAATAACTTTATATTTATGTTACCCACTAAAGATGAAGACGGTAACAGACAGTATATGAGAGTTAGAAAAGACCACTTTATGATTCCTTTCACTACATTTTTTGATGACATGGCTTATCAGTATTTGACTGGTTTAAATCCTAATGAGGGAAAACAACACTTTTCGTTATTTATGGATGATGAGGATAAATCAAATCTTAGAAAAGCTTGGGATATGTCAATGCCTTTAGAAGGGTTTGATATAACTGAATTAGCTACAAACATACCTATTATAAACGCTTTAAATACTTATCAGTCAAACTACGATTCATTTAGAGATAGAGAGGTATTCTATGATGCTGAGGATTATCCAGACAGACTAGAGTATTACAGAGGAACATCAAAGATATATAAACAAATTGGAGAATCTTTAAATTTGTCTCCTGCTAGATTAGAGGCTGCTGTTGGTAAGATAACCACAGACCCAAGAAATAATGTTTACTATCAAGCTATAGATGGGGTTTATGAGGAGATTACAGAAGGGATGGATGACTCACAAATAGTTGAGTTTGACAAAACTATAAGTAAAGGATGGCTAGAGCAATTAGGCGAATCTTCTTACAGAACTGTAGTTCGTTCTGTTCCTGAGTTTGCACAAGACGAAAGTATATCTGTTTTGAAAAAAGCTAAGCAAGTAGAAAATGGTAAGAAATTAGTTATTAACAGAACAAAATATTTTATGGCTGATGAATATGCTAAGGCAGATGAAGATAAAAGAAAAGAGATTATGAATAATCTTTTTGATTTATATAGAAATCAAGTTAGTTTAGAGTTGGGTTATGAAGTTGATATAGAAGATTTAAATTATGATAATTTTAAGAATACCATAGAAGAGATTACTATAGAAAAAGAATTTGATGTATCTCCAGCTATAGCTCAAATAAAACAATCTATGGGTAGAAATCCAGAAGCTGCTGCAATTACCTATCATTATCTAATGACAGAGACTGCTAAAAAGTTTGGAGACCCATCTCCAGAAATGTCTAAATTAATTGAAGATGCAACTAAAGTAGGAATATTAAAAGAAGGAGACACAAAGTTTAATAGATATTTATTAAATTTGAAGTCTGAGCAAAACAGAATCCAAGAGTAATGGCTACACTAAAGAAAAAAGATAAGTTCTCTGCTGCTAGAGCAACAATGAAAAGGTTAGGCCTAAAGGGTTTTAACATTCCTAAGCGTACACCTAATCATCCTAAGAAGTCTCATGTTGTTATGGCTAAGGAAGGTGATAGAACTAAATTGATTAGATATGGACAGCAGGGTGCTAGCACAGCAGGCAAGCCAAAAGCTGGAGAGTCTAGAAGAATGAAGATGAAGAGAAAGTCTTTCAAAGCTAGACACAGAAGAAATATAGCCAAGGGTAAGATGAGTGCTGCTTACTGGGCTAACAAAACAAAATGGTAGTATTATGAGAGTTATAAAGTACAATGGTGGCGGTAAGTCTAAATCCACAGTAAACAAAGCTGGTAACTATACTAAGCCTGGAATGAGAAAAAGAATATTTCAAAGAATAAAAGCTGGTAGCAAAGGAGGACCTCCAGGAAAGTGGTCAGCTCGTAAAGCTCAACTATTAGCTAAAGCGTATAAAAAAGCTGGGGGGGGCTATACAAGTTAATATGCCAAGTCTAAAGAAATCACAGCAAAGTTTAAAGAACTGGTCCTCACAAGACTGGGATAATTTATCAGGGAAAAAAGGAGACAGATATCTACCTAAGTCTGTTAGAGAATCATTAAGCCCAGGTCAAAAATCTGCTGAAAATAAAAAGAAAAGAGCTGCTACTGCGGCAGGTAAACCAAGTGCTCCTTATACAAAAGACTTAGCTAAGAAAGTTAGAAACGCTAGTGAAGGTATGAGATTAAAAAAAAGAGAGGTTGGCTCTAGACTTGTTAAGAGGTTTAGTAACGGGGGTAGTAATACTAAACTTAATCTTCCATCATCATACCTAAAAAAATCTAGGGAATTATCATCTAATCAACCTAAACAAGGTGTTTATAAAAAAACAGATGATAGTTTAAGGAATAAATTATATCAAACATCTAAAAAAATTCAATATGCTAACATAGGTCCTGGAGGAACTCCAGTAGATAAAGATGGTAAGCCTATGAAAAATGTGGTTACCAGCACTGTGGGTACTTTAACAGGTATAACACCTTCTATGAGAATTGCTCAATCAAGAAAAAATTTCAAAGATAATCCTAGTAAAGAGACTGCAAAACAATTAGCTGTTGACACGATAGGAACTATTCCGTTAGGAGGGAAGGTTTTAGGAGCATCTGCAAAATATGGCCCTAAAGCTCTTAGATATGTAGATGATGCATTAACGGCCGCTAAAAATATACCATTAGTAAAGAAAGGTTTAGGAGTTTTAAAAGGTCAAAAGTTATTAGAATCTTTTGATTTATTTAAAGATGGTGGCATCAACCCACCACAACAACCTCCTGTTCCTAAAATAGGACCTAAGAAGAATGAGTTTGGAGCTACCAATTATCCAGGAGGACCTGACAATCCTTTTGTTGATGAGATGAGTGTTCCTGAAAAGTCTGTAAATCAGAGAGCTCTAGAAAGCATAAATACTATTGATGGATTATTTCCTGGTGCAAAAGACATGTTAATAGAGACAGCTATTATAGAAAGTAAAATAGGTAAAGACAATAGAGCTGGAAACAACTACATGCAACTAACAAAAACAGGAATAAAGGGTATAACTGATTTTGATTCTCATCCTGGTCTTAAAAATTACTACAATAAATTTGAAAAAGAAACTGGTATTGACGCTACAAAAGCAACAGAGGAAGAATGGAAGAGCGACCCTTTACTACAGGCTTTTGGAGCTAGATTAATGTATGGTAAAGTTCCTGAAGCAATACCTAAAACAATGAAAGAAAGAGCTGCTTACTGGGATAGGTATTACAACTCAACTGCTGATGAAGAGGGAGATGCCGCTTCTTATATAAAACAGGTTACAGAATACCAAAATAAATAACTATATTTGTAAAAAAATAATTTAAAATGGCAACATTAAACGCAACATTAACTTTAGCTAGTACAGACCTTAGTTCTGATACATTAAACTTTACTGTTACAGATGCCTTAACCACTGGTCAAGATTTTAGAACACTATCTAGAACAACTGTTAGCACTGTTGGTGCAAGTAATATTATTCAACCAACAACAACTGGTGCAACTTATTACTTGTATGTAAAACATACAGGAACTACAGATGGGTCTACTGCTACGACTGAAAACTTAGGAGTAGAATTAACAGGTGATGTACCATTTGGTATACTTGCACCTGGAGAGTTTTGTTTTGTACCCATAGGAGGTGGTTCTTTTGGAGTTCAACTACAGGCTTCTTCTGGAAATATTGTAGCTGAATACGCTTTCTTTGTTAAAGGATAATATGGTACTTGAAGTATTAAGATTTAGTAGTGGTGAAGATTCTACATCAGGATTATTATTTGATGTAACATCTGAGCGTAAGTTTTTAGCATATACTTTAGAAGATGAACACAGAGACACTAAGGTTTATAGTGAGACTCGTATTCCTGCTGGCACTTATAAGATTGGCTTTCGCAAGGAAGGTGGTTTTCATGCTAAGTACCAGAAGAGATTCTCTTCAATCCACAAGGGTATGTTACAGGTTAATAATGTTCCTGGCTTTGATTTTATTCTTATACACTGCGGAAACACAGATGAGCATACTGCTGGTTGCCTCCTTGTGGGGGACACCCAAACTAATAACATGGTACAAAAAGACGGATTCATTGGTCAGTCTTCGCAAGCTTATAAAAGAGTTTATCCTGTTATTGCTGATTGCCTTGAAAAAGGTGAAGAGGTGATAATAAATTATAAGGATATATAATTTCTTTCTCGTGGTCGTTCTGACCACACTTTTATGTTTTTCATTTGTTTTCGGTTGGAGAGCCCCCTTATATAGGGGGTTTTCTCTTTTACTACTTACTAGACTCTTTCTTTTGAGAGCTACCTCCAAAGAAGAAATCTATAATAGTATTTACCTTGGCGGACATGGCACCGAATATTGTAGAGATAAAACTAATCTCAAACTCTCCCATATTAATACCGCCTCCAACAAAATGTTGAAACATAACAAAACTAATACCAAAGTATGCTACAGTAAATAATGTTGCTAATACTTTTTGTATAATAGCATCATCTTTATACATATCTCTTGCAGATTTTCTATCTTCTACTTCTTTTGCAAAAGCTTCTTTTTCTGCCTCTAGTAATAGTTTCTTGAGCTGAAGTTTAGCTTCATCTCTTTCTTTGTCTGTTGTAATAACTTTATCTAGTATACCTTCGGCATTATCAACTACTTTACCTAGTATACCTCCAAACACATTACCTATCATATTTTTTCTTAATTATCTTAATTACTTCTTTTACTTGTCCCTGATTTCCAGGCATGTAAAGGTCGTAAAATAATTTGTTATCAACAAGGTATTTTTTAAATAGCTTCCATCTTAGATTGAAAGCTTCAGTCCTTAAACCCTTAACTTCTATTATCCATCCTTCTTTTAAGTTAACAAAATCAGGTAGATATGTAGCACCTCTTACTTTACTTCCAACTTCTTTTAATATATTTCTACCTCTACTCTTTTTTTTCTCTAAAGATACAGGCTCAAACTTAAATGATGGTATGATTTCAAATCTTACCTCTTCATATTTAAAAGGTATTTTATTTTTCTTCAGCTCATTATAAGTAAACAGCTCAATCTTTGAGCGAAATATCTTTTTACCTTTTCTAGATACTGTCGCATTCCTTATCTTTTTGTTCATATTTGTGATGAAACTTTTGAAAGTAACTACAGTAATCATCTCTACTGATGAGAACGAGTTCACTTTGATTATCATCTCCCCCCATTACGACTTTTAGTTTTTCTATGTTTTGTTTTATTAAATCTCTAAGTTCACTGCATTTTATAACATACATATCCCCTGAGTCTCTGTAGTAATATACAAAAAATTCTGCCTCAGTATGAGATATGCCACTTGGATTACCTCTATATCTTATTTCCACAGCCATATTTCCAGTATCTCTTTTATATACATCTGTCTTGACTTCAAAGTAAGATACCTTATTATTTGATGGATTAGTAATACATATATCCCATCTATAATCATCATTATATTTTATATTTTTAAATCCGTAGCTTTTGAAAAAGTTAGCGATATTCCACTCTCCCTCATTACCTACAATTAAATCTTTTTTAAATTTAGTATACATCATTACTCATTCCTAGTGGTATTTGAGATACGATATCTAATATAACAATATCTACTTTAGCATCTGATGAAACCCCTAGATTAGATTTTATTTTACTAAGAATATGTTTGTCACTCATCATTTTACTTATATTATTTTCTACAGTTATTATCTCAATAATCTTATCTCTACTTTTCTTTTCTCTTTTCTTTACTCCCTTTGGATTTTTTCTTGTCTTCCACCACCTCACTTTCATCTCCAGTTGATATATCTGCTTTCTCATATAGTAAATTATTTATGTCATTATATATTCCCATGTACCCATCATTGAGTGCACCTATCTTATCTAATTCTTTTACAAATTGATTAGCAGTCTTCACTAATCTATTGTATTTTAATTTTACAGCGTGTCTGTGATGACCTTTCATCTCATTTATAGAGTCGCAAAAAGCTCTAAGCAAGGCTAACATTATGTTTGCTCTAGCCATTTCTTCTTGATTTATAAATCCTTTTTCCATATTTATTTTGTATAATAATTACTACTACTATTAGGTGCCATAAGAACAGAGTATGTATAACTAATCTTATCTAATGGACAACTGTTACCCAAATCAAGATACCTATTCGACCTCCTGTCAAATTTTAAAAGTTGCTCTCCAGGTATGCCAACTAGTTTCTGAAACTTAACTTTCTGAATATTAACTCTTACTGAGGTGTCAAAGGTATCTTGTGGGTTATTTCTATGTATGCAAACTACATTGTCTGCTTTGTTAAACCAGTTTTGAGAGCCACTTATATCGTAGGCTGTTGGCATTTTATAGTGAAGTCCTGTATCATCCTTATCCATTTTCCTTGGATGTGCTATGATAATAAACTTTAAGTCGTTAACTTGCTCGAATCTACGAATCTTAGTAAGACATTCTCCAATATATGTTGTTTCATCCTTACCTTTGAACTCGTGGTCAAGCTGATTGAATGGGTCTAGTAAACATCCTTTAATACCATATCGCATGACAAGATGTTTAAACTTAGAAAGAACATTATCTAAACTAAAATCATCCTCTGGATATATAGCATAAAAATGTTCGTTTAAAAAGTTAATAGCTGTTTCGTATTCATACTCAGTCATTCTTTTATCTTTGTCCATGTCTGATGTATTACCTATATACATCTCTGCTAAGACATCAAACAAGTCTCCAACAGGATAGTTTTCAGGAGAGAACACTCCCCACTTCCATCCGTACAATACAGATGCGTTTAACATAATCTGCATAGCCATCATAGTTTTACCTGAGCCTGGAACTCCAGTCCACACATCTAACTCTGATGTCCTTAGCTTATAATGATTATCTAATATTCTGTATCCAGTAGTTAGTCCTTTTTTCTTACCATTATGAAAGACATCTAACATATAACCCTTCTCGCTATCTACGGTAAATATACCTTCAACAGGATAAGGAACTGAGTTTTTCAAACACTCTTCTAACTTTATTGGACCTAACTCCACAAGCATTTGATTAGCATCTTTAATACCTTCAGGAAAGTTTACTATATTACATCTTTCTCTACCCAGTCTTCTACTTATTTCTTCAAGTAAAACTCTACCATTAGTATCATTGTCTGAGCATATATGAATCTTTTCTACAGTATCAAAGTAACTCCAACAATTATCTAGATAGCTAAATTTGTTATCATAATTTTTAGTGCCTGGATTAGGAGCACCATCAGGAACACTAACACAATTAGTTATACCAGCCTCCTCTAAAGAAAGCTTGTCCATTTCACCCTCAACAATATATACCTCAGTGCAGTCTTTTATATCATCAAGTCCATAGAATATTTTCTCAGAATTTTTAGTTTGTTTAAAATTCTTTTCAGCATCTCTATATTTAATATTAATTAACTCACCTTCTCTATAGTAATTAAAATTTACGGCAATTCTATTTTTACTTACTTGAGGCATGTACTCCTCTGATTGAGTAATCTTGTTTCTTATTATTGTTCCAGCAGATATTCCTCTATCCTTAAACCATTCGTATAATTTATCGGATAGTGCAGTAGCATTAGATGGTTGAGGTCTGTCGTACTTCTCATCATTAGAAATAATTGTCCTATGACTTAGTATGATACCAGAGTCTCCGCAGTGATGACACATGTATGCACCGCTCTCAGCATTTATAGCTAAACATTTTTCTTTAGATTTCTTTCTTTCGTGAGAGCAGGCTCTACAAGATACCCTTACTTCTCCCTCTTTTTTGTTTATTGTAATTTGGTCGTTGGCTAAACTCATTACTAAAATAATTCATCGTGGTTAAAATTCTCTTTCTCTTTTTCCATTTCTTTAATAGGCTCATCCTCCCAATAGTTTCCGTTAAGCCAAGTCAATGGATTCTTTCTATACTTAACATCAGGAGTATCTTTGACATACTTAGGTACAGCTTTAATTATCTTACTAATTGTTGGTATACCAAGTTTCATCCACTTCTCAAGACATTTACTGTATCCTACTTTCTTTTGATACAAGTCCCAAAAAGTATCAAACAACTCTCTCTTATCGTCTTTAATAGTAGACTTTTTGTTTATTGTTTTTTCATCTATGTTTTTTACATTCATTCTTTTACACAACTGATTAAAGTTGTTCAGACATTCCTCATCATTTTTAAATACAATTTCATATGGCTCCATAGCTCCTTTGAGAACTATTGTTATCATGTATGTATCCATCTCACATAAAAGAATACTTGTAGTATCTACGAATGTATCTTTAATTCTCAGTATCATCCCATTTAAAATTAAAAAATTGTTTTTCTTTTGTTTTCTTTTCACTAGAAGTAAACTCTATAATTGGTGGAGTTTCAAATGTTATCCACTCATAACACAAGTTAAAAAGCTTTTCAGCTAATAATAATTTAGCTTCACGCTCACTGATGTTATCATCATTTATTTCTATTTCTATCTTTGCTTTCATTTAAAAAAGTAAAGGGGAGCCCTATTGCGTAGCCCCCCAATACTAACAACAAGGGTAATTAGAATGGTAAACCATCATCTGAAGTAGTAGCTTTCGCTGTTTTCTCTTCAGGCTTGTATGTATTTACCTTAACATAGTGAGTCTTTCCGTATTCATTCTCACCATCTCTGTTTCCAGCGATTGTAAGATTGATATACTTCTCTCCTTTGTATTCATAGACATGTTCTTTAATCTTTCCTAAAGCTACGCTAAAGTTTACGATAGAAGAGCCATCTTCAAATACAACTTCTTTTCCGTTTCCACAGTAAATAGTTTCTGTTTTCATAATAAAATAATTAATCATTAATAATTCTACAAAGTTTTTGATACTTATGATTAAGCATCTGATACCTGTCTTTGTATTCCAGGTATTTCTTTTTAAAGTGTTCTAAGTCATTACTTAAACTTTCTATATATGTCATCTGACTAGAAAAATCATACAGGTCTAACTTATTGTTTATCAAGGCTTCACACTGTGTAAACATCATTTTATATTCAAAGTCAGTTTCTATAAAGTCATTGTGATTTTTCTCATAGTGCATAATAGATGCGTGGTCTCTATCCACTAACATGCCTATTCTTTTTAAACTATAGCCTGTAAACTTTCTCATAAGTGCTGAGAACATGGTTCTAGCATTTACATAATTTCTAAATCTTCTTCTGCTTTTTATTTCTTCTGGTTTAGAGTTAGTAATCAAACAAACAATCTGCATAATTTTATCATGCAAACTATGTCCTTCTATTTCTAAATCATCAACATTAGACAAACATGTTTCTAAATCCGTACTCATCTGATACCTCCAATATTTTATTAATCTTTCTAGCTTGCTTCACACTAAATAGTGTAGGCTCATTTAAATACTTTCTTAATGTAGGCAGAGATATGTCTGTCATCTTTGAAAGCTTGTTTCTAGATAAACCTTTACAGTCCATCTCAGCTGTCAATCCATTTTCTTTTCTCATAGTTTTGTTTTTATAATTCATCTTTCCAAGTAAATTCATAGGGTTCTTTATTTTCTTCAACAAAGTAATCTTTGTATAATCTAAGCAGATGCTTATACTTAGCTCTACCATTAGATATAAACTCATCTCCACAAGTATAAACCCCTATATTATATGGAGCGGTTTTTTCTATTACAATAAATATAAAGTTTTTTACCCCAAAAGCATCAGAGTAAAAAGCTGATTGTCTATCGTAACCCCATTTGTAACATGAGTTTCTAAAACCTCTCGGAGTTGCATCTTGTGTAGTTTTTATATCCATAATATATCCTTCTTCAAGATTAACCCAATCGGCTTTACATTTACACAATACATTTTCATCAGAGTCTTCCCAAACCATAACCTGTTCGGCTTTACCTTTAGATAATAATTCAGTAGATTCAACAGAAGAATATATTCTGTTTCTCATTCCAATCAAACTGTTCCACTCAGCTGGACTAAGAATAATCTTACCCTCGTTAGCCTCAGCAAACTCTTTAGCCATAGACTTACCATCTTTAGTTCTCTTATCCATCTTAGGCTCTTTAACAACAAGTTCTTTAAACTTGTCATGCTCTAGAATACATAGATGAAAAGCTCTACCAAATAGTAATGCTTTGGTTTCTTCTCTAAGGTTAGGGTTGTCCTTATAGTGTTGATAGTGAGCGGGGCTGATTGCAATCTTACCTAACTGTGAGTTTGTAACAAAGTCAAAGTCAGAGTAGTATGCCGAGTCATCAGCAAACTTCTTAATAAATTTATCAAACATGTTAAGCTAGTGCCTCACCTATAAGGTCAGACTGAGGTTTAGTTAATGTATAATTTTTTATCTTGTCTTTAACTACATCAGATTTACCATCTTTAATAGCTTGTAACATGGCCTCAAGTTGAGGGGCGGTTAGTTTTGGCTTAGACTTTTTCTTTGGTAATTTATCTTTAGCAACAGCGTTATTGACTTCATCAGCAGAGGCAACAGATGTATCAATACCTATACCAAAGTTACCAAGAACTCTACCCCATGCAGAAGTTTCGCAGTTCTCAATAAAGCTAGTCTTGTTAATATACCCATCTGCCTTCACTTCGTGTGCATGAGCAGATGCTACCAAAGTACCATCAGGTCTTACTATACTTGCTTTGAATACACAGTGTTCCTCAGTGGCTTGTACTATCTCAGATACTAGTGCGTAGTCAGGGTAATGCTCTCTAAAATGTTTTAGTCTTTCGTTTACTGGGATATAATCTTTCCCTTTGATGTTAATTGTTTTCATTGTTATTTAATTTAATTAAAGTGTGAGCAAATGTAATAAAAAATAATTACATCTGCAAAATTATTCCGTACTATTTAAGTCGGATTTTAACTCCTGCATGATAGAACATCTTTCATAATATTCCTCATTTGTGTAGTAATCTATTAGATAATCTATTATCTTATTAATCTCTCTTTGCTTTCCTTTTTCGTTAAATATTTCTTTTAGATGTTCAGAGTTATCAACCATATGATGATATAATTCTTCCTCTAGTATAAAGGTATCTAAATTTTTATACTTAGATAAACTCTCTAAAACTATTCTAAATATAATTGGTCTTATTTCTTGTAAACACTTTTTGACTTCCTTATCCATTTGAGTAACATATTTATTGGTATGAACAATACCATCATTCCAAAAGTAAATATAGTTAATACTAGTAGGAAAAGAAAGAAAGAATAAGATATTATATTAACAGCTATCTCAAACATAATTCCTCTCTCCATTTAACAAACTTAATCATTTCTTTTAACTTCTTGATACTATGTGTAGATAGAACAATTTTATTCCAATTCTTATTAATATCTAATTCAGGTAGTAAGGCCATTGTTTGTAGTGCTTTTACTTTTTCTTTATTAGTTTTCATAAGTGACCTCCATTTCCGCTAGGTAGTTCATATCTCCATTCTGATTCGGAGTCTTGTTCATTCATTCCTTTTCCTAATCCAAATCCAAACTTGTATCTAGCATGAGATATCTTATAGTCTATCTTGTCAACATATAAGTTCTCATTGCACACAAGATAATTTTGCACATCATCAACATCATTAGGCACCTCGACCTCTACTTCTGCATACTTATGGTACACAGACCTCTGCATAATTTTAACTTTCATAATACTCTGGTTTGTCATTTATTATTATTTTAATGGTTTACCACAAATACACATGCCATCATTAACTTGTGGTGCTGTGCATTCGCATATACTGTTATTAAATACATCACTGAAACCGCTATCATTACACCAATCGAAATCTTTTTCATAATACTCTGGTATATCGTTAGTTATATCTAATGTATTCTCTAGTAGTGTTTCTACTTCGTCATATCTTTCATTGAAGAAATCTTGTGCTTCCTCTGTAAATCCAAGTTCATTCCTTTCTAAATCCATATCAAAGGTATCTTCGTGAAAGTTTAGTTCGGTGAGTTGTGTAGCTATCTCGCTAATAAACTCCATCCATTTGTCGTTTGGTATTCTATGCTTACTCATTTGTATTGCATTTTTAGTTCTTAAATCAAATCTTTTGTGAAATTCTTCTGCATGATTACTCATTACTTAAAACTTTTATTAAA